>Ga0114939_10002714_pt1 | contig 12857 bp, 12 predicted proteins | sample AshMeaCrysSpring_FD_87196 | JGI IMG/M metagenome (GOLD analysis project Ga0114939, IMG submission 87196) | Groundwater microbial communities from Big Spring, Nevada to study Microbial Dark Matter (Phase II) - Ash Meadows Crystal Spring | ecosystem: Environmental > Aquatic > Deep subsurface >... | reverse complement strand
AGCAGCACGCTTTCCAGCACGAGCACCCGGTGGTCTTTAAACAAACGCCAGGCACGCCGGTATTTTGGGCTGTTTCCCGGCGCTTCCCGTGAAATACAATCCCGCCATGCCGAGGGAACGCGATCCTGACGAACCGAAAATCTATTTCCTGCCGAACCTGATGACGGCTTGCAACCTGGCCTGCGGGTTTTTCGCCGTGCTGATGATTTTCCGCGGCCTGCTGGAGGTAGGCAACGCCAAGATCCCTCCCAAGGAATACTACGAACACGTCAAACCGTATTATGAATACGCCATCCTGCTGATCTTCGGCTCCTGCCTGTTTGACCTGTTAGACGGCAGGCTCGCCCGGCTCGGCGGCCAGGAATCGCCCTTCGGCCAGGAGTTCGACTCGCTGGCCGACATCATTTCCTTCGGCATGGCGCCGGCGATGCTGCTTTCCAAGGCGGTGCTTTTCCCGCTGGGCAACATCGGCTGGGCGATCGCGCTGATCTATCTGGTCTGCGGAGCGATGCGGCTGGCGCGCTTCAACTGCCTGGCCGCCATGCCCAGGAAACCCGGAGCCTCCACGGATTTCCGCGGCCTGCCGATCCCGATGGCGGCGGGGTTCATCGCCTCGCTGACCTTCCTGCTGATCGATCTTCACCAGAACGACCACGAGCTGCGGCATTGGAAATTCGTGCTGGCGGGGGCGATGCTCGGGCTCTCGCTGCTGATGATCAGCGATATCCGCTACCCCAGTTTCAAGCGTGTCGGCTGGCGCACGCGCGGCACGCTGCCGGCCATCGTCATCGCGGTGCTGCTGTTGTTCGTGACCGTGCAGTTCCGCTACGTCATGCCGGTGGTGCTGTTCAGCCTCTATCTGGTCTATGGCATGGTGCGGCCGTGGATTTCCCAGCGGATGCGCAGGGAAATCGAGGTCGAATCCGAGGAAGAGCCCAACGCGCGGGAGGAATGACGCGACAGCCCGCACATCGCCCGCGCCGGGTGGTTCTTCTGCTGGTGATCCTGCCGGTGTGGCTGGCGCTTTCCGGCGGTTTCGCCGTCTGGCATTTTCTCCGGCGCGGGGATGACATGGCCGCAGCGGAGCCGCCGCACTTCGCCCGGGGCGTTTCCGAAACCCTGCTGGCGGATGACTTGAGGAAACTCGTCGAAGTGATCGGCGAGCGCCATGCCTCCGGGCAAAACGCCGCGAAAAACCTGACGCGCGCCGCATCGATGATCGAGGGTCTGCTCGGCCCCGCCAATACCGGCTATACCGTGCGCCGCGTGCCGGGCCCCGCGGCATGGCCGATTCTGCATGCAACGCTTCGCGGAACAAATCCCGCCGCTCCGGCCGTCTGGGTGCTTGCCTCCTATGACAGCCGCCCGGGCTCGCCGGGAGTTGAGGCGAACGCCACAGGGCTGGCCGCCACCCTCGCCGCCGCCCAGGCAATGGCGGACGATCCATTGGCCGCCAGTGTGCATTTCGTCTTCCTGCCGCACGCCAACGACCCGGATTCGCCGGTCGTGGAGACGGCTGCGAAATTCAAGGAACTGGCGGGAACCGCCAAGGCCGTGCTCTGCGTGGAGGCGATGGGCGCGGGGGAGGAACTCTGGCTCAGCTCGCGGGACAGCGCCGCCACGCCGCTTGCTGAAATCGCCGGACTCGGAAGCGTCCGCGGCGCGGAGGTCGTCTGCCACGGCGAGGATGCGGATTGCGCCAGCGTCCTCTTTGAAATGGGTCTGCCGGCCGTGCGGGTGGCCACGCGGCCCATCGTCCTCGCGGAGGAATCCGACGGCCAAATCCCCCCTTCCGCCACGCTGGCCGCCTCCGCCGGGCGCTTGGTGGAACTGATCCGGCGCTGCGCCGAAGCCCCATAATTCCCTGTTGCGATTTCCACCCGCCAACCGAAACTAGCCCACCCTTTCACGAGATCCATGCGCCCCTCCGACCTCGATCCCGCATTCATTTCCCACGCCCCGGGCTACTGGCCGAAGGAAGCCATCATCCACTGGCGCGACCACAAATGGCAACTCCGCAACCGCGTGGACTCACTCACGGAACTCGAGTCCCGGCTCAATCTCACCGACATCGAGCGCGCCGGCGTGCTGCTCGCCGGGCACAAACTGGCGATGTCCATCACACCGCACTTCTTCAACCTGATCGACCGCGATGATCCGGACTGCCCGATCCGCCGCCAGGTCATTCCGCGCATCGAGGAGGGCTGGAACGCGCCGGAAGAACTCGCCGACCCCTGCGGCGAGGATTCCCACATGCCGGTGCCGGGCCTCGTTCACCGCTACCCGGACCGAGTGTTGTTCCTGGTGACCGACCGCTGCGCCTCCTATTGCCGGTATTGCACGCGGTCCCGCGTCGTTTCCGGCGTGGGCGAGCAGCATTTGGAAACCCAATGGGAGGCCGCCTTCCGCTATCTGGAGAAAACACCGCAAGTCCGGGACGTGCTGCTTTCCGGCGGTGATCCCCTGCTGTTTTCCGACGAGCGCCTCGATAACATCCTCACCCGCCTGCGCGCGATCCCGCACATCCAGTTCATCCGCATCGGCTCGCGCATCCCGGTTTTCCTGCCGCAACGCATCACGCCGGGACTCTGCGCCATGCTCAAAAAGCACCACCCGCTCTTCATCTCCATCCACTCCAACCACCCGCGCGAACTCACCTCCGAGGTTCGCGACGCGCTCGGCCGCCTCGCCGACGCCGGCATCCCGCTCGGCAACCAGAGCGTCCTGCTGCGCGGCGTGAACGATTCGGTCGAAATCCAGAAAGCCCTCGTCCACAAGCTGCTCATGTGCCGCGTGCGGCCGTATTATCTCTATCAGTGCGATCTCATCAATGGCTCGTCCCACCTGCGCACGCCGGTCGCCGAAGGCGTCGCCATCATTGAAGGACTGCGCGGCCACACCACCGGCTACGCCATCCCGCAGTTCGTCATCGACGGCCCCGGCGGCGGCGGGAAAATTCCGATCAACCCGAATTACATCGTGGAATCCGCTCCGGGCCGCGTCACGCTGCGCAACTTCGAAGGCAATATCTTCGACTACCCGGATCCCAGTCCCATGCCCGCAGCGGAGATGGAACGCCTGCAGGACCAGACGCTTCCGTCCCATGCCGGATGAGTGAAAATCGCCCCACGGAGAGTTGCATTTTCAGAAAATCCGGTCTAGTTCCGCTGCCGCAAGCCATGCCGCACATGTCCGCCATCCGCACTCTCGTCCACTGCGCCGCCGCAGCCACCGCACTCCTGCTGGCGAACTGCGCCAGCCAGAAACCGGCCGCGCAAATCGACAAGTCCGGCAAACCCGTGAACCCCTACCCCGTCGGCACCTACGAGCATTTCAAGGCCGAGCCCACCTACCCCAAGACCCACTCGGTTTGGAAAAACGAGGAACTTCTCTCGCGGACGGACGCCTCCAACTCCCACATCAAAATCGATCTCGCCACCCAGCGGGGTTTCCTGATGAACGGCGAGGAAGTCGTCATCGACTACCCGATTTGCTCGGGTGTCAAAAGCCGCCCCACGCCACAGGGCACCTTTTACATCCTCGAAAAAACCGTTGATAAAAGTTCCAACCGCTACGGAAAAATCCTCGATGCCTCGGGCGATGTGGTCAACGGCGACGCGGACGCCTTGAAGGATCCGATCCCCGAGGGCGGCAAATTCGTCGGCGCGCCGATGCGCTACTGGATGCGCATCACTCAGGACGGCGTGGGCCACCACATCGGGCCGGTCCGCCGTTACCCGGCGTCGCACGCCTGCATCCGCGGCCCGAGCGCCACGATGCCCATCGTCTATTCCAAGGTCAAGGAAGGCACACGCGTGGTGGTCGAGTGAATCCGGCGGAAGCGCCCTGCGGCTCAGTCCATTTTGACATGAGCCTGGCGTGGCCCTGCTTCATCTGCTTGAGGAATCGGCGGCTTCTTCAGCGGGCACCAGCCGCACAAGCCGGTCCGGATCGTTGAGAAGCACGTAGATCAAGCCATCCGGTCCGGCCGCCACATCCCGCACGCGGCCGATGTTCTTGAGGATGATTTCCTGTGAGACAACCTTGCCGTCCGTGATGCGGATGCGGCGGATTTCCTGCTGCGCGAGCGCCCCGGCCAGCAGATCGTGTTTCCACTTCGGAAAGCGGTCGCCGGCATAAAAATCCAGCCCGCAGACCGCGATGGATGGCACCCAGTACACGAGTGGCTGCTCCATGCCCTCCTTCTCCGTGATCGCCACCATCGGCGTGCCGTCGTAGTTCATGCCATAAGTGATCACCGGCCAGCCGTAGTTGCGGCCCGGCAGGATGAGGTTCAATTCGTCGCCGCCGCGCGGTCCGTGTTCGGTGCTGTAGATCGCCCCGTCGCGCGGGTCCATAGCGAGTCCCTGCGGATTGCGGTGGCCATACGACCAGATGCCGGGGATCGCTCCGGGCGTGTGGACGAAGGGATTGTCCGCAGGCACGCGGCCGTCGTCGTGGAGGCGGAAAATTTTCCCGTTAGGCCGCGCGAGATCCTGCGCCTCCATCTTGCCGCCGCGCTCGCCAATGACGAACCAGATGAAGCCCTTGTCGAAGACAAACCTCGTCCCGAAGTGCGCCCCGGACGCCGAGCGGAACTCCGGCGCGGGCCGGTATATCCACTCCTGATCGCACCAGCGGTGGTCCTTGATTCTGCCGCGGACCACCGCCGTGATGCAAAGAACGGCGTCCTTGCCGTTCGGTTGCTTCGTCCGGGTGCCGTCCGCGAAACCCAGATAAATCCAGCCGTTTCGCGCGTAGTCCGGATGCAGCGCCACCTCCAGCAAGCCGCCCTGGCCGAACTCGATCACCTCCGGCGTGCCCTCGACGGCGGCCGGCTCGAGCGTGCCGTCCGCACCGATGATTCTGAGCCGCCCGCACTTCTCGGTCACGAGCTTGCGCCCGTCCGGCAGGAAGGCGATGGCCCAGGGCTTCACAAGTTCCTTTTCCACCAGCGTCTGGATGCGGTAATCGTGCAGCGCGGTTTTCGTCACTTTGTCCGGCGCGGGCACTGGAAACTCCAGTCCCTTGACCAGCGCCTGCTTTTCCTTCTCCCGCAGGAAGATCACCATGCCGCGGATCTGCTCGTCCGTTAGAACACCCTCCCACGGCACCATGCCCATCTGGAGATTGCCCTTGGCGATGGAGTTGGAAATCTCCGCATCCGAACCGCCGTGATTCCACACGCCGTCCACCAATGAGCCGCCCTGGCCGCCCTCGAATTCCGCGCCGTGGCAACTGGCGCAGTTGGCGGAGTATATTTCCTCCACCTTCTGGGCGGAGGCGAACGCGAAATCGGCCAGCATCAGCAGCAACAAGACACGCATGGCGGAGAATTTCAGGAAATCCCCGCAAAACGCAACACACGGTTGGCCGGGCGGGCGCTTCTCGCGGCCCTACGCGATCACGGTATGGCGATGCGGCCGGATTGTGGCATCTTCCTCTGCGTAAGGGATAGCACAATTGCCCCCCCAAAGGGCCCGCGGGCGTCGGAAATAGGGATCCGACGCCCGTGGTTTTTTCAGACCCCGCACTCCAGGAAATTACGGATCAGGCGGAGTCCGGCGTCCTGGCTTTTTTCCGGGTGGAACTGGCAGGCGAGCAGGCGGGGCCGCTCGATGGCGGCTGCGAAGGTGTCCGCTCCATAGGTGGTATGTGCGGCGATGATCTGCGGGTTTTCCGGCACGGGGAAATACGAGTGGACGAAGTAGAAGTAGGGCTCCGCGCCGAGGCCGGTCCAGTTTCCGGTTTCCGGGCTTCGTGGAACGGCGGAGTTCCAGCCCATGTGCGGGATCTTGAGACCCGGCACCCGCTCGAAGCGACGCACGCGGCCGCGCAGAAGGCCCAGCCCGGCCACGCCGGGGCTTTCCTCGCTGGAGTCGAACAATATCTGATAACCGAGGCAGATGCCCAGGTAGGGTTTGTCCGCCGCCACCCACTCGCGGATGGATGTTAGAAACCCGCGGTTCTCAAGCTGCGCCATGCAGTCGCCGAAGGACCCGACGCCAGGCAGCACGAGGTGGGTGGCGTCCGCCAGACCGGCCGGCGCTGCGGCGATGACCGGCTCCACTCCAAGCGCGCGCAGGGCGTTGGCCACGCTGCGGAGGTTGCCCGCGCCGTAATCGACGAGGGCCACTTTCACAGCGCGTCCTTGGTGCTTGGGATTCCCCTGACCCGCGGGTCGCGCTCGCAGGCGTCCCGCAGGGCGCGTGCAAGCCCCTTGAAGATGGCCTCGGAGATGTGGTGGCCGTCGCGGCCGTAGAGCAGCTCGACGTGGATGTTCGCGCGCAGGTTGGCGGCCACGGCGCGGCAGAACTCCTCCACCAGTGTGAAGGGCATGTTCGGCGCGGACGGGGTGCCGGCCGGCGCGCGGAATTCGAGGTGCGGGCGGTTGCTCAGGTCCACCACCACGCGGGCCAGCGTCTCGTCCATCGGCAGATAACAGCAGCCGTAGCGGCGGATGCCTTCCTTGGAGCCGAGCGCCTCCCGCAGGCAATCGCCGATGACGATGCCGGTATCCTCGATGGTGTGATGAAAGTCCACGTCGATATCGCCGGAAACCTTCACGGTGAGATCGAAGAGCCCATGTTTCGAGAACAGCGTGAGCATGTGATCGAAAAACGGCACGCCGGTATCGATGGAGGAAACGCCGGAGCCGTCGATGTCGAGCGTCAGATCGATGGAGGTTTCCGCGGTCTTGCGGCTGCGCTTGGCGATGCGGGATGGTTTCATGGAGATGATGTGGCTTTGCCGGCGGCGGCTTCGAGCATGGAGAGGTATTTGGGCGGGACCATGGCGGCCTTTGCCTTGGCAATCGCGGCGGTGGCGGAGCTTTTGTCGCGTCGAACCGCCTCGTATGCCTTGCGGTAGGCCGCGCCCGCGTCCTCAGCCGGGGTGGTTGATGAGGCCGAGAGGCGGGTGAGTTCCTGTTTCCCGAAAGCCATGGTTTCATCCAGCGACGGTTTGAAATCTGGGTGAGTGGTGACCCAGCCGGATTTGGCCGCCTTCTCGGACTTGAAACGTTCCTCGAGTTGTGCGGTTTCCTCGCGGATCGCGGCTTCGGTGACGGCGCGATCCGCCTGGCTCATGCGCCCCAGGCCGTTCTCCCGTTCCTTGATGCGGGCTTCGAGCGTGGCAAGCAACTGGCCGGTCTCCTCAAGGCGGGCGTTGACGACCTGGGTCACGAGCGGCAGCAGCGCGGCGCGTGCCTTGGTGTTGCGGAAATCGCGGTCGAAATCCGCAAACGCGCGGAGCGCCGGGAGGAAATTCCCGTCCTTCACGAACGCGCGGATCGCGGCCTCACGGATGCCCGCGTCGATGTCGCAGGCATTGGCCCGGTATTCATCCGCGGGTAGGATTTTCCCGTTCACCTTGATGCCGCCGGCCTTGATGGTTTCCGCCTCAGCCATCAGGGTGGCGAGAATGTGGCGCGCCTCTATGGATTTCGAACTGCTGAGGTGGTCCTTGAGGAATTCCTCCACGGCGCGGATGCGCTGCGCGTATTCGTCCGCAGTCAACAGATCGGGCGTGGGAACAAACTTCGCGATCGAGTCGAATTGAGTCAGCACAGCCGTCCCGCGCTGGATGTCGGCGATGTCGGCCTTGGCGACGAGCTTCTCATCCTTGATGGTTTTGGTGACCCTGACCTCGAGCAGATAGGAAGAGGCGTCCTCACGCAGAATCGTGGCATCGAGCTTGGTTCCATCCTTGAGCAGAAAGGTGTCCGCGCCTGATTGGCACGCGATGAGGAATGAACCGAGGACGATGGTGGAGGGGTTGAATTTCATGGGTGTATCAACGTGCGTGAGGGACCGTGGCTCTCCGGCCCCGGCGAGGATTCCTCATTTCCCGGACTAGGGCAAGACCGCTTCACGGAGCGCCTCGGGCGTTGCGACAACGAGTCCGTCCCCGCCCGAGCCAAAAACGACTTTCACCGAACCATCCGGCACCTGATCTTCCGGCCTCGCCGGGCGGCGCTGGACCATGCGCACGGGCAGGCGCTCGACGGCATGCCTCAGAGCGGGCTGCATTTCCGCCCCGCACACCACCGTCACTTTGTAGTGTCGGGCGAGCGTGGCGAGCAGCAGATCCGTGTGGAGCACGGGCCGGTCCAGCATGTAGGTGGGCATGGGCGTCGCCAGTTCGCTGAAACTCGGCACCAGCGGCCGCCCCAACTCGGCGAGCCGGCACTCGGCCATCGAGACCAGACCCGCCGTGGAGTCATCGAACAACATCACAACATCCGTGACCGGCAGGTCGATCAGTCTGGCTTCATCCGGGCATTCCTTGATAAAACCTTCGCCGGTGAACAACTCCGCCGAAGTGGTGGCCAGATCCTCGGCCCAGACGAGCCATTGTTCGTCGCGCGTGATGGCCGCCACATCGAGCACGGCCTGCATGGCCAGCGCGTAGATGAATGCCCGTGCCGCGCCGATTGATTGCGGCGCATCGGTGGCGAACAGCCGCAGGCGGGGGCCGGCGCCGAAAGCTTCGCGGGCGCGCTTCAGCAAGGTGATTGCCTTCTGACGGTGTGCCTCATCACCGGTGGCGGCGAACGCCGCCGCATACGCCGAGACCATCCGGAAGGTGGCGCCCGCGTGGGGGCAAACATCGCGGGGGGACTTGCCGAAGCGGCTTTTGCGAATGCCGAGCAGCTTGGATTTCACGGCCTCCAGGCGCGGCGCGAAGACGTCCGGCGGCAGGGATAGCTCTGCGGAAAGTTCTTCGACTGTCTTGGCGAGGCCCAGTGTGTTGCTGCGGAAAAACTCGCGCCGGGGGTCCGCCTCGGACGGGAGATTGCCAAGACCCTTCATGCCGGTGGCCTGGATCCACCACTTGGCATCCTCTGGAGCCAGGGATTTTTCGATTTCCTCCACTTTCCACATCCACAACTCGGGATCGGATTCCCACGTCATTCCCACGGCGAACAATCCCTCCGGCGTGGCATAGGCTTTCTCCGCAAAGCCAATCAATCCAAGCGCTTTCTCCAGAGCCCGCCGGTCCCCGGTGGCACGATGGGCCTCGATCAGGGCCACTGCCACTCTCGACTGGGTGGGACAATCCCGGACAAACGAAGGAAGAGCCCATGTGGAGGCTCTGCGGGAGGAAAACACCCCTCCATCCAGCGGATCGAACATCGCGCTGGGCAAGAGATCCTTCAACAGATCCCGGGTGGCGCTCAAACAGCGGGACCGCACATCCTGCGGCAGGCCGGGATGTAACGCCGCCGCTGCCAGCGCCTCCAGCGCACTGGCCGGAATCAATCCGCCGGCCTCATCGAAACTGCGTGTGTACGGGTCATACAATGAGGCAAGCTGGCGCAGGCTGCGCACCACATCCCGGCCCGGCTGCTCGCTTGTGACCCTGGTGAGCTTGCGCCGCTCGATGCGGGCCCGGCGGTTGTCGTTGTCTCGCCTGCTGTTTTTGATGACATAATCCGAAACATCGCGCCACATCTGCGAGACCATCGGATGGGCCTGGCCGAACAAATCCAGGACGGTGGACGGCTCCGCGCTGGTCAGCGGAATCCAGGCCACCGGGTTGCCCTCATAGGTCATCCACAGAAACAAGGGCAGGTTGACTCTCCGCCGGATTTCGATGCAAAGGTCCGAGGAAAGAATGCCGATCTCGCGGGATGCGTCGGCATCGATCAGCACCGGCACATAGCCTTCATTGATTTGCCGCACCACCGAGGAATCGCTCTCCAGGGCCGCCAGGACCTTTTGAAAGCCCGGTTGCTGGGGCATCGCGATCACGCAGAAGACCAGCCGCCGCGCGTCCCGCGCCCGGTCCAGCGAATCCTTCGTCCACGGTTGCCAGTGGATCGGCGATTCCGCCTGGCTGCGATAAACCGCACCGGGAAAAAAATCCAGGCGGTTGCCGCGCAGTTCGCGCGCGATTACCGGCGGAGGGCCGGAGTTTTCCGCATCGCCGCCTCCGCCTTTGCGACAGGAAACCGACGCCAGGAGAAGACCGCAGGCAGCCATATAAAACGGCAACTGCTGCGGAAATTCACATGCTTTCATAATTTATGGCGGGTACGGACAAACCATTTCCCCTGTGGCCGCGCATCATGAAGAAAAGACTTCCGGTGTGGCAAGCCGAAGCTATCCTCCGGCATCAATTCCCCGACGCCGCGTGATCAACATCGCCGTTTCCAGCCAGAAAGGAGGGGTGGGTAAAACCACCGTCTCGATCAATCTCGCCCATGCCTTCGCCCGGGCGGGGGTGCGAACCCTACTGGTCGATGCCGACCCACAGGGGTCCGTAGGTCTCTCGCTGACCCGCCAGTCCCGCCTGCTCACCGGATTTTATGATTATCTGGAGGATCCCGGCATCGCGCTGGACCGGTTGATCGTGCCCACCCGGCTGGAGACATTCTCACTTGTGGCCAGTGGCCAGGCCAGCGACTACGAGGCGGGCGGAGGCATGGGTGCACACCTCGCGCGGGTCCGCGCCTTTCTGCGCGGCGCGGCCGCCCGCGGCTACGACCTCTGCATCGTCGATACCGCAGCCGGCCTTTTCGGCGTGACCGGAGACGTGATCGCCTCCAGCGACGCGATCATGATCCCGCAACAGGCGGAGCCGCTGGGCATCCGCTCGGTGCCGAAACTGCTGGAAGGTCTCAACCGACTGCGCGTCATGAACCCGCGCCTCACGGTGTTGGGCGTGTGCCTCACCATGGTGCAGAACGATCTGGCGGAAAGCACCGAGGCCGCCGCAGCACTGCGCCAACTGCTGCCGCCGGAAATGGTTTTCCAAACCCAAATCCCGCGGGACGCCCTCTTTGTGCGTGCCAGCGCCCGCGGCCTGCCCGTCGGCGTCCTGGAGGACGGAGCCGGCGCTCAAGTTGTTTTCGACGCCCTACGCTCCGAAATCGAAGCAAAACTCGAACCTGCCGACGCCCCGCGCGCCGCCAACGGCTGATGGATCCGCTCAACCCATGGGTCGATGCCGACGAAGTCCGCCGCCTCGCCGCGCGGCTGATGAGCCCGGTGCGCGATCCGGCGGTGGAAGTGGCGGACGCCGGCTTCGACGAGGGATTCGTGGGCTACGCCGCAGCCCGCCCGGCCCCCCCCGCGCCGCCGCCACTCGCCGCCCCCGCGCCGGAAGCTCCCGCCCCGGCTCCTCAGGCAGCTCCGCCTCCAGCCGTCGAAACCATCATCTCCACCGCGCGCGGCCCGTTTCTCGACCGCATCCAGCGCTTCCGTGACTGGATGCGCCATCATTTCTCGGCCACCGGCCTATTCATCCTCGACCGCGAGGGAGCGGTCATTTTCGACGAGAGCAACCACGGCTGGCTGCATTTCCTGGCGCGCAGTCTGGCGATCGCCTCACGCCGGCCCGGTGCCTCCGCCGCCAACGTGCATGTGAAAATCGGCGCGGGCGCCACGCTGGAAGTCATCCCGGTGGAAACCGCATACGGCTGCCTGGTTCTCGGCGCGGTGGTGCCGGAATCGCTGCCGCCAGCCTCCGTCAACGCGGTGATGGAAGCCCTCGCGCGAATCGCCGCGCCACCTGGCACCACTTGAAACGCCGGCATCAATCCCCGAAACTGGTCCCCACCAGGCGGGCGGTGCCGATCAACGGATGATCCAAAGGAACCAGCCGCTTGTTGCCGGCCACTTCCTCGATGGAGACCATTTTGATGCGGTTGCCCTGCAAGGCGAGCATCACGCCGTATTTCCGCGCGTTCAAAACGGCGGCGCATTCGGTGCCCAGCCATGTCGCGAACACGCGGTCCGCCGCAGAGGGCGTGCCGCCGCGCTGCAGGTGGCCCAGGATGGTCAGGCGGGTTTCCTGCCCGGTGAGTTTCTCCAGCTTGCGGGTCAGCCGGATTGTGTGGCCGACGTGCTCGGCATGGAATTTGTTGAGCTTTTCCGAGACCTCCGCGCGCTGTTTCTTGGAGTCCGCCCTGTCACGCGCGACGACCAGTTCGGCCACCTCGCGGGCCTCGTCCACGGACATCGCGCCTTCCGCAACCACCACAATGCTGAAACGCCTGCCGGACTGGGTGCGGCGGCGGATTGCTTCGGCGATTTTCTCCGCCTGATAGGGAATCTCGGGCAGCAGAATGACATCCGCGCCACCCGCGATGCCCGCTTCCAGCGCCAGCCAGCCGGCGCGGTGCCCCATCACCTCCACAACGATGATGCGCTCGTGGCTGGTGGCCGTGGAATGCAGCCGGTCGATCGCTTCGGTGGCGATTCCCAGCGCGGTGTCGAACCCGAACGAGCGGTCGGTCAGCGCGATGTCGTTGTCGATGGTCTTGGGCAGTGTGACGACGTTGAGGCCGGCCTCCACGAGGCGCAGTGCGTTTTTCTGCGTGCCACCTCCGCCAAGGCAAACAAGAGCGTCGAGGTGGTGGCGGTGATAGGTGTCAACGACGGCGTCGGTCATGTCGAGCACCTTGCCGCCGATGATCATGCGATGTGGCTTGTCACGGCTGGTTCCCAGGATGGTGCCGCCGTCGGTGAGGATCCCGGAGAGCATCGCTCCATCGAGTTCGAGGCTCTGGTCTTGCGCGAGGCCGCGGAAACCGTTGAGAAAACCGGTGACGCGCATGCCGAAGTTTTCTCGCGCGGCCTTGCCCAGACCGCGGATCGCCGCGTTAAGGCCGGGGCAGTCGCCGCCGCTTGTTAGAATTCCGATGTGCTGTGCCATGATCATTCACGAATATCGCATGGACAGCATACGGCGTGCCGACCGAGGCCGGCAAGCGGCCAGTTGGAAGGTGTCGGCGACTGAGCAAAAGTGGATTTATTTATCTGAGCAAAAGTGGACAAGCATTCCCGATCTTTCAGTCTGCTTAAAGACGGTATTCCGCGAGGATGTCGGGCCACTGGGGTGCTTGTGGT
>Ga0114939_10002713_pt1 | contig 12857 bp, 11 predicted proteins | sample AshMeaCrysSpring_FD_87196 | JGI IMG/M metagenome (GOLD analysis project Ga0114939, IMG submission 87196) | Groundwater microbial communities from Big Spring, Nevada to study Microbial Dark Matter (Phase II) - Ash Meadows Crystal Spring | ecosystem: Environmental > Aquatic > Deep subsurface >... | reverse complement strand
GTATGACAAGCCGCGTTACGCGATCACGGTCTTAGTGCAGGGCGGCAAATCGGGCGGCGGCGTCGCGGCCCCGATCGCATCGAAGATCCTCGAAGACACCTTCCGCCTCGACGAATACGCGAAGCAGGACGAATCGCCCGGCCAGCCGGCCGCCGGGGACCAGCCCGCGACCGGGGCGACCGAGGCCCCCGAGGGTAAGGCGGCCGCCGGGGGCGGGGCGGCTCCCGGGGGCGAACCCGAACCGCCCCGCGCCGAGCCCGTTCTGGTCGCCTCTCTCGAACCGGCTCCCGGAAATTTCAAATTCACCGAAAGCATCGATTTCGGCCGGGCCATCCCGGCCGCCCAGGCCGATGGCGGCGACGCGGAAACCACCGCCCCCACCGACGCCACGGCCGAGTCCCAGAACGCCGCGCTACCCGCGAACCCGAACATCCGGGAGGATGCCGACGAGCGCGGACGTGTGCGCAACAAAGAACGCCAGCCCTCGGGCCTGCAGAAATTTTTCAATTTCTTCACCGGAGGCGACCGCAAAGAAAAACAGAAAAAACAACGCCAACCGGGTCCCTCAAGGCCCTGAAGCCAACACACTCCACCTTTACCCACCAATCATGATCGAAATGGTCAAACGCATTCTCGGCATCAAAAAGAAATCCAGCGGCATCAAAATTATTGTCAGTTGCGAGCGCCTCGAAAAGCGCGTCGCATTGCTCGAAAACGGGCGTCTGGAGGAATACACCACCGAACGCGACAGCGAACGCAACATCGTCGGAGCCATCTACAAAGGGAAAGTCCGCAATATCGAGCCCGGCATCAAGGCCATGTTTGTCGATATCGGGTTCGAGAAAAATGCCTTCCTCCAATTTTGGGACGCCCTGCCCGCGGCTCTCGACAGTAGCATCGAGGCGGTCGCCCGCGAGGGAAGTCCCAAGAAAAAGCGCCCGAAAATCACCAACAAAGACATCCCGAATATCTACCCGGTCGGGTCGGATATTTTGGTGCAGGTGAAAAAGGGGCCGATCGGCACCAAGGGCCCGCGCATCACGACCGACATCAGCCTCGCGGGCCGGTATGTGGTCCTCATGCCGTTCAACGACCAGTGCGGCATTTCGCGCAAGATCGAGGACCCCAAAGAACGTGACCGGCTCCGCAAAATCCTCCGCGAACTCGACATTCCCGAGGGCATGGGGGTCATTATCCGCACGGTCGGCGAAGGACAGCGGGCCCGGTATTTTGTGCGCGACTTGAGTCTCCTTCTCGAGCAATGGGGCGAGATTCAGGCGGGTTTGGAATCGAAGCCGGCTCCCGCCTGTCTGTGGATGGAGCCGGATCTCATCGACCGGACCGTGCGGGATTTTCTCACCGACGACATCGACGCGGTGGTGGTGGACGACGCCAAGGCGGCCGAGCGCATGCAATACCTTGTCGGCCAGATCTCGGCGCGCGCCAAGAAGCGAATCCAGGTTTACAGCGGGTCCGAGCCGGTCTTCGAATGTTTCGGCGTCCAGAACCAGATCGACTCGGCATTTTTGCGTCAGGTCTGGCTGCCGTGCGGCGGGTATATCGTGATCGACGAGACCGAGGCGCTCATCGCCGTCGATGTCAATACCGGCCGCAACAAGGGGTCGAAGGACATGGAAAAAACCATCCTCGAGACCAACCTCGAGGCGGCCGACGAGATCTGCCGGCAGATGCGCCTGCGGAACACCGGCGGCATCATCATTGCCGACTTCATCGACATGAAGCACCGCCGCGACCAGCAGGCGGTTTACCAGCGCGTGAGGGAACGCCTCAAGCGCGACAAGGCCCGCACGCACGTGCTTCCCATTTCGCCGATCGGACTCATGGAAATGACGCGCCAGCGTGTCGCCGAGAGCCTTGCCAGCTCACAGTATGTGCCCTGCCCGTATTGCAACGGCCGCGGGGTGGTGAAGAATTCCATGACGCTCTCGGTCGAGCTCCAGCGGGCGCTCCATGCGGTGATGCGCAAATACCGGGACTCCGTCCACGAGATCAAGGTGGCCGTCCACCCCGAGCTCCTGCACCGCCTCCGCGACGAGGACGAGGAATTGCTCATCGACATCGAGCGCCGGTATCAGGGCCGGCTCACCTTCCGCTCGGATCCGACCTTCCACCACGAGAAGTTTGTGATCATGAACGCCATCACCGGCGAGGAACTCAAGGCCTAGCCGGCACGGATCAGGCTGCGGGCATGGTTGGATTGGAGAAAGGTTCGCGGGTCCTCCTCGGGATGAGCGGCGGCGTGGATTCCAGCGTCGCCGGCCACATCCTCAAGGAACAGGGCTACGATGTCGTGGGGATCACGATGAAGGTCTGGCCGCAGGACTGCCTGTCGCGGGCGGAGGACAAGTGCTGCGGACCCTCGGCCATCGCGGACGCCCGGGGCGTCGCCAACCGCCTCGGGATCCCGCACTATGTCGTGGACGAGGCGGAGGATTTCGAGCGCATCGTCATCGATTATTTCGCGGAGGAATACCGCGCCGGCCGGACGCCCAACCCGTGCGTGATGTGCAACGAGCGCCTCAAATTCGGCAACCTCTGGGACAAAGCGCGTGCGCTCGGTGCGTCTTACATCGCGACCGGCCACTACGCGATCATCGAGCACGGAGAGGGCGGTCCGGTTTTAAGGAAGGGCCGGGACCCCCGCAAGGACCAGTCGTATTTCCTCTTCAGCCTCAAGCCGGAGCAACTCCGCCGCGCCCTCGCCCCGCTGGGCGGCATGACCAAACCGGAAATCCGCGAGATCGCGCGCGGGCTCGGTCTGCGCGTCGCCGACAAGGCCGACAGCCAGGAGATCTGCTTCGTGCCGGGCAACGACTACAAAGCATTTCTGCGCTCGCACGCGGGGGAGGAGAGCTTCCACAAAGGGGGAATCTTCGACAAGTCGGGCTGGTATCTCGGCGAACACGAGGGCATCGAACTCTACACCATCGGCCAGCGCAAAGGCCTTCCCGGAGGATCCCCGCGTCCGATCTACGTGGTGGATATCGATCCGGATAACTCGCGGGTGATCGTGGGATACGAGGAGGATCTCCTGCGGGAGGAATTTTTCGTTGACCGTGTGAACTGGCTCGCGGGCGAGCCGGAGCAGCCGCTCGAGGTGGTTGTGAAAATCCGCTACGCGCATAGCGGAGAAAAGGCCTCGGTGCATTCCCTCGGCGGCGGGCGCGCGCGGGTGGTGCCGGAGACCCCCCTCCGATCAGTCACGCCGGGCCAGGCCGCTGTCTTCTACGAAGGCGACAGGGTCGTCGGCGGCGGCTGGATCCAACGGGCCTGAGCGGACTCCCGAAATCCAAAATCGAAGGTTCTCTCAGCGCTTTGATTCAAGCGGGAAGACATGGCCGGGGTGCACCTCGCGGTCGGAGTCGGTATCCGGGTTGGTGAGGATGATGCGGTCGGAGGGATCGATGAGGGATGGTTCGGGAGGTCGATTTTGAACGGCCCGATGCGGGCGGCGGTGCCGCTGGCGTCGCGGAATTTCGAGGTTCTGCGGACGAGCTTGCGGTAACGGGGCTCGATGCCGCTGAATTCCCGGAGCGAGATCTGCGGCTTGATGAGCACAAATCGGGAGCCCGGCGCCCGCAGGAACTCGTATCCCGGACGCAGGCGCGCGGTCGCCTCCACCTCGCCGCCGGGGCGCGGAAAGGCGGATTCCACGACCCCCACCGGCACACAGAGGTGGCGGAGTTCGGAGCGTCCGGGCACCAGTCCCCGGCCATTATCCCTGATTCAGAAGTCCCGCCACGCCGCCCGCGATCCCGGTCGCCTGCCTGCGCCCGGCCACCTCGAAGGTGAGGATCGGATAAACATTGGCGAGCACCCCCAGCACGAGCCCGGTGGACGCCGCCGCCCACGCGGCATGGGCCAGCCCGCGGCGGTCCGGACGTTTGATCGTCGAACCACAGCGCGCGCAACGCAATTCTTGTCCCGGACGCAACTCGCGGTCGCGGGCCCGCGCCGCGCAGACCGGACACCGCAGAGACCGCTCCATCAGAACTCCTTTTGTGGTTGGATGGATTGCACCGAGCGCACGTCGGGGTGCGAGCGGATGATCCCCGCGAATTTCTTCGCCGAGGGTTTGAGGACGCGGTCGAGCGTGGCGGGGTCCATTGCCGCAAGGCCGAACTTGGCTTTGTAGCCCCAGTGCCATTCGTAATTGTCGGCGAGCGACCACGCGAAATACCCGCGCACATCGTATCCGTCGCGGATCGCGCGGCCGATGGCGGCGAGATGGTTTTGGATATACCATTCCCGTTTGGCGTCATCGAGGGTGGCGATGCCGTTTTCCGTGATCATCATGGGCCTGCCGTAGCGTTTGGCGACGCGTGCGATTTCCTTGTAGAGTCCCTCCGGATCGATGCGCCATCCCATCATCGTGAATTTTTTCCCGCGCATCGAAGGGCCCGCGATCAAGGAGATCGGACCGGGAGCCTGCGAGTAGTAGTAATTGATGCCGAGGATGTCGCAGACGTCATAGACACGGTCGAGGTGGTCGGTGTTGCCGTGGATCATGGTATTGTAAATGAGCCCGCCGGGATCCAGCGGCGCGCGTTCCCACCACGGCAGCGCCTCGACGCTCAGGATTTTGGCGGACGGGTTGAGTCGCCGCACCGTCGCGGCTGCGTCGCGGAACATGCCCGTGCTCGCCTCGATGGCCTTCCAATAGTGCCCGATCGCAAGCGACATCGCGGGCGGCCACTGGCCCACGAGGTAGGCCGTCGTGATCTGCCCGTTGGGTTCGTTTTGGGGGGCGTAGAATTTCACGCGCGGTCCCATGGCCGTCACCATCCTGGTCACGTAGGCATTCCAACGTTCGCGCGCAAGCGGGTGCAGCCAATTCGATTGTCCGGGGCGCTGCTTGTCGTAGAGCCAGTCGGGAAAGGTGAAATGCCAGAGGCAGACCACCGGTTCGACCCCGATCGCTTTGAGGCGGTCCGCCATCGCGACGTATTCCCGGATGGCGGCCTCGTTGTAACCCCCCGGCCGCGGCTCGACGCGGGCCCATTCGATACTGAACCGGTAATGGGTGGGCCGGATTTTCTCCAGCGCTTGGATGTCCTTCTCGAAGTGCGACCAGCTATAGAGGGCGTTGCCCTTCGGCGGGGCCTTCTTTTGCGAGACAAGGATGTCCCAGTCGGTCGAAAAATCATCCGGTTTTCCGGCCCGGACATCCGGGTCCTCGTATTGGTAGCTGGCGGTCGAGATCCCCCATGCGAACTTCCGCGCGGGATCCGGCTTCGGGATCGCGGCGACCTTCGGAGCCGGATCGAATTTTCCAAGCGGGTTGATCGGGTTCACGCAGCCCGGCAGAAACGCAAGGACCGCCAGTGGGGCAAGCATCGGCCGGCTTTTCAACAAAAAGTGCAACATTCCCGGAATCTATGCCCGATCCGCCCGGCCCATCGATAGAAAAGTCGCCGCACCCCTTTCCGGGCACGGCCAAATTCACGAAACCAACGAAAACTGCACGATGAAGCACGGATTTGGGGGTTGCTCTTTTATCGGCCGGGAGCAGTTTCGACCAGCATACGGGCGGCTTCGCGCTGGAAAATCCACGGGAGAATGTGTGGCGATTTTTCCGGGGGCGGGGCGTTGGGGTCCGGCCCCGGCATGGGAGGAAGGACGGCCGTCACTTCATCAAATAATTTTTGCGCTTCTTCCCTCTTCCCCCGTCGGACAAGGATCATGACCTGAACGAAGTCGCAGGCCAGTGCTTTCTGATCGGGGCTTCCGGGCTTTCCAGCAAACCGCAACTTTTCGTCATAACCGGCCTGAACAGCCGCGTCGTCGCCAAGCCGGTAGGCGGCAAGACAGCGCGAAAGCCAGTCCAGCGAGGGTTCGAAGCGGGTCGGCTTGACCCCCTTGTGGGCGCGTATTTCGTCGGCCCGGCGGATCAAAGCGCGAACGTTTTCGGACTGGGCGGCGTCCGTGAGCGGAGTGAGGCAGGTCATAACCACCGTGCGCTCATAGACGTCCGGCCGGGAAATGTTGCCATCCCAAGACCCGCGTGTGTCTTTGAGCATGCGGGCGCGGGTTTTTTCGTAGTCGGCATCCAAACCAAACCAGGCTTCAAGCAGGGCAAGGTCCAGGTTGATGTAGGTATCACCGGACATCCACGGCCCGCATTCCTGAAATGTTTCCAAAGCCTGCCGGAGCCGGCCCGCGCGGAGCCGGCAACGCCCCAATATGCCCATGGCATGATGGAGCTCGCTGGATTTCCCGGCAACCTCCCGCAGACCGTCCACCGCCCCGGACGCGAGTTCCGTCGCCTCCTCAAGCTGGCCGCCCCAGAAGAGGGCATCGGCAAAATTGACCTGATCGGACAGGGTTTGTTCATGCTTCGGGCCGAGGATTTCTTTCCGTTTTTTGATCGATGCCCGCCAGGCGACTTTTGATTCTGTGAACTGGCCGGTCCGCCAGAGGAAATAAGCCCAATCGCTCTCGGCTTTGAGCGTCTTCAAGTGGGTCTCACCGTATCGGGCCTTGAGCTTGCCCAGTGCGTCGCGCATGAGATCGGTGGCCTCCTTCGTCTCGCCCAAGCAGCCAAGTTGCGATGCGAGCAGGAATTGGGCGTCCAAAGCTGCGCTGGAGTCTTCGCCGGATCTCTCGCGGGCATCCGTCAGATCCTGGCGCATGAACTCCAACGTCGCCTGGCTGGATTTGGCCAGTTCCTCTGGCGAGCGCTCGATAGCCGGCGGCGGGGTCGCGCGCTTCGGTTTGGCGGGGGTCGGACTCGGGCTTTCGAGTCCGGCCCTCCACCGCATGGCGTTCAATGCACCCTGCGCGAGCACCAAATGGGCCTCACCCTGCGGGCCAAGCCTCTCCAAGGCGGCCACGAGTTCGGTTTGGCTCGCGATGGCCTCGGCCCGGCGGCCGGAGGCCAGCCAGTTTTGATTGCGGCGGGTGGTTGTGCGCAGAAGGCGAGGGGAGTTGACCTCGTCGGTGAGCTTCAGCATCCCGACGTGCTGTGTGCCCAGCTCCGCCGCCTCCCGGTAATGGCCCAGCCGGGTGAGCAGGTCGGTGAGTTCCTCCATCGTGGCAAGGGCGCCCCCGGTGTGGGCCTCTCCCGCTTCCTCGTAGGACGCGAGCGCGCTGCGAAGGAATTTCACCGCCGGGGCGTAAAGCCCCAGCCCGGCGTAGGTGCCGCCGAGTGTTTGTTCCAACAAAGCGCGGCGACCGGGTTGACGTGCGAATTCGGTTTCAACGTCCTCAGCCACCGCGTCCAGCGCGTCCGCGATTTTCACATCCCGGCCGTTGGTCTCCGGGTTCGGGAGTTCGAAGATATTCTGGAAAAAGCGCACGACCGCCTCGGCGTCTTCCCTGGCCCGGGCTTCCAGGGAACGCGCTTGCGCGGCCTCGCGGAACCGGGACTCGGCGAGTTTCTCTGCGGCCCGGGCCCGCGCGGCCTGCCAGTAACTGAAAGCCGCGGTCGTTATGAGAACCATCGCGATCCCCGCCCCCGCAAGGAGACCCGCGGTATGCCGCCTGGCAAACTTACCGAGAAGATACCATGTGCCCGGAGGGCGGGCGGAAACCGGCTCGTCATTGAGAAACCTGCGGGCATCCTCGGCGAGGGCATCCGCGCTGGCATATCGGCGCTCGCGGGATTTTTCCAATGCCTTCATCACAATCCAGTCCAGATCGGCGGGGATGATCTCCCGCATGCGCGAGGACGGCACTTGGCGGGCGGCGGCCAGTTCGTCGATTTTCGGGCACTCCAGCGTGGTCACGCGCGCGGACGGTCTTAGCGGCGTGACCTCTCTTACAATCCTCCGCATTTCGTCGTATCCCGCTTCGGCCAGATCTTTCGGGTCGAAGGGGGGCACCCCGACCAGAATCTCGTAGAGCAGCACGCCCAATGCATAAATGTCGCTGCGGGTGTCGATGTCCTGTCCGCCCAGCCCCGCCTGTTCGGGACTCATGTAAACCGGCGTGCCAAGGACCTGTTCGAGGCGGGTCACAAGCGTGCTGTCGGTGAGGCGTCCCGTGACCGCCTTGGCAATTCCAAAGTCGATGACCTTCACCTGCGGCCTGCCGCTCTCCATGCCCACAAGCACATTCGACGGCTTCAGGTCGCGGTGGATGATCCCCTTCTGGTGGGCATGGTGGACCGCCGCACAAACCTCCAGAAAAATCCCGAGGCGCGCCCGCATGTCGAGCTTGTGCGCGTCACAGAAATTTGTGACCGGCTCCCCCCGCACCATCTCCATCGCAAAATACGGGCGTCCGTCGGCGCTGGTGCCGGCATCGAAGACGCGGGCGATATTGGGATGTTCCATGAGGGCAAGCGCCTGCCGCTCGGCCTCGAACCTCGCAAGGACCTCCTCGCTGTCCATCCCCGCTTTGATCACCTTGAGCGCGACCGTGCGCCGCACCGGCACGGTCTGCTCGGCCATCCAGACCACGCCAAACCCGCCCCTGCCGAGCCGCCTGACCAGTGTGTAGGGGCCTATGCAGGTTCCCGGCTCATCGCGCCGGAGCGGTAGAATTTCCGAGAGACGGCCCGCGCCCCGGGTGATTGACGCAAAGAACGTCTCGGCTTCCCCGGCATCCGCAAGCAGGTTCTCGACCTGCGCCCGCAAACCCGCGTCCCCGCCGCACGCCCGCTTCAGAAAGGCCTCCCGCGCGGCGTCGTCCAACTCCAGCGCATCGGCGAAAATTTCCTCGGCTCGTTCGTCAATCATTCCGGATACCATGCGCGTTTCCCCGGCGGGAACGGACACCCGCCCTCAACCGTCCCCGCGCAATGCCCGGTAAAGCCACACCTTGGCCACTTCCCAGTGACGCCGCACGGTTTTTTCATTCACATCCAGGACCGCCGCGATTTCCTCGTTTTCCATCCCGCTGAAAAACCGCATTTTCACAATCTCTGCCTTGAACGGGTCCTCGCTCCCGAGTTGATCGAGCGCATCATGCACCGCGAGCAGGCGCTCGTCGTCCGCCGGCGGGGCGATCTCGACCCCATCCAGTGGGACCGCCGCCTCGCCTCCCCCCCGCTTCGCTGTCAATCGGCGGCGTGCGGCCTCGACCAGAATCCGCCGCATCGCCTCGGAGGCTGCCGCGAAAAAATGCGGACGGTTCCGCCATTGGTCGGGAGCCGACTTTTCGAGCCGCACCCATGCCTCATGGACGAGCACCGTCGTCCCGAGGGTGATCCCGTTTTTTTCCATTGCCATCCTCGCCCGCGCCATGTGCTTGAGTTCGAAATAAATCTGCTTGATGAAATCGTCGCCGCTCTCACCCTCATCCGCAAGATGGAACAATTTGGACTCCATCAGGCTTCCTGTGACCGGTGGGCGGCTATCTGCGAGAAAACTCCAAGGAAATTCTCCGGAAAATCGGCGACGATGGGCAGCATCGGGGAATTTTCTATCGGGCCCGCTTGGCCGACAAGGCGGATTTGCAAAAAAAAATTTTCCCTGTCCGTTTAGGGGTCGGTTTTTCGCACATACCAGCATGAGAAGAATTTTTTCAATGATATTGGCTCCGACGACCTTCGTGGTGGGTCTGTCGTCAACCGCCGCAGCGACCATCGAGGAAATCCCCGGGCGGGTCACCGTAAACGGCCCGAATGGCAGGCGCTACATTGTCGATTGTCCGACTCAGGTGCTCACCGGACCGGATGCGCGCATTCCTTCGGCGGACCTGGACGCCGCGCCCGACAAATCGGCCGGGACCGTGAAGGAAAAGCAACCTCCGGCCGATATGACCAACGTCCTGCCCGAATGGAAGCAGACCTGTGAGTCGGGCGACCCGGCGGCAGTCCGGGACTTTTTGAACCAACATCCCGGATTGCCAGAGGCAATATTCACGGATGGATCTCTGAAAAGAAACGCCCTGAGTGTGGCCATCTCCAAATTTCCATACGGGGACCACAGAATTGAGATCATCCGCCTCCTCGTGAAAAAAAGCGCGGATCCCGCCTTCATCGACCGCCGCGGCGACCAAGAAATGGGCATGGAGGCGAGTTACAACGCCGTCAGCTACCCCGAAAACCTCGGCCTCGATGAACTTGAATACCTCCTCCGCAAAGGCGCGGACCCCGATCTCGGCGTCTGCGTCCCCGCCGAACCCCCGCTCTTGAGACTCGCCAAAATGACCTTCGAAAACAAAGCGGAATTCGGCGATGCAAAAATTACCCGCGACGGCCTGCTCGACCGGATCAAAATCCTCGTCAAACACGGCGCCGACCCCTCGAAAAAAGCCGGCATCGCCACCTCCGTGAACGCCGGAAACAAACAGATCCCAGCCGAAAGTGCCAAACAACTCGCCACCGATTCCGGCTCAGCGGACCTGCAATCCGCGCTTGGAATCGATTGAGGAACGGATATTGCTGTGCTGTCCAATTCGCAAACCATGGAAAACCAGTCCCCGTCTTGCTGCCCGGTTGGCGATCCATGCCCGCACGATTTGCTTTGATGTCCATTAACCCTCAATTTTTATTCGGGGTCCTCCCCGCCCGGCCACCCGCCCGGATACTCCGCGTCGCGCTGTCCGCGGCTGTTTTCTTTTCGGCGATGGAGGCTCCGGCACAGGACGAAGCGCCTCCTGTCCCATCGCAAAACCCGCCTTCCGAAAACCCGTCCCCCCAGCTCTCCAGCAACGCCCTCGACCTGTGTGGAAAATGGAAAGTTGAGAGCAACGGGAGCAGCAGCGAACGCACGTTCGAGTTCTTCAGCGACGGTCGCGCGACCGACACGCTGGCCTATAAATCCTCAAGCGGAGAATCCGTCCAGACCTACCACAAGGTTTGGAAAATCGAGGGCTTCAAGGTGCTCATTTTACCGAAAGGCGACGTGGTTTCCTCGCCCTCGTCGAGTCAGTCCATCTTCATCGAGATTCCCTTCGACACGGCGCGGCTTCAAATCACGGAAATCTACCAACATTCCTCCTACACCCGCCAAACGAAGATGGTCGCCGTCCGCACCGAAATGCCGCCCCCGCAGCCGTCCGGCGCTCCCGCTTCAATTGAAACGCCCCCGCCTCCGGGCTCGCCCGCGTCAAAACCCGTCGTCGCCGTGGTCCCCTCCATCAAAAACTCATCGGAAGGATACTACAAAATCCAGCGCATCGCGCTCAACATCGCCCTCAAAAACTCCAGTATGAAAGGATCCACCGGGCCTCTGAAAGTTTCCTACTGGGTTCTGGGGAAAAATACCCGCGACTCCAAGCAATTCTGCGTTTTCTCCAAGGGACAATTCGACTGCACGCTCGGCTCCGGCGTGGCCGACCGTGAATTCAAGCGCACCACCGAAACCTATCTGAACAAATACTATTCATACTCATCCTCCGGCAGCTTTGAATATGCGGGCTGGATCGTCACCGTTGCCGACCCCGCCGGTTCCGTGATCCTCGTCAAAGCCAACAAACCCCAGTGGGAAAAACTCGAGGACAAGCTCCCCGCCCTGGAACCAAGAAAGGTCTATGACCTCGAACTCAACAAAACCGAAGGCGCTTACGTTCCGATGTATGGGCCATGAAAAATAGACATTCCCCAGCTCCACCCCTTGTGGTATTGCCTCCTCCAGTTGCTGAAATGTCCAGCTTTTCACCATTCTCCCGGAAGCATGACCGGGGAGCCAGCCCGCGCTGCTTCCCGCGTCCCCCCGGCAATGCGATCCTTTTTGCCGTTGTGCTTCTTCTGTCGGGATGCGCGATGGATGTCGCCAAACGATACTACTCGGACCGGTCGTATCCCCCCAAGAATCCATCCGAAGTCCAGATCCTTCGACGGGAGCCGTCTCGGTCCTACGAAGTCATCGCCGATTTCCAATCGCGATGGGAAACCCCCGCCGCCATGCGCGAAAAAGCCGCAAAAATCGGCGCCGACGCCGTGATTATCGCCCAGCCCGGCGGACATTACGATCCAACCCACCAATGGGCCGGACAAGATTCCTACGCCGGCACCGGAGGCCGCATTTGCGGCACGGCCATCATTTTTAAGTAACCAACAACCCATGAAATCCATCCACTCCGTAACACTCGGAATCCTTGCCTGCCTCTCCCTTTCCGCCTGCGGCACCGTCGAAATCACCAAGACAGGCCGTGGATTCAACAACCCCACGAACCCGAGCACCGTCGATATCCTCATGACGGTTCCCCGTCGCCCTTACGAAGAACTCGGCATCTTCCGGGCCTCCGGATTCATGAAGTCCGAAACCGCCGTTATGCACAACGCCATCCGCACCAAAGCGGCCGAACTCGGAGCCAACGCCGCGCTCATCACCGATACCGGCCTCGCCCCCGAGCGTCCCGGCGGCACCCCCCTGCTCTTCGCCAACGGGGTCGCTTTGAAATGGAAGTAGGATTTCTCCCAACCCAAGGAATACCGCCCCGCCTCCAAACACGGTCTGGCATGTTTGGCCGGATTCGTCGGGATGCTCAATAGAGCCAGTCTGGTTGGCCTCGCCGGGCTTATCGCAAACGTCATTATTAACTTTTCTGCCATAGTCGGGCTGCTAATTGGTTTGGCGGCTTGATGGCTCAAAACGAATAAATCACGGACGTTTCAATCCAACTGCAGGACGGTGCTCCTTTCGGCAGTATGAGCACAAATGAGCGTCCAGTTTCGATAAGGTTGCCGGGGCCGCACATCCTGCAGAAGGCTCCAAACCAAGGAAGACATACGAACTGGCGCGAATGGCACTAACTTAAGCGAACGTAGAAGCGGCGTCCCGCCGCTTTTTCCACGGAAATCCATGCGGCAAGATGCCGCTTCTAGTGTGCCCGGCATGGGCATGAACAAGTCAGGAAAAAAAATGATAAAATAGAAAATGACCGGAAGCAGTGACAGCAACCGAAGCGAAAGCCAAGGCGGGTTCCGTGAGGGACTCAGCACG
>Ga0114939_10002712_pt1 | contig 12859 bp, 11 predicted proteins | sample AshMeaCrysSpring_FD_87196 | JGI IMG/M metagenome (GOLD analysis project Ga0114939, IMG submission 87196) | Groundwater microbial communities from Big Spring, Nevada to study Microbial Dark Matter (Phase II) - Ash Meadows Crystal Spring | ecosystem: Environmental > Aquatic > Deep subsurface >... | reverse complement strand
ACTACTTGAGCAATGACATGACGTTTTGTGACATTTGGTTACTCTGTGACAACATGCTCATTCCCGCTTGTTGCAACACTTGAGTACGCGCTAAATTGGCAGACTCTTGTGCATAATTGGTATCCAAAATCTGACTACGTGAAGAACTGATGTTCTTAGACACATTCTGCAAGTTACTCACCGTGTAGTCTAAACGATTCATTAAAGCACCCCAGCGAGCACGACTCGTCTGAACGGTTGATAACAAATCACTAATAACTGACAGGGCTGCCGATGCCTCACCCGCTGAGCCACCCAAACTGACAGCCGCCAAGGACAAAGCAATATCACTTAGACTAATATTCATGTCTAACTGACCCGAGCCTATTTTGTTATTCACGCCACTTTCCCAGCCTACCTGAAATTTAGTACTGTCTAAACTCTGTAGCACATTAACACCATTGAACTTGGTCGTTAAACCAATTCGTGTCATTTCTTGTGTTAGTTGAGAAAATTCGGCATTCATGTCGGCGCGTTGTGCTGCGGTATAAGTGCCATTCATTGCCTGAACACTCAGTTCACGTTGACGCTGCAACATATTAGTCACTTCTTCTATCGCACCATCCATGACTTGCAACATTGCCAAACCGTCGTTCGCATTGCGAACTGCCATGTTTAAGCCTCGTGTTTGTGCATTCATGTTAGTGACGACAGACAAACCAGCCGCATCGTCTTTAGAAGAGTTAATTCGTATGCCTGAAGTGAGTCGATCCATACTGATCGATTGGCTACGTGAGGTTTTGTCCAATAAACGTATCGCGTTTTCTGAACCTATATTTGTGTTGATTACCATTGCCATGATAAAACTCCTTGTGTGTGTTTAACTGCCTAATATCTTAGGCTTTTCTATTGCAGCAGTGTTTCCCGCCGTCAATAGGGTTATCGACATAGCATCCTTTTTCTTTAGCATTTTTTTAACGATAAAATAAAAAAAACCGCGCAATTTGTATTTTGCGCGGTTTTAATCAATCCAACATGCCTCAACGGTTGTTAAGCTTTATCATCAAAAATCATTCCCGAAACATCTGCTCTGAATGTTTTAGATTGACTTAAAAACTCAGTGATACGCTGAGCATTCATCAAGGCATTTTCTGATGGCAGTTGCCGAATAATTTCCTCAGTAGACAAATCATAAATCGTGACAACTGAGCGTCCTGAAGTATCATCTGTTTTGAATCGAATGCTACTTAGGTTAATTTTCAACTGCTCATTGGCTTGATCGAGTTGACGTTGTAACGCTTGTTTCTCAGCTTCTAATCGTTTCTCTGTGTCTGCGGTACGACTTTCATTTTGCAGTGCCACTGCCACCGTCCGACTGTCGGGTTGAGACTCGATAGAAGGTGGTGGTGGCAATGTCGTCGTAGCCACTTTTGCCTTTACTGGGTTCAAGGTAGCAACCTGAGCAGCATCACTACCGATACCCACACGCTCAACCTGCATAGCTATTCTCCTTGTCTTCCAAAACTAACTAGATGTTATGACAGTGCACAAAGGCTTGTCAATACAAGTTGTCATTACCTATATTATCTCAGTAAAGAGAGTACATTTTGTGAGTTCTGGTTGCTCTGCGATAGCATACTCATACCCGCCTGACTTAATACTTGTGTACGTGCCAAGTTAGCCGACTCTTGCGCATAATTCGTATCTTGAATCTGACTACGAGAAAACTTGATGTTTTTATCAATATTCTGCAAATTGCTCACTGAATAATCTAAACGGTTCATCAAGGCACCCCATTTCGCACGACCCGTTTGAACTTGAGATAAAATATCACTAATCGCTGATAAAGCCGCAGAAGCATTACCCGCTGAACCACCAATACTTTGAGCCGCTAGCGATAACGCAATATCACTGACGCTGATGGTTAGATCCATCTGACCAGAAGCAATTTTATTGTTTGTTCCGTTTTCCCAGCCGACTTGAAACGCTGTTGTGCCTAAACTCTGCAATACCGCTGTACCATTGAACTTTGTCGTTTTACCAACACGATCAATTTCTTGTGTCAACTGTGAAAACTCTGCATTCATGTCCGTACGCTGTGCATCTGTGTAGGTTCCGTTCATTGCCTGAACCGATAACTCACGCTGACGTTGCAACATATTCACCACTTCTTCAATCGCACCATCCATGGTCTGTAACATAGCAATACCATCATTCGCATTGCGAACTGCCATGTTTAAACCCTTAGACTGTGCATTCATATTCGTCACGACCGACAAACCTGCCGCATCGTCTTTAGAACTATTAAGACGTAAACCAGACGTTAAACGATCCATACTAATCGCTTGACTGCGCGATGTTTTGTCTAATAAACGAATCGCATTTTCCGAACCATTGTTCGTGTTGATTACCATGCTCATGACCAATTCCTCAACTTAGTTGTTATAGCAATCTTTCGATCTGCTTGTGTGAGATATCGACCAGAAGATGTCGTTCTTGAGTAAAAAACTAAAATAATCGCTACATCAGCCTTTATTGTTTCAGATGTTGTGCTATTTGTTCTCGCAAGTCGGGCTCTTGTAGCTCATAGGCAGCAATAAAATCGATTAAATCAGCCATATGTTCACGCTCATCTGTCTGCTTTAACCATGACCAGTAATCCCATAAAGCCAAACTATCCTGAGGGCGTGCACGTAAATAGTGAATAAAAGCAGGGATCGTTAATTGCTCCTGACCTAACAAAGGGGCGACCTTAGCGAACAGATAAAGGTGATAGGCATCGTAAGCCGACAGATCTTCTAAGGTCTGCAAAATCATGACGGTGTCCTTACGGACTAATGCGGCATCCAGTTTGAGTTGTAGTGCAGGCACGACCAAACGCTCATGGGTAATCTGGAGAAGCTGATTGTCCAACAATGACCAATGTTGCGATTCTTTTGCCAAAAAAGCCTCCAAGTAATGCGCCAGCTGTTGAAACTCATCATTATCAATGCCTTTAAGATAATCGGAAATATCACTGACCCTTGCTAACTCTTTTGCTTGTATGGCGGCTTTAGCATGACTCCATAAGCTGGTTAATTGCTGATGTGTATTTTCGTAATGTGCTTTAAAAGAAGGTACTTTTTCTGCTAGCAGTGATTTAAAGGCTACCGCTGCCTTATCTAATAGTTGCTGTGTGCGTTCATCCAGCTTTGTCTGTCCACATTTAGCCAACCACGCTTGATAACGACCTGGGAGTTGCTGCTCAATCCAGTAATTCACCAGTTCAGTGGTGAGCTGACAATCACACTCTTTAAGCCTCCAAACAGCCGTTTTTCTCACTTCCATGAGTTGGACCAAAAAATCAACAATGGATTTATCCACAGCGGCAAAGTATGACTTCAAAATAGCGAGTGTTTGTTCTAGTGTTTGACTGTCATCACTCAGTGGTTCAATCAATTTAATGTAATCAAAATATGCGTAGTCAAACAGCATAAAAAGGTCAGCAGATAAGGTTTTTTCAATATCTTGACGGTATTTTTTGATCTCTCTAACCCACCCTGAAAAACGAGGATCTTGCGTATTGTGCATTTGAACCGTGAGCTGTATTCCCTTTCTAGCCAATTGACTGACTTTATCTAATCGTTTTTTTTGTTTATCGACGACTTTAAGGACTTTGTTTTCAAGTAAATTTTTGTAGTCTTTTGCAGAAAGCTGCGTTTTATTCCAAGCTGCTTCTCTCATCGATGCGGACAAGGTTTCTGGCTGAGATATGCATGCCAAATCGATTAACTCAATGCCTTCAATTTTGGTCGCATAGGGGTTGGTATTAACAATAGTGAGATGAGGTAATTGCTCCTTTAGCCAAGCCACCTGATCATGCAAACCTCGGCTAGCTGCCAGCATTTGTGCATCGGTTTCTGCCTGCAGTCCCGAATAGGTTTCTACTTGATGTCCACCATAACGAAAATAACGACCAATTTTACTTTCTAAGCTCGATGACTCATGACTTTGCCCAGAAGGATCATAACAAAAATCAACACCACTTAAGACGATTTGTTTCGCTCCCATATAACCCGCCAGCATAATGGCTGAATTCATGACCGTTGGTCCTGAACCTGGCAGGTTCTCTTTTTCATCAACAGGGAATTCCTGAAAGTTGAATCGAGTCCGCATATAAAGGTTTCTGCCCGCCCACTGCCCCATCACATTAGGTGCTAAGTGATTGGAGGTAACTAGCACACTGCGATCTGCAAACTCGAACAATTCTCGACTGTAGTCTAGCATCTCAGGATCGGGATCAACCGCAATGAAATAATCGGGCGTAATCGACTCTTGTTTCAAACGACCCGCAATACGGCTTGCCGCTAGCACCACTAAATGATCACGATTTGCTTTGAGCCATGGAAAAACTTTGGGTAACGAAGGAGCACCGCCCAACAAAACAAATGTTTTACCCTGATAAAAATCTTTCATGATCTTAACTGGGTAAATCATATCCGACACATCTCGCAACATGGCGTTTATAAAGCGTCTCGTTGCACTGGCATTATTCGACATTTGCAAACTGATTAACTGACGTTCATAGTCTTTAAACATGGGTTCATAGTTGGCTTGGTTTTTCTCTAACACAGCCATTGACTTAATCACTCTGACTTGGCGACGCAACAAGTATTCATCGTAACAGCCCTGTTCTCGGATAAAAACAGACAAGTCTTTTCCTTCAGACAAAAAGCGTATGAAGGGAGCTTTCACCTGCGTTACCTGAGTTTTAAGCTGTTTCTTATGCTCTTTTTTGGTAGGCTTAGACGCCTCGTTCACCTCAAACAAGTGTGCGCAAGTTTCTACTATCTCTGGCAAATCAACGAAGATAAAGCAACTGCCATTAAGATTAAACTGCTCAGCAACATAAGTGGCCAGTAAGCCAGAGTCAGATCCGATCACCACGTAAAGCACGTGATTATCTTCAATGTCTTTACGTAAATAACGGTCGAAAACAACCTTTGCTGGCACCTTTTCAAACGTGTCTTTATTAATTTCAGGAGAATAAGACTCACCGAAGCTATTCGTTTTCCAAGTTAACACATTTTATCCTTTAAACTTTTTATTGCATTCATCATTCAGCGAGCCGCATAGATGCCGAACTTAATCAACCGACAAGAGATCCCAACTGAGCGCCGTACCGCGTGAAATAGCTACCTTAGCTCTTTTACCCATGATAGAGTCCCAATATTTCGGTGACAAACCATAACCTGGACGAATGCTTTTTAGACACGCCTCGGTAATCACTTCCCCTGCTTGTAAGTCTTTAACCACATATAATGAGCGTCTAAACTTGGCATTACCTTGCTCACTCGATTTACGCGCATAATTCACTTGCCCTAAAGCAGACCAAGCTGTTTTAGCTCCTTGGCACAAGGCGTTCAATTCCGCAGGCTCTAACGAAAAACTATCATCTGGCCCACCGCCACAACGGTCTAGGGTAACGTGTTTTTCAATGACGCAAGCCCCTAAAGCAACACTGGTAATGGCAGTGGTGTTATCTAAGGTATGATCCGACAAGCCTACGGGAACGCCAAATCTGTGTTGCATATCCGTGATGGTGTGCAAATGATAATCTTGTGCGGGTGCTGGATAGCCACTGACACAGTGTAATAAAACAAGCTGTTCACATCCCGCACTCTTTGCTGCATCAACCGCTTCTTGAATTTCATCCGCATCTGCCATACCTGTGGAAATAATCATCGGTTTTTTGGTACTGGCGACATAGCGAATGAGCGGCAAATCGACAGCTTCAAAACTGGCAATTTTATAGGCAGGCGCATTTAAGTCTTCTAGCAGATCAACCGCTGTTTGATCAAAGGGCGAGCTAAAAATTGTCATACCAACTGCGCTCGCATAATCAAATAATGGCTTGTGCCAATCCCACGGCATATAAGCGGACTCATAAAGCTCATATAGACTTTGCCCGCCCCACAAACCTCCTTCAATCATAAAATCAGGCGTTTTCATATCCATGGTGATAGTGTCGGGTCGATAGGTTTGAAGCTTGACCGCATCGGCACCAGACTTTTTTGCCATTTCTATAATTTTCAATGCGTTACGAATATCGCCATTATGATTCGCTGACATTTCAGCAATCACATAGGGCGAATAGTCGGCACCAATGGCTCGACCATTAATGTGAATGACTGGGTTCATGAGTAACCTGCTTGTAAAAAACATGCATCCTTGCTTGGTAATGCGCGTGAGTGAATAAATGCATAGAAGCCATATTATTGGCTAACACCTGAGCCCGAATCTGCGTCATATGCGTCCATTGGCTTAACATCGCCTGCTCACCTAATGCGAGTAATTTTCTCCCCAACCCTTTGGCTTGCTGTTCGGGAGCCAAATAAAGCGACACTTCAGCTTCTTGGCTTAAGACATCAGTGCGATCAAAGCGAATCATGCCTAACGCCACATCGCCACTGTATGCCATCCACATCAACCGATTGCCATTCATTAATGACGACTGCAACCAGTGATGATGCGCTTCAAACTCAAGCTCTTGCTGCTGCAAGCTCACTGAACGAATGCTGGGGTGATTGCGCCACGCGAAAAGCGTTTCACTGTCGTCTAAGGTAACGGATTGTAATTCGATTCTGGTTTGCAGCAAAGCTCTCGCTACCTTATGAACGCCTTGACCATCGGTTAACTGACTGGCGAACTGCCCCATTTGAGCTAAACGTTCAGGCATCGACAATAATAGTGGCAAGACCAACGCGAGATCTTCTGGGTTTCGTAAAAACCAAGCGGCACCTTGTTGGGCAACCGCTTCGACACCAGAACGTTGATTGTCGGCCAAACAAAACAACAAGCTGGGCACGCCTAAACAAGCCCGTTCCCATGTGGTTGATCCAGCGGCACCAATCGCTAGATCGGCATGCGCCATTAATTCCGCCATATTGTTAACGCCCACCAACAACCGAGTCGGATATCTCATGCTTTCGGCTAATTGCTGGACTGAGTGCGAATGGGGTGAAGTTTCTCCCAATACCACGGTTAATTCGAGTGAACTTGAGACACAAAGCTGATTAATAACGGTCAAAACGCTTGCCGTCATATTATCTGCATCAACCCCTCCCATGCTAATTAAAAGGGAATGAGTTGCTGAGCTTTTGCCTCTATTCAACAAACTGATGTCTCGCCATTGAGCGAATTCGGGTCTTAATAATGCATAAGCAGAGCCCAATAACAATTGGCAATGCGAAGGAACCAATGACTGATAATCCTCTAATCGACGAGCAAAGGTTTGATCGAGCAATAAATCGGCTCGTTGAGGACGATCTGCCAAATCATCAATCACCATTAAACGTGCATACACAGAAGCCACTTGAACCTGCCAACGAGCATCAATGGCGTAATGATCTACCACCAGCCAATCGACGGGGGCTTCCAAAAACGCCCTTGTTTGTTCAGCATCTTCTTGCCATGACGCGCCTAGCCAAGCGGCATGAGCCAAATCATCCGACAGAGGTACAAATAAAGAATCAGGCTTAGGCAACAAATGACAATCAAATCCTTTGTGCCTAATCCATTCTGCCAGATGTCCTGCATGCTCACGGCATATAAACACACAATGCACACCTTTACGAACTAAATGATCCGCTAATGTTAAACAGCGCATCACGTGTCCAGTACCCATCGCGATGGAGGCATCAACACGAAAGGCAACACGCATTAGCGTTTTTCCATCAGAAACCAGGTTATGTCATCCTGAGGCCAATTGACATCCCGGCGATAGAGAAATCCATAGTCAATCAGTTTCATTTGTGGATGGCGATCCATCAACTCTCCCGCAAAATCTCGCTTAAACATTTTATTGCTATGACCACGATAGGGAATTTCAGCTGGGCTGGGATTATAGTATTCGGCAATCAACACATAACGTGATGAAGCTTCCACCATTTTGTCGTAAACTTCATTCAGCATTTCTGGAGCTAAATGAATCAAGACTCCCTTAGTAAAAACCAAATCAAATGTTTGATTCACGGCATAATCAAGAATAGAACCTTCATAGACGGAATCCACAAATGGCAAGGTTCTTAATACTTCAGCCGCTTGAGGATTAATTTCAACCGCATGCAGCTTGGCATGAGGTGCAAGAGGAGATAAGGCGCGCAAATTCATGCCAATATTAGCACCCAACTCTAACAAAGAACTCACCCCGTTGGTCAGAGCTAACACCTTTGCAAAGAAAGCTAAGTTTCCAGCCAACAACTGCTCGCTTTGATTACGGGCAATGTAATCCTTGCCAAACTGACCCGCCCAAAAGGCTTCTTGCTCTGTTTTATAATGACTCGTCATTCCTGTTCCTTTGCAAACTTCATTGCTTGGTATAAATATTCGGCTTGTTGCCAGTCGTCTAAGGTATCAATATCTACCGCTTGCGATGAAGCAATTGGCATACCATAACCAGTCTGATGGATGTTCAATTCGTCTAACCATGCGGCGACTTTACCCCAATAAAATTGACCTGCATCAAAAAAAGCGGGCTCTAAATCTTGGGTACGAATATTTTCTGGCATGTGAAACAAGGGAGACATGCTACCTGAATTACCTCGTTTTAATGCCAGTTGAGGTGCCGCTTGGAATGGAACAACGGGAAAAACATAGGATTGCTCGACCTCAGACATCAAGTGTTCGGCAGCAATCAACAACTCTGCTGTCAGCAAGGGTGTACAGGGGTAAATGCAACACACTTGTCGAATGCATGGATCAGACACTTGACGGATCGCATCGGCAATCACAGGAACTGTTGGGGTGAAATCATCAGCCAATTGACTGGGGCGTTTAAGACACAAAGCACCATATTGGGTGGCAATCTGAGCAATTTCCGCATCTTCAGTCGATACGTAAACGCCAGAAAAGAGACGGCTTTTTAGTGCCGCTTCAATCGGATAAGCGATCATTGGCTTAGCAAAAAAGGGTTTAATGTTTTTACGTGGAATCCGCTTACTACCACCACGAGCTGGTATCACACAAATATTCATCGAAACCTCAGACTAAGTTTTTTGGTTGTTAAAGGTATAACGGCTAAATAAATACGCGCTTGAGCATCAAGATGTGAAGAATAATAACTCACCCTTAAATAACCCGCTTGCTCAACCATTCCCACATAACTACAATCACCACCACTAGGCAGCGTTAACCAAGGCCTGAGCCTTCCTTTGACAAGATCCAACTTTTGAATGACAGTTTTCGCTGTACCTTTTCGATAATTAATTTGACGAAATCCAGCGATCCACTCACCGTTAGATAAACGCAATAGTTTTTGACCACCAACGGGTATATTCAACGCCTTCCAGTGCCACTGTGTATAGGGTGCTTCCGCCTTACCCAACAAAGCTTTTGCTCCACCTCTGGCATCTCGACGTGTTAAACAAATAGCCTGTGATTTGTCATCGAATGCCAGTGAAGACTCATTCGTATAACAGACGCTGGGAGGAAAAAATGGAGTTGAAACAACCTGCCAATAAAGTCCATCTGTCGATTGGTACAAACAGCCAGCGCTATCTCTACCTTCATAGCCAACCGAATAGACATTCTTTTTGTGCCGTGTGGTTGCCCAACGCCAAGTGTCTTTTCCCAGATCATCCATGATGGGCTCTTGCCAAACATGGCTATTCAAATCATAAAGAAAACCGATTGAGTAGAAGCTTTCTCTCGCATCAACAGGGGTGCACCAGCGCATGCCTGCTGTCAGTAATAATTGACCATCTGAACGAATCGAGAATTTAGGATCACGCAAATCACCGCCTTGCCAGTGAATCAACGCTTGAGGCTGCCAAACATCGCCATCTTCTGATATAACAATACGAAGCCCGCCATCAAGCGACATATGGGTAGAGCCTTCTCGAAAGGCACACCACCAGCGGTGTTCAAAATAAATTAAATCGGTAAAAGCACTATGCTGTTCGGATTGCCAAACACAGGTGACTTTCATTTAGACGCTCAATAGGCTGCTCAGACTAGCGACAACTTGCGCTTGCGCTTCATCACTTAATCCTGCGTACAAAGGGATAGAAATGGCTTGTTCGTAATAGGCTTCCGCATTCGGGCACAATCCTTTTACAAACCCTAGCTGACGATAGTAGGGTTGCCAATAAACGGGAATATAATGCACATTAACGCCAATACCCGATGCAAATAAACCATCAAAAAGGGTTCGACGTGATAAAGCGGTTTGTCGTTTATCTAGCTGGATCACATATAAATGCCAGGCAGAATGTGACAAGTCGCTAAAGCTGGGCAAAATCAACGGCAAATGCGCCAACTGCTGCTGATATTGTTTAGCCAGTTGACGGCGTCTAGCAACCCAATCGGTTAAGTGTTGTAATTGGCTTAACCCTAAGGCTGCCTGCAGTTCGGTCATGCGATAGTTGAAACCTAATGCTTGCTGCTCGTAATACCATAACCCCGTATCGGGTTGGGCTAACCAATTCGGATCACGTGTGATGCCATGACTGCGTAATAACCTCAACTGATCTGCTAGCCGATCAGACTGGGTCAATGCCATACCACCCTCAGCAGTCGTAATGATTTTGACGGGATGAAAACTAAACACGGTGATGTCTGCCCAATCAGCACCACCCAGCATTTTCCCATCATAATCTGCCCCTATCGCATGAGAGGCGTCATCAATCAGGAAAAAACCATACTGATCCGCTAAGAGACGTAAGCTTGGCCAATCGCAAGGTCGTCCAGCAAAATCAACAGCAACTAAGATTTTCGGCAACTTGCCTAATTGATCTGCTATTACCAACTTGTCTCTTAACGCATCAAGGCTTATGTTGAGCGTATTGGGATCAATATCAACAAAATCAACCGAGGCACCAGAATACAAAGCACAATTAGCTGAAGCAACAAAGGTATTCGGCGTGGTCCATAGCCAATCTCCTTGCCCTAACCCCAAAGCCAAACAGGCAAGGTGCAAAGCTGAAGTCGCACTATTGGTAGCGACTGCATGCTTGGCTCCAACCACTTTGGCTACAGCCTGTTCAAAAGCAGGAACCTGAGGGCCTTGAGTCAAGAAGTCAGAGGTTAATACCGAGGTAACGGCATCAATATCCGTTTGATTGATCTGTTGTCTTCCGTAAGGAATCATGCCATGGCCTGAGCATTAAATATCCGAATTTCTTCGGGGGTTAGGAAATGAGGGTTAGTTCCTGAGTGATACTCAAAACCTTGTTTAACCGCAACGCCTAGTTCCCCAAGTGAATTATGATAATAGTTTCGGTCTGTTCCATGGAACTTAATGGTGGGCTGCAACACATAATGGTCTGGATATTCTATCGTTAAATGAGAGTCATCTGCGGGACACATGATTTCATGCAATTTCTCACCGGGGCGAATCCCCACTTCTTTAATTGGCATTGACGGTGCGATGGCAGCTGCTAAGTCAAGGATGCGAATAGAAGGAATTTTAGGAACAAAAATTTCTCCGCCCTGCATACGCACAAAGTTTTTCAGTACAAAATCTACACCTTGCTGCAGTGAAATCCAAAACCGCGTCATGCGAACATCCGTAATGGGTAGGCTATCAGCACCATCAGCAATTTGTTTTTCGAAAAACGGAACAACTGAACCTCGGGAGCCAACCACATTCCCATAGCGCACTACGCTAAACGAGGTACGTCTACCGCCTGCAATATTATTGGCGGCAACGAATAACTTATCAGAGGCTAACTTAGTGGCACCATAAAGATTGATCGGATTAGCGGCTTTGTCCGTCGATAAGGCAATGACTTTTTCAACATCATTTTCTAAAGCCGCATGAATGACATTTTCAGCACCGTGAATGTTGGTGCGAATACACTCGGTTGGGTTATATTCTGCCGCAGGAACTTGCTTTAATGCGGCCGCATGAATCACATAATCAACACCACGCATTGCTTGCTTTAAACGATCTTTATCACGCACATCACCTAAAAAGTAACGCATACTGGGATGGTTATATTCTTGTTGCATTTCAAACTGCTTAAGTTCGTCACGCGAAAAAATGATGAGTCGCTTGGGTGAATAATGCGTCAACAGAGTTTTGACATATTTTTTACCGAAAGAACCCGTACCACCTGTGATTAAAATCGATTTTCCGTCAAACATAGTAATAAACACCTCTAAAAACCTAAGGGGCTGCCAGTTCAGATGAAAAGCCTACTAAAACAAAATGTTAAAGCGACTTAACTCAACTCATCTAACAGCCAAAACAAGTGAGCACCTAAAAACAAGCTGGGCGCGGTTTTAAAAAAACTCACTATACTCTATTGCTGTAGCGATGCTTCGCTCTAGTCACTTTTTCGATATAGCCTCGCGTTTCTGCGCTGGCGTGGCGTGTTTTGATCAAATCATACACCATTTGCGGCGTTAACGCATTGATTGTGCTTAATGCGTTATCCTTACGATCTGAAAACACTGACATGGCACGACTGGCACCTCCGTTATAAGCGGCAATAACCGCGTATTCTCGACTATTGGGATGTTCAATTTGTTTTAAATAATGATCCGACAATAATGCCACATAAGCCGCTCCCAAACGAATATTCGTGTGTGGATCGGTGAGTTCAACCTGCGTTGGTGCACGACTAATACCTGTTAACCATTTCATGGCATCTTTTCCCGCTCGCTCAGGCATAATTTGCATAATACCTAAGGCTCCACTGGGACTAATTGCAAATGGATTAAAGTGACTTTCTGTTTCGGCAATGGCATAAAGCAAATTGGCATCGACACCAAATTCAACCGCTGCGGCTTCGATATAGCCAGCGAATCTCGCCGCACGAACTTGTTTGTGATTGGCATCAAGGGCTAGCTCAATACGATGCACTCGTCCATTGGGCGTATCAACCCATTTCAGCTT
>Ga0114939_10002711_pt1 | contig 12870 bp, 12 predicted proteins | sample AshMeaCrysSpring_FD_87196 | JGI IMG/M metagenome (GOLD analysis project Ga0114939, IMG submission 87196) | Groundwater microbial communities from Big Spring, Nevada to study Microbial Dark Matter (Phase II) - Ash Meadows Crystal Spring | ecosystem: Environmental > Aquatic > Deep subsurface >... | reverse complement strand
TCGATTTTCACCAAAAAAATTTAAAAGTCCTGCTGTATTGCAGGATTTTTTACTTTTACAGCTCACTACAAAAAATTAAAACACAATTATCATGGGTAGAGGAGACAAAAAAACTGCAAAAGGAAAGCGCTTTAAAGGCTCTTTTGGCAAAAGCCGTCCTGCAAATGCAGCAAAAAAAGCAACTGCAAAAGTTGCTGAAGTAAAAGCATCTTAATAAAGCATTGTATTAATAGCTTTTTAGACGGTTGCAATATTGCAACCGTTTTTTATTTCCTACAGTTCTTTGTCTTTTAAGCACCAACCTCTCTATTTTTGTAGAATACCCCCTACTACAAAAAAACATGAACATCGTTAACAAACAAGTTAAGATTTACAAATACCATCTCTCATTACCTACATTACTCTGGTTTTTGCTAGCAGCAATAGCTGTAACTTTAGAACTTAGTAGAGGTTTAGATTCGGTTAATAACTATTTAATTTACAAAGGCGTTTTTCAGCATACGCTACAACACCAAAACTTATATCTACAGTACCCTAATGAATATGATGATGCTAATCATTACGGGCCATTGTTTAGTATAATTATCGCACCATTTGCTTTGCTCAATAATTATCTTGGTTGCTTTTTATGGTGTATTATTAATGCTACCTCTTTATTTATTGCAATAAAGTACTTGCCTATTACTAGCTACCAGAAAAAGGTAATACTGCTTATTACAGCAGTAGAAATGATGACATCTACCCATAGTGTGCAGTTTAATCCTATGCTTACTAGTTGGATTTTATTATCATTTATCTTGGTAGAAAAAGAGCTTGATATTTGGGCTACACTATTTATTGTAGCAGGCTTTTATGTAAAGTTGTATGGCATTGTGGGCCTAGCTTTTTTCTTTTTTTCAAAGCATAAAATCAAGTTTATAGGGTGGTTTATTTTTTGGCTAGCAGTCTTCTTTTGCTTGCCAATGATCATCTCTTCACCTGCATTTATTATTCAATCTTATCAAGATTGGTACCACTCACTTGTAGCTAAAAACGTACAGAATACGGATAGCTCTATCGCTATGAATTTGCAAGATTTATCAGTGCTTGGTATGGTGCGCAGAATTTTTAAAATAGATAACCTGCGCAACTATCTTATCACTTTACCAGCAGCAGTTATGCTGCTATTGCCGCATCTAAGGGTAAGTCAGTTTAAGCACGTGTATTTTCGTTTATCGTATTTGGCGTTACTACTTATCAGTGTGGTTATTTTTAGCACATCAGCCGAGTCGCCAACTTTTGTAATAGCAGTTACTGGCGTGGCTATTTGGTTTGTAGTGCAGGCTGTACCTACTGCAAAATGGGTCTATTTGCTACTAATATTTACAATCGTGGTTACCACATTTTCAGTTACCGATGTATTTCCACATTCAGTGCGTGTAAATTTCTTCATAGCCTACGCACTCAAGGCGCTACCATGTTTTTGTGTATGGTTGGTATTGATGTATCAGTTGTTATTCAAAAAATACGGTGCTTTAGAGAAAGATATTTTGGTAACCAGCTAAGCAATGCTATTGAACATCGTTGCGTCGCACACTGCATCGTTTAGATACTTTGTTCAGCTTTTATCCAAGCGTATTTTCACTCTCAAGTACTTGTTTCTCACGTTTCCACCATCTAAAACCAATGTAGCCCATAATGGCTAGTGGTGCAAACATCAGGTATAAAATGCCCGTGTTTAAAGATTTTGCAGGGCCTTCACCCAATTGCTGCGCAGTTTTGGTACAAATAGAACATTGCGCTGTAGCAGCCATTGTACTTATACTAATTATGATTAAAACTGTAATAATGCGCAACCATCGCTTTTGCATATCTAAATATTTTCCTTGCAAAGATATAAACGAACCACACCAATAATTGTTAACTTACCACCTCAATATTTTGTATGGCACAGCGTAGGCAGTTTATTAAACAAGTGAGTTTGTTGGCAGGGGCTTTTTCTGCCCAAAGTTTGTTTAACCAAACATTGGCTAATAATATTACAAACGCCAATGCAGGCATCAATCACTTAACACCTGAGCAGATTGCTATCGATGAAGATTATTGGAGTATTATACAGCAAGCTTATACAGTTCATCCATCCATCATTAATCTTAATAATGGTGGCGTAAGTCCTTCGCCACGCATTGTGCAAGATACTGTAAGAAGATACAATGAACTTACTAACGAAGCGCCATCGTATTACATGTGGCGCATTCTAGACCAAGGGCGAGAGCCGCTGCGTCAAAAATTAGCCGACTTAGCTGGCTGTAATGCTGAAGAAATAGCCATTAACAGAAATGCAACTGAGGCACTCAACACAGTTATTTATGGGCTTAATTTAAAAGCAGGTGATGAAGTAATTGGCACTAAGCAAGATTACCCCAATATGATACAAGCCTGGAAACAAAGGGCTGCAAGAGAAGGTATTGTATATAAGCAGTTAAGCTTCAATTTTCCTATAGAAAACGATGAAGCCATTGTTGCCGCATTTGAACAGGCCATTACGGCTAAAACAAAAATCATCCATATTACGCATATTATAAACTGGGTAGGGCAAATTTTGCCAGTACAAAAAATATGTGCTATGGCTCGTAGTAAAGGCATAGAAACCATTGTAGATGGCGCACATTCATTTGCCTTACTAGATTTTACAATACCTAGCCTTGGCTGCGATTATTTTGGCACAAGCTTACACAAGTTTTTATCTGCACCCATAGGTAGTGGTATGCTTTGGATAAGGCAAGATAAAATTGAGAAAATATGGCCATTGTTGTGTAATGATAAGCCCAATAGTAAAGACATTCGTAAGTTTGAAACCCTTGGTACACGAAGCTTTCCTATAGAACAAGGTATTGGCGAAGCCATTAATTTTCAACTGGCTATAGGCAATAAACGCAAAGAAGAACGTGTGCGCTACTTAAAAAACTATTGGGTTGAGAAAGTTATGCATTTGCCCAAAGTAACCATACATACATCTCTTAATGCCAAATATAGCTGCGCTATTGCTGGTATAAGTATAGAAGGCATAACGCCTGCACAGCTTGGTAGTATTTTATTTGACACTTATAAAATTCACACCACAAGTATTGTATGGGAAAATATTAGCTGTGTGCGCATTACGCCCCATGTGTACACCCGCTTGCAAGACTTAGATAAGCTTGTAAAAGCCATTAAAGAGATTGCCGAAAAGAAATAGTTTTTTGAATACTTGATATGGAACTACTAAAAAATATCTTCAAGCATTTTTAAGTGCGTAATCTCGTAGGTGGCTCTTATGTGTGGTTGTGCGTTAATGTGGTTTACAAATACCGTATCAATACCAGCATTTATACCACCTTGTATATCTGCTTCTAAGTTATCACCTATCATGATACTTTCCTCTGGTAAGGCATTGGTTTTAGTAAAAGCATAGTCAAAAATATCTTTGTGCGGCTTCAAGCTGTTACTAGTTTCAGAAGTAATCATTTCTTTAAAATAACCATCTAGCTTACTATTGACAAGCTTTTTACGCTGCGTGGCTTCAAAGCCATTTGTAATTAAATGTAAGTCATACTGCTTTTCGGCTAAGTAATCTAATATCTCAAACGTGTAAGGAAACAAGTTGGTTTGATTGGGTAAAATGGTTAAAAACTCTTGCCCCATTTGCCTAGACAATGGCTCGTCTGCAATTTTATAATCCAACAAAGTCAACCACATACGTTTCCATTTCAATTCATCTTGCTTTATAAAACCTTTGTGGTATCTATCCCAAAGGCGGTTGTTATGTTCATTGTACCTTGTAAAAAACAATTCAAAATCATCAATACCTTTTTGCGCTAGTTGATGTGTATGGTACAATTCAGCCAAGGTGGCCTTAGAATTCATTTCAAAATCCCAAATGGTATGGTCAAGATCAAAAAAAAGATGCTGGTATTTACGATTAGTGTTAAACAAAGGTTGCTGTAAGTGGCTCATACAATATGTTTGCAGAAATAATTTTAATTTACTAGAATGAATCAGCAAAATACATCGGATACAACAAACAGCGGCAAAATAATTGTGATTACAGGTGCATCAAAAGGTTTAGGTAAAGCTATTGCCAAACAATTTGCCGCCGCAGGCTATACCTTACTAGTATGTGCTAGAGGCGAGTTGCAGCTATACAAAATGATGGAAGAACTGTTGCTTGAATTTCCTGATTGTACCATTAAAGCCATGCCTGTAGATATGAGTGTAAAAGAGGAAGTACTAGCCTTTGCTACATGGTGCTTACAATATGGCACACCTGATATTATCGTAAACAATGCTGGTCAGTTTTTACCTGGTTCAATACATAATGAAGAAGAAGGTTTGCTAGAACAAATGATACAAACCAATTTGTACAGTGCTTACCATTTAACAAGGGCTTTACTACCTACAATGATTGAAAGAAAAAGCGGTAGTATTTTTAATATTTGCTCAATCGCTTCGCTACAAGCGTATGCTAATGGTGGTAGCTATAGCATCAGTAAATATGCGTTACTTGGCTTTAGTAAAAACTTACGTGAAGAGTTAAAGCCTTATGGTATAAAGGTTTCAGCGGTAATGCCTGGGGCTGCTTACACCGATAGTTGGATAGGCAGTGGCGTAGAAGAGAGCAGAATAATGGAAGCCAATGATGTAGCTAAAATGGTATTTGCAGCATCGCAATTATCGGCACAAGCTGTAATGGAAGACATAGTGCTTAGGCCGCAATTGGGTGATTTGTAAGACTTTTTCACCACATAGGCACTAAGGCACAGAGAAAAAAGTAGTAGCTGTTTTACCAAGATATTTTACAGTAATAATTTTAGATTGATAACAAAGGCACAAAAGCACTGAATGTAAAGAAGCTATGTGTCTATCTACTTCTGCGATTATTACTTAGGGTATAATTTCAAATAGAAAGAACTGCGTTTTTTCAAAGGCTGCAAAATTATTGTCAGCCACGCACACCAATGTACGATGACCATTAGGTAACGTAGGGCCAAACGTCATGCCTTCAACATTATCTGTAAAAATACCCAAACTGTCTAAGTTTAAAATTAGGCGCTTGGTAGCTGGTGTAAACTTAGTATGCTGTTGTAAAGATGGATTGTTACGAATATTGGTAGCATTGCTCAAATTAGCCTCATAAATTTTAATGGTACAAGGCAATCTACCAGTAGAGAAAGATCGCTCCATTACCAATAATTTATTGTTGCCAATACTCAAAATATCTGGCACGCCATTTATTCTAAAAGCATCAACAGGTGTAGCAGGGTAAGCAATAGGGTCTAGCTTGTAAGCATATTGCTTGAGCTGCTTTTTGGTTTTTACATCGTACTTAAAAATGCGTATCCATGCATTTGTATCAGTAAGCATCGCTCTTGGTCCATCTTCAAACAAAGGTTCTTCTACATTTACATACAATTGCTTGTAATTGTTGGTAAATGTTAAGCCTTCTAATACACCATTTTGTCTTGGCCCTTTGTCTATGGCTTGCATAATTAACTGCGAAGGCAGCTTAAATGTATCTATGTATTTACCATCGGTAGTAATGGTAGTAATGGCAGGATTTGCCAATACAACTTCATTCTTCTTTACAATGCGTTCACCCTCGCTTGTCCATATTAATTGCTTGGTTACAGGATTGTAACGAATAGCTTCTGGGTCAGGTATTTTAGCAGGATTTTGTTTGCTACTAGGATATACTAAGCCGTCTTGTTGCTGTAAAAAAGTTACGTCTACAAAAGCAACACTATCTATGCCCTTGGTGCTTGTAAATAGTTTAGCAGTGTACAATCTTGCTGCATTAATACTACTTCTATCATCGCAAATAAGGTAATACAAATTATTAGCAGAATCGTAATCAATACCACTTAAGCCGCCAATGGTGGTATTTTTAAATTGCATATTGTGAGGTACATCTATTTCACCTAACAACTTTAACGAAGAAATACTGCTAATTGTAGGCTGTTGCTGGCTATTTTTAGTAGCTGTACAAGCAAATAAGAATACGCTTAAACTGATAATAATTAAACCCTTCATGCGATAAATTGAGTCTCAAAAATACAGATACTACAAGGCTTTTATAGAAACTTAAGGCGCATTCTTTCCCATTCATCCAAAAAAATTATTGGCAAATGCTTACAGATGTTATCTTTCACACTCGCTACTATAAAAAGTAACGCTTATTTTAAAACATAATCATGAAGAAACTACTGTTTACACCCATGCTATTGGCTTCTATGTTTGCCATGGCACAAAACGATGATGCTGCGGCAAAATTTGCTGGCACCATCACTGCTAAGTCATTAAAAGAAAAATTGACCGTAATTGCTAGTGCCGAATTTGAAGGTAGAGAAACGGCCACACCGGGTCAGAAAAAAGCAGCCGCTTACATAGAAAGTTTGTTTAAAAAATTTGGCTTAAAGCCAGGAAATGGTGATAGCTATCAGCAAGTATATCCTGTATATCAAGATGAATTGCTTGGCGTAAAACTATCTGTTAATGGCAAACCATTTCAGCTAGATAAAGATTTCACCTTTACTGTGCAAAGCGCTGCTAGTGGCGTTAGTAACATTAAAGAAGTAGTATTTTTAGGCTATGGTTTACCAGAAGACTTTGCCAATATTGATGTTAAAGGTAAAGTGGTACTATTTTTAGATGGTGCACCAGCAGATTATAAGCCTGCGGCAAATGCACCTACACGTAGAGGCGGCCCTACAGCATTTTTTGCAAAAGCTGGTATGGCACGTACCAAAGGCGCAGCAGGTGTAGTACTTATTTCAAATACATTTCCTAGAAAAGTAGCTACTGCTACTAAAGGTGAAATGTATTTAACAAAAACTACCAGCAACTTTACTACCGTTACTGTTTCTGAAGAAATTGCTTCTGCTTTACTTGGTAGAACGTCTACTTTATCAATAGACAAATTGAAAGAAGTAAACAAAGGCACCTACTATGCTGAGACAAAATTGGATGTAAATAAAGTAACTACTAATCTAGAAAGTAGCAACGTAATAGGTGTACTAGAAGGTACCGATAAAAAAGATGAGTATGTGGTACTGAGTGGTCACTACGACCACCTAGGTAAACGTGGTGACGTTATTTATTATGGTGCTGATGACGATGGTAGTGGTACTACCAGCGTATTGCAAATGGCAGAAGCATTTGCGGCAGCAAAAAAGAAAGGTAATGGCCCACGTAGAAGTATTATTTTCTTAGCTGTAAGTGGCGAGGAAAAAGGTCTTTGGGGTTCTCAATATTATTCTGAACATCCATTATTTCCTTTGGCAAAAACTACTGTTGATTTAAACACTGATATGGTAGGTAGAATAGATACTGAGCGTAAAACAGCTGATAGTAATAACTATATCTACGTTATTGGACACGATAAATTGAGTAGCGATTTACCAGTGATTAACGAAGCTGTTAATAAAAAATACACCAACCTTACATTAGATTATAAATACGATGACCCTAATGATAAGAACCAAATTTACTACAGAAGCGACCACTACAACTTTGCAAGAATGGGTGTACCTATTTTGTTCTTCTACGATGGTATGTTATTGGCAGACTATCACAGACCAACAGATACTGTAGATAAAATAAATTTTGAGCTAATGGAAAAACGTACACGTTTAATATTCCACACAGCTTGGGTAATTGCCAATAGAGACCAAATGCTAAAAAGAGACATTCCTTTAAATATGCCTAGCCGCTAGTATTAAAAATATGATTTTAAACACCCTTTTCTATGACAGAAAAGGGTGTTTTTGTTTAAATACTAATACTAGTTTTACGATACACAATTTTTACAAAATCACCACCCATAATTGCATTATTATGACAACTATTCTTATTCCTACCGATTTTTCTGCAACAGCAAAAAATGCCGCTCTCTACGCTATTGGGCTAGCAAAGCAAATAGGCGCTACCAAATTGGTGCTATACAATGCCTACGAAGCTATTGTGCCTTCTATTTCTATTGACCCTACAGTGCCATCTATTATGCCTCTAGAGCTAGATACGTATAAAACCATGAGTGAAACAGGCCTGGCTAGTTTTGCAGAAGCAATAAGCCATGCGTGTGACGAAACAATTGTAATAGAACAACTTTGCAACGCTAATACACTAGTGAGCGGCATAAGCGAAGCCATCACTATAACAGGCGCAGAACTTGTGGTAATGGGCATTACAGGTGGTAACGCCCTTGAAGAAAACTTAATAGGCAGTAATACTGTAGATGTGGCAAAAGCTATTACAGTACCTATGATAATTGTACCGCCAAACGCAACATTTAAAACCATTCAAGAAATAACACTAGCTGTAGACTTAAAAGGTGTCGCAAACACAACACCTATTAATGCGCTAATAACCCTAATAGATGTTTTAAAAGCGAAATTTTTTGTACTGCATGTAAATGATAGTGACAATGATGGTAGCGATAAAGAAACGCAAGTAAGAGCACTAAACAGCTTATTAAAAAACCAAAACCCACAATACTTTTTTGTAAACAATATTTCATTTATAGATGGTATTAACGACTTTGTTGACTCTAAGCATGTAGACTTATTAGTAACTATGCCAAAAAAACATGGTTGGCTTGAAACCATTTTTAAACGTAGCCATACCAAGCTGCTTGCTTTTCATAGTCATGTGCCTTTAATGGTGATACACGACTAGATTGTGAATAAAAAATGTACGAAAGCCTCTCGAAATAGAGGCTTTTTTATTAATCTTGTTTTTAATGGCATTACCTTTTTTTTATCAACCAGATATAACTGCTGCACCATCTATTTTACTTAGTGAAGAAACGAGTAAACATTGTGTACAAGTGTTACGCATGAAGGAAGGCGAACGCTTACAACTAACCGATGGTAAAGGCAACGCTTATATTGCTGCTATTACTAAAAGCGATAAAAGGCATTGCGCTGTAGCCATAGAAAGTACTAGTTTTTTACCACTACCAACAAGGCAAATAAGTATTGGTATATCGTTACTTAAAAATGCTAATAGATTTGAATGGTTTTTAGAAAAAGCCACAGAAATGGGCGTTTCGGAAATTATTCCACTATTGTGTAACAGAACCGAGCGCCAGCATTTTAGACAGGATAGAATGCAGAGTATTGTAATAGCAGCCATGCTACAAAGTCAGCAAGTATGGTTACCTATTTTACACGAGCCTACCAATGTAAAAAATGTTATAGAAACAAGCAATAAGCAACAGAAATTAATAGCCCACTGTGAAGAAGGTAATAAAGCCGTAATAAATGGCCTAACTATTGCTAATGATACACAAATATTAATAGGCCCTGAAGGTGATTTCTCAATATCTGAGATTGACATGGCCTTGCAATATCATTACCAACCAGTAAGCCTAGGCAATACAAGATTGCGCACAGAAACGGCAGGTGTAGTTGCTGCTGCATTATTGGTAAATACTTAATTTTAAACAAAAGAATTTTGAGGCTTATGCGCAAACTGCTACTTGCATGTGTGTTTATTTGCTTGGTAATAATAGGTTGTAAAAACAAACTTAGAAGCATTATTACCACAGATACAACTATAAATGAGCAAACATCGTACAACAACTTATTTTTAGATAGTGTACAGCTTGATAATTTTATAGCAGCAGATAGCGGCCTGCAAACATTTAAGCAAGCTTTCTTCGACTTTTACAGGCAGCGTAATTATGAGTTTGCTTGGTTTGATACAAGTGGCTTAATAGAACAATCGCACAACTTCTACAACCTGCAAAACAGTTATGTTTCAGACATTAAAGATAGTAGCATTTTTAATGTAGAACTTCAAAAATTGTATGAACAATTCAACAATCACAGCTTTCATCCTGATGCAAAAAATGCTTCTATTATAAAAGCAGAATTGTTATTTACTGGCCAATTTTTTAAGTACACATCTAAAGTGTATCAAGGCAGCGATATTAACGCTAACGAGTTAGGCTGGTTTATTCCTCGTAAAAAAATAGATGTAAAAGCAGCCTTAGATTCGATGATGAAAACAAAGGGTAAAGCACTAGACGATTATGAGCCATTGAATGCAGATTACAGGCAACTTGAGAAATATTTATTGCAATACTATGCACTGAAAAATAATGCCAATTGGGATTCTATTTCTACTGCAAAATCTTTAAAAAAAGGCGACTCAAATACAGTAGTACAGCAAGTAAAAATGCGCTTGATTGCTTTTGGTGATTTGAACTCAACTGACACTTCGAAGAAGTTTGACACGACTTTACAAAAAGCAGTAAAACAGTTTCAGAAACGTTATGGCCTTAGTGCTACAGGGCAAATAGGTGCAGCTACTTTTAAAGAATTAAATAGACCAATAGACACATTGATACGTAAGATTTTGGTGAATATGGAAAGAGCAAGATGGATGCTGCCAGATACACTAACAACTGACCATTTAATTGTAAATATTCCTGAGTACAAACTACATGTGTACGATTCTGGCAAGTATAGTTTTAACATGAATGTAGTAGTGGGTACAGCAGCCAATAGCACCGTAATTTTCAATGGCAAATTGTTATACGTAGTATTTAGTCCTTACTGGAATGTTACAGACGATATTACCAAGAAAGAGGTGATGCCAGCGATGAAACGTGACCCTAATTACCTAGCCAAAAACAATATGGAAATTACAGGCTATCATGGTAAAATACCTGTAGTAAGGCAAAAGCCAGGGCCATCTAATTCGCTTGGCGGTGTGAAGTTTTTATTTCCTAATAGCTACAACATTTACCTACACGACACACCAAATAAAGAATTGTTTTCAGCATCAAAGCGTTCTTTTAGCCATGGTTGTATAAGGCTAGGTGAACCAGCAAAACTGGCGCAGTTTTTATTGCGAAGAGATACAACGTACACGATGGATTCTATTAAAACATTAATGAAATTACCAAAGGAAAAATGGCTGACTATTAAGCCTACAGTACCTGTAACTATTAAATATTTTACTGCTTGGGTAGATAGGGATGGCTTACTAAATTTTAGAGACGATATCTATCATCATGATGCTAAAATGGCTGATAAATTATTTGCAAAGAAGTAAACGATAGCTTTATTATTGATAAATATCAAGCAGACCATCTGGCAAAAACAAATGCACTTCTTTGGCTTTACGGTCTATTCTATCAATGGTTTCTTCGTGTAAAGGAATCAACGCTTCGTTGCCATTGTAATTTATTTGTAACAATACTTGGTGCGGTTGTTCTATCACTTCATCAATTACACCTATTGCCGTACCATCATCAAAAATTGTAAACCCTAAAAGTGAGATAGGGCTAGCATTGCCGGCCAATCTTCTAAAGTCTGCATCTAGTAACCATACTTGCTTTTGTACTAATTTTTGTGCTTGCTCTTTAGTAGTAATGCCTTCAACTTCTACATAAGTTTCATCGTGAGACTTAGCCTTTGACGCTATTAAGAAATAAGGTAAATAGCTACCCTTTACTTCTTCAATAAACAGTGCTTCTACATTTTTTAAAACTAGTTTCTTGGCTAAGCCATGCTTTAAAATCAATTCGCCCTTTAAACCAAAAGGCGCTACTATTTTACCAATGTTGATGTAATCCATTAACCGCTGATTTAATTGATTAAGACCACTGATTTGCCTTGATGTAATTGTTCATACTATTATAAAATCATATCAATAAATCCTATCAGCGGTGAAAATGCTGCAATATCAATTTTGCTTTTGATAAACCTACTATTTCAGTCAATTCTTTTTCTGTTTTGGTTTGAATGTTTTTAACTGACTTAAACGCTTTTAGCAAATCGGTAGCTGTTTGTTTACCAATCCCTTTAATTTCTTCAAGCTCGTTTTTAAACGTGCCTTTACTGCGCTGGTTTCTATGAAACGTAATACCAAAGCGGTGTACCTCATCACGTATACGTCTAATGAGTTTAAGGCTATCGCTATCCCAAGGCAATTTTATTGACTCGCTATCACCAGGAAAAAATATTTCTTCTTCATTCTTTGCAAGGCCTACCACTGTCATTTCACCTACTAAATTCAGTTCTTCTAATGCTTGCATGGCACTACCTAATTGACCCTTACCACCATCTATAATTACCAATTGTGGCAGCGGTAAATTCTCTGTTGTCAATCTTTTATAACGCCTATATACTACTTCTTTCATGGTGGCAAAGTCGTTAATACCCTGTACTGTTTTTACATTGTAGTGCCTGTAATCTTTGTTACTAGCAATGCCATCTTTAAAGCAAACCATAGCACTTACTGGGTAGGCACCCTGAAAGTTAGAGTTATCAAAACACTCAATATGCATAGGCAGTTCATCCAATCCCAGATCCTTCTGTAGCCTCGTAAGTATACGTATAGCCCTTTGCTCAGGATTAAGCTTTTCTGCCTGTTTGTATTTATCTACTTTATATTGCTTGACGTTCTGTTCGGATAATTCGAGAAGTTTCTTTTTATCTCCTAATTTAGGAACGGTTTGAACGATATTCGTTAATTCTATATTTAATGGAAATGGAATGACTATCTCTCTGGATAGCTTCTTAAATCGGGACCGGATTTCCATTATACCTAAACTAAGGATATCTTCCTTCTGTTCTTCTACCCGTTTTTTGTATTCAATTGTGTACGCCTGTACGATACTACCGTTTACTATATGCAGATAGTTTATGTAAGCGGTGGTGTCATCTTCATCGTAAGAGAATACATCCAGATTAGTGATAGAAGGATGAACAATGATAGATTTAGATTTATAGTTTTCGATTAAATCGTATTTAATCTTCAATTGTTGTGCTTCTTCAAACCGTAATTCGGAAGCGAGCTCTATCATTTTTTCTTTTAAGTGAGTTGATATCTCTTCCGTAT
>Ga0114939_10002710_pt1 | contig 12871 bp, 12 predicted proteins | sample AshMeaCrysSpring_FD_87196 | JGI IMG/M metagenome (GOLD analysis project Ga0114939, IMG submission 87196) | Groundwater microbial communities from Big Spring, Nevada to study Microbial Dark Matter (Phase II) - Ash Meadows Crystal Spring | ecosystem: Environmental > Aquatic > Deep subsurface >... | reverse complement strand
TATTGTTAATACAATTTATAATAGACCAAGGATTATAAACTAGTTTATCTCCAAATCTATAACCGTTGTACCATTTTTTAATTTCTTCTAGTTCATAATCTAATTCATAGTATTTTAAAGCTTCTTCTACCTCGATTTCAGTTAATCCAAAATAGTTAAAATTATTATCTAATATTGTGGATACAGTAATATTATTTAAGCCTGAAAATATACTTTCTTTTGCTATTCTCAATATTCCAGTAAGCACTGCAAATTCCAAGTAGGGATTTCCTTTTAATGCTGCACTCAGAAAATTACGAAAGAAGAATATAGCTTCATCATAATAGCCTTGTGAATGAGCTGTTACTAATGGTGTATCATATTCATCTATTAAAATTATCGTCTTTCTCCCGTAAAATTTAAAAAGGTACTTAGATAGATTCTTTAGTGCTCCCATAAAATCTCCAGTTTCATTTAAAAACTCTATCTTATCAAAATCTATTTTTTCACTTTCATCTAATTTTTCTCTAATATATCTTTTAGTATTAAATATGTCTTTTAGCAATTTTTTTACTTCTTCAAAACATTCTATCCAATTACTAACTTTTATATCTTTTAAGCTGATATATATAACTGGGTATTCACCTTGATGCGTCATCTTGTCTGTATTTAAAATATTAAGATTATTGAATAAATCTTTATTAAGCTCTCTATCTTCTATGTTAAAGAAATAGTTAAGCATTGACATATTTAAAGTCTTACCAAATCTTCTTGGTCTTGGTAATAGTGTCACTTCGGATTTCTTATTCAATAATTCATCTATGAACATTGATTTATCAGCAAAGTAATAGTTATTATCTATTACTTTTTTAAAGTCGTCTATTCCTACAGGTAACTTTTTCTTAACCATTTTTTTCACCTCATTAATATATTTTCTTAAGTATATCACATCTTCGGCTCAAAATTAACACTTATCTATTCTACTGCAAAACATGAAATTTTCTAGCTCATGATTATACTCTGTAGTTCCAACTTCATATTCAAAATTTTGCATATATTCTAATTCAGCCTTTTTAAATTCATCTATAGCTTCATCAAAAGTTTCAAAATGTCCTCTATATTCTAACTGATATGTGCCATTATAAACACTTACTTCATATCGCATTTTTATTATTCTCCTTTTTTAAGCGGCGTTTTCCCTTGTCCCCCTTCCCTAGTACCCAAGTACAGGAAAGACGTTATTTGTTATACTATATACTTATTTTCTTTATGTTTATCTATATGATTTATCTATTATCTAGTGTTATTCTCGTTCATGTCACTACACTCCGTTGGTTTGTCGCTGACCACCTACGTTCGTTCCATTTCACTCTTCTTATTATCCGTTCTTTGTTCACATACGAGTTTGGTTATTGTATATACACATATATCCATTATCATCCAAAAATCTAACTCTAGTTCCAAAGAAAACGCTAGGGAAACTTCGTTAATTTTTCCCGTCCTAAAAGAAACACTTACTTGTTGAGCATTTGAAAAAACTTTCTACGAACACTCCAAACGTTCTAAAATCAATTTTAAAGGTCATCTTATTTGTAATGAGTATTTATCCTCTAAATGTACACCTTTGATGTTTTTACCCTGTTTTAGAAGCTCTGAGAGCATTCTTTTATCAGGTACTAATTCCACTTTCTTTTGAATATATTTCTTGGGTATTAGATCCAAATTATCTATTGCTACAGAAACACTTTTTCTAAGACCTAAGTTTCCAAGTTCAGTTTCAATCTTATTCTTATCTAAATTTAAGAGAATATCTGTTAGATATTTCTTTAAGCTGATAACTTTCTTCTCTTTCTGCTTTCTAAGCTTTTCTAACCTCTCTTCTTCTTGTGATAATACTTCAACCTCTAAAGATACATTTCTGATGTATTTAATGATATTGCTACTTTTACTTTGTAGCTCTTCTTTTAGAAACTCCATAATATAATCATAGTTCTCTCTATCGCTTTCATTCTGCTCTGACTCTAAGAATATATCCAAAGTATCAATCATTCCATTCATAATCTCATATGCTTTCATTGTTCCCTCCTACGCTACTTTCTCTAAACTCAATAAGTATTTACAAGCGTTCACTATTTTTACATCCTTACTATTTATCGCTAAGTAGTTAATATAATCCTTATCCTGTAAATAAATCGTACCCAAGGCTTTACCTTTGTATTTACCAAATGTTATCTCTATTGATTTTGCTTTGTCCTCTTTAGATTCTTGGTTATTTGTATCTTGATTTCTAATACTTAATACTGGTGTTTCTTTGAAAACATAACTCTTCCCACGTTGTTCTATTGGAAACCATTTACTTTCAACCTCATATAAGTATCTTCCTACTCCCCAAACAGAAGCTGCTCTTTTAAAGGCACAGCTTATACCACCTTTGATAGCTTCATAATCAGTACTATTAGCTCCATCCTGTTTAGCAATCCACTCATTATTTATCCTAATCTCTAAAGTAGCTATAAACCCACCAGAGATTTCTATATATGATACTCTCCAGTTCTCAATCCCTACGACTTCATCTAGTCTATTTTGAATAGCTCTAGCTTGGACGTAAACTAATGCTAGTCCTTTTGTTTTATCTGCATTCGTTGCTCCTACTCTATATTCTAATTCTTTCTCTGTAAATTGTGTTTCTAATTTAGTTTTTATTTCACTCACTTTCAACTTCTCTACCTTCCTTTCTCTTGGTTTACTTTTTCTTCTTCAATGAGTCTACTGCATTAATTATCGTGGCTGCGGCTACTATTATTGTCGTTATTTTACTAATCATTCAAATCACTCCCTTAATATCGTTTATCTTTATTCTGCACTTATATAATATATAATTATAATTTTACGTAATTTATATGAGTGAAACTCCCTCTCTATAGCAAGGGTAGAGATTTTATCCCTTTTTATAAAAAGGGATATTTTCAGATATTATCAGCATATTTTTAATTTAATTTAATCATAAATTTCTTCATTTTGAGTCATTTATAACATTTTCATTATGCCGCTTACTGTAAATTATGTAATGGAGTTAATACTCCATTACATAATTAGCTATCAGCATGATAATATTTGGGCTAGATTATTTTTCTATATACGTCAACAACCCTCTGTATAAAAAGAATATTGGAGGTATTATAATGGATACAATTAGTATTACATTAACGTTTAATCAACCACTAAATGAAAAAGAAATAGAAGCGATTGAAAGATGTCAATATATATCAGTCAAATCAAGAGGTAAAATAAAAGCTAATGATTTAATTATAAAGTTGTCTTACCCTAAGTTTAAGGGAAATACTAATGTCACATTAATACATGATTCTGAAACCGTTCTTGCTTGTAATAAAGAATTTGTTAGAGTTATTAGATCACTTAGACCAACTGGAAGTATCATAATGAAGTTAAATAGAATTGATATTCCTTTTACTGTTTACATGAAAGATGGGAAATCATTTAATGACTATATCGGTGTATTTTATACAATGGGATATATTCACATAAATAAAAATAATGGGCGTAAAGTCATTAGTATATCTAACTTCATGGAAGATCAATTAGAAACTTTAACATTTACCGATACTTTAAATCTTAAAGACTATAATCATAAAATAGTCATATATAACCAATATAAAAGATTTCATGATACGTATACTGGAAACTTTGAATCATTAATTAAAGAGCATCCAGATTTATATAAGAGAATTAGAATAGAAGTTTCAAAGAAGATTAATAGACATCCCTTTAAACTAGAAGAGTTTGAATCAATGGATCTTTATTCTGAATACTGTAATAGTTTTATTGAGTATATCCTTAATAACTTGTATGATGAAGATAAGTTTATTGAATTAAGGAAATTAAATGTTATTAGGTGGGTTGATTTATTAAATGGATATAATATAGGTACAGGGAAATCCTATTTAGATTTCTATATGTTTTGCTTACAACGAGGAGATACAAATGATGATATTAAACAAGCTTTGGAAATATATTATGGAGGTAAGGGTAAATCCTATGAAGGAGCTGTTACAAAATTAAATAAATGTATTTCTTTCTATGAAAAAGAAAGAGGTTTTATGGTTAAAGAGGTTACTAGTGAATATTTTAGAATTAAAGATAATCTACTTAAATATTTGATATAGCTTTTAAACGTCATAAAATAGCTTTAAATTCGATTTTATTTTTTAAGCGTTAAAATGTTGTAGTGATTGGTTATAATCATTTTAAACCCCAAATAACAACGTTTAAATTGATTGTAAGTTGTATATAGTTTAAGTTAAAAGTTATATGAATAGTTTAAATACATTGTATATAGTTGTTTATATTGTTATATATTGTTATATTGTTATGTACAAAAAATACATGTGTAATTTTAGCGTTTAAGCATTGATTCTATTAGTTTAGATTAAGAATTCATCTATACTTATTACTGAGGTATACTTTGCTTATTACTGAGGTATATCTATACTTATTACTAAGGTATTTCATACTTATTACTAAGGTATTTCATACTTATTACTAAGGTATTTCTATAGTTTTCGTTATCAAAGAGGTATATTTTTTAAAAAAATTTGAAAAAAAGGCTAAAAAGTGGTATTTTACTTATTATTGAGGTATATTTTTTATAAAAAATGCTGTTTTTTTGCAAAAAATAAGTCAAATTTTAGAGATATACCTTAGTAATAAGTATTTCTTATTTTTGATTAATTAAGAGGAGATTTCAATGAAAAATATTAAAAAATTTGACTCAGATAATTATATGGAAACAGAAACTATTGATACAGGAGAAACGTATTATTTAGAAGAAGAACTTTATGTTGATGAAAATTCAATAAAAAATAAATCACTTGTAAGAGTAGATATAAATATAATACAGTTTCCTATCTTCTCTAAAAATACTAAGAAAAGAAAAAATGAAATAACGACATATTATTTTAATAAAAACCGTGATACATTTATAACAGTTACTCCATCAGCAGGAGAGTATATCCCTGGAGAAACTGAAGAAGTTATTTTTATAGCTTTAATGTCAATTATGAAAAGAAACGGGATGAAACAAGAGTTTTATACTACAAGTTCAGAAATAAAGACAGAAGCTAAAATTAGTTCAAAAAATTATGGAGCTGTTATAAAAAATTCATTAATGAGATTATCGTCTACAAATTATAATTTTAAAAATACTATGTATTCAAGTGAGAATAAAGGTGTTATATCTGAAGAAGTAAGTACTCCTATCCTAACTTTTAAAGCAAAAAGTTTATTAGAAAAAAATCATCAACATTTAAGAACAGAGTTTAACGATAAAAGAATAAAAGAAGCTTATTGGATTAAAATATCAGATCATTTTTTTGATAATATGGTAAACAAAGGATATTTTGTATATGATAGCGATTTACTATTAGATTTAAAATCTTCAATTGCAAGAACTATTTATATGCTTATTGAAAAATTAAGATTTAATCAAAATTATTTAAAAATAGATACTGTTTTTCTAATAAAAAGGATTCCGTTAAAATTTGAAAAGAGAAATTTACCTCAAACGATAAAAACTTTAGAGGGTGCCTTTAAAGAATTAGTAGCCAAAAATTTAATAGAAAAATATAACTTTTTAAAAGATAGCACTTGGTTAAAATCAGAAATTGAAATATATTTTCCAGAAATTAGTATTGTCGATAAACAAAAGAGATTTTTTGAAGATTTAAATTATTTTAAAAAAATATCATCAAATATGTTAATTAGTGATATGAAACACGAAGTAATAAAAAATGAAAATATGAATATAACTTCAGAGCTAGTTGAAGAAATTTTTAATTTGATGCCTAAAGAAGCAAAAAAATTAACAACTATGCCTAAAACTATATACGAATCTTTATTAAAATTTGGTTTAGATAAAGTAAAAAAAACAGTATTGTATATGGTAAAACAAAAATCTCTGAAGAGTCCGAGAGCATATTTTTTAAAAGCTTTAGAAAATGATTGGGCAGAAGATATTATCGACATAACAGAGAATAAAAAATTAGATTTTAAAGAAAATACTTTAAATTTTGACGATAAAATAGAAGCAGAAAAAAAAGAAAATCAAAATCTCTTGTTTTCTAAATTTGAAAAATTACCACTAGAAATTCAGAATGGAATAGAAGGATACGTTTATAGAGAATATATTGAATTATGTGGAATGGAGACAAAAGTTCAACAATTAGCATTTTTAGGAAGTCGAAAAAAATTAATTTGCGATTATTTAGAAAAATATCCTCAATTGGTAAAAGAAGTAGAAGTTATAAAAAAACAAGAACCAGAACCAGTGATTGAAGAAAGTTTAATAATTCTTACAGATAAAGAAAAATTAAGAAATTATGTAGATGAATATGTTAATATTTACATAGATTTGATCAAAGAAGAAAATTCAAATTTAGAAGAAATTAAAAAGAAAATAATATTAGATTGTATGAGAGATTTCTTAAATAAAACTTTAACTTTAGAAAAATTAGAAGATATAATTAAAAAGAATTTGGTATAATTTATATTGTAAAATATAATAGAAAAAATATTGGTATATAGGGAGGATTGAATGAAAGTAATATCAATCATGAATATGAAGGGAGGAGTTGCAAAAACTACATCATGCCATTCGATAGCAGCGAAATTAAAGTCTATGGGAAAAAATGTGTTAGTAATAGATTGGGATCCTCAGGGTGATTTAACTTATACTATATTAGACGAAGAAGAGATAAGCAAAAATACAAAAGATTTAGTATTAGGTGAAAATATAAAAAATTGTATAACTGTTACACCAGAATTGGATATAGTAGCTACAGTAAATGAAGAAGCTCTTGTAAGTACTGTTGAAGGAATAAAAGAAGAAGATAGACACTATATTCTTATAGATAGTTTAGAGAATTTAAGTGGATATGATTATGTACTAATAGATTGTCCACCTACAGAAGGTAGTTTACCATTAAATGCCTTAATAGCATCAGATTATGTTTTTATACCAACGATTCCTGAAGATGTTTGTATAAGAAAAACAGAAAATACAGTTCATTTAATTAAAAAATTAAAAAATAGAGGTGCTAAAGTAGAAATTGGCGGAATATTTATAACTAAATATGATAAAAGATTATATGTTCATAATGATAATATAGAATTTTTAAAAGAAAATTATAATAATTTAATTTTGAAAACAACAATACCACAAAATGTAAGACTATCAGAGGTTTCTAGAGCAAAAAGCTCAATCTTTTCATATTCACCAACTTCAGCAGGATCAATTGCGTATGAAGAGCTAACAAATGAGATATTGGGGGTTATTCATGGGAAAATTAAATAATAAAAAAATACCTGCAAGAAGAAGTCAAGCAATTAATAGAGGTTCAGAATTAGGATTAGATATTTATGGAAAAGATGAAACTCTTGTAGTTACAGAAAAAAATGCTGGTAACAACTTGTTACCAGCAAAAGATGATTCTATTTTTTCAAATGAAATTATAGAGAATGAACTAAATTTTAAAGAGATTTTTGAATTAACTGATGATATGGAAATAAATAAATTTCTAATTGAGAAGTCAACTGAATTATATAAACTACATTCAAAGACAGCTTTGGAATTAGGTAAAATATTTGTTGATGTTGAAGAAAAATTAAGTGGATCAAATCAATATGATGGTGTGTATACTAAGTGGCTAGAGAAAAATGGTTTCAATAAAATGACAGCACTAAGATATAAAAGACGTTATAGATTGTTTGAACACTTAGAAACAGTTATAGGGAAAAATATTTTAATGACTTTACCACAAAAGATGATTGATGAGATTAGTTCAAAACCTGAAGAAGAAATAAAAAAATATTTAAAATTTTTAGATGAAGGAAAAAATAAACAAGAATTGCAAATGGTAATGGAAAATAAAATTGAAGTAGTTCAAATAGCTTCAATACTAGATTTTGATTTTTCAAAAGAATATGAAAAAATCAGCAATAAGCTAAAGAGTATATCTTTTGATAATTTAGATAATAAGAAAAAAGAAACATTTGAAAAAGATATCCAAAGAATAGAAAAGATATTAGAGAAATATATATAAATATCTATTTATATATCAAAAATTATTGAAAAAAAGAAGGATATAGACGATACTCTAGTAAAAATAGAAAACGAACTAATAAAGGAGAGATAACTATGACTAAGCAAGAGTTTACTAAGGAAATTGCTTGTAAGAGTAAAGATATAGAATTTTTAGATAAGGAAGAGATGGTTTTAGTTACATTAAAAAACAAAGATGATAATTCATATAAATATTTAGAGCTTAGACAAATAGATTATGATTTCATGGAAGAGATAGCAAAGGTATTGAAGATAATGAACTTGCTTTTAAGAACCATAGATGTAAAAGAAGAAGAGATAATTTTTATAGAAAGATATAAAGAGTGTATTTATAATCTTCAACGTATAACGGATTATTTATACTTTAAAGAGGTTTTACAATTGAGTTATAATGAAATACCAAATGATATATTGAAATATCTAAATACTAAGAATGTGGCTTAATTAGAATTATTTTAAATTAAATAGGGGTGAATGATATGGCAGAAATAAAATTTGAGATTATTGAAAACCTAGGAACAATTGGAGAAGGTGCTAAGGGATGGAAAAAAGAAGTTAATCTAATTTCTTGGAACTCTAGAAAACCAAAAGTAGATATTCGTGATTGGGATGGAGACCATGAGAAGATGGGAAAAGGAATAACTTTATCTAAAGATGAGTTAATAGCATTGAAAGAAATTTTAAATTCAATTGATATGGAAGACTTAGATATGTAAGGGTGCTTTTAGCATCCTTTTTATATTCTATAAGGAAAGTATAGAAAAAATTTATACAAAAAAAACAGAAAAATTTGAGTGGATTATCCCTCTTTTTATTTTTTAGTTGATTTTTGACTAAGAAAGGTTTATAATTCAATTAACGATTAGAAAAAGTGGATACACTATAAATAGAAAAAGAGAAAGGAAACCGAGACCTTTCTCTTTTTATTTTTTGTAACTAATGTTATACTATAAAAGCGGTTAACTCTTAAGAAGACCAGCCTTTCAATGAAAGGGGGTGTATTCATGTTAAAAATTCTAATCGTTATAGTTTTCTTTATCCTTACTAAAAATCTTTACTAGGGAAGAGATAACCGTTTTAGTTTGTTGGAACTCGGAACTCTAACAGGCGGAGAAGAGGGGAAACCTTCTTTTTTTATTTGACAAGTGCCAATTAGTAAAAAATAAAATTTCTTTGTGTTATCATAAATACAATAATGGATGCTTAAAATCAGTATTGAAGAAATAAATAAACATCTAAACCATTATTTAAAAAGTAGTTTAACATCTCTTGAAGGTGTTATTTATACAGGCTTTATGATATAATAAAGCATAGATTATAATTAAATTGAGTAACTTTATACCATTAGTAGGGTATAAAATTATTGTATATAAATGGAGGAATTAAAAATGTCAAGTATAGCACAAAGAGCTGAATTACAATCGCAAATTTGGAAGATAGCAAATGATGTTCGTGGTTCAATAGATGGATGGGATTTTAAGCAATATGTTTTAGGAACGTTATTTTATAGATTTATAAGTGAAAACTTCTCTAACTATATTGAAGCTGGAGATGATAGTTTTAAATATGCAGACTTAAGTGATGATGTTATAACAAATGAAATCAAAGACGATGCAATAAAAACAAAGGGATACTTTATATATCCAAGTCAACTATTCGTTAATATTGCTAAAGGTGCAAACACTAACGAAAGTTTAAATACTGATTTAGCTGCAATATTTTCAGCTATTGAAGGTTCTGCTAATGGTTATCCATCAGAATCAGATATTAAAGGATTATTTGCTGATTTTGATACAACAAGCAACAGATTAGGAAATACAGTTAAAGATAAGAATAGTCGTTTAGCTGCTGTTATTAAAGGTGTTGAAGGTCTTAATTTTGGAGAGTTTGAAGATAATCATATAGATCTATTTGGTGACGCATATGAGTTTTTAATTTCTAACTATGCTGCCAATGCTGGTAAATCTGGTGGAGAGTTTTTTACACCTCAAAGTGTATCAAAGCTTATCGCAAAATTAGCAACACATAAACAAGAAACGATTAATAAGATTTATGACCCTGCTGCTGGATCAGGTTCACTATTACTACAAGCAAAGAAGCAGTTTGATGATCATGTTATTGAAGATGGTTTCTATGGACAAGAGATTAATCATACAACATATAACCTAGCTCGTATGAATATGTTTTTACACAATGTAAACTACGATAAGTTTGATATTGCACTAGGAAATACACTTTTAGATCCTCACTTTGGAGATGAGAAGCCTTTTGATGCCATTGTATCAAATCCTCCGTATTCAGTTAATTGGATTGGCAGTGATGACCCAACTCTTATTAATGATGAACGTTTTGCACCAGCTGGAGTACTTGCACCAAAATCTAAAGCTGACTTTGCTTTTGTACTTCACTGTTTAAATTATCTTTCAAGTAAAGGTCGTGCTGCTATAGTTTGTTTCCCTGGAATATTTTACCGTGGTGGAGCAGAGCAAAAGATTAGAAAATATTTAATTGATAATAATTTTGTTGAAACTGTTATATCGTTAGCACCTAATCTTTTCTTTGGAACTTCAATAGCTGTTAATATCTTAATTTTATCTAAATCTAAAAAGGATTCAACAACTCAATTTATAGATGCTAGTGGAGAAAACTTCTTTAAGAAAGAGACTAATAACAACATCTTAACAGAGGAACATATAGAGGAGATACTAAGAATATTTGATACTAAAGAGGATATTGAGTATATTTCAAAATCTGTAGATAATGAAAAAATAGCTGAAGAGAATTACAATCTTTCTGTTAATACTTATGTAGAAGCTGAAGATACAAGAGAGGTTATTGATATAAAGGAACTAAACGCCAAGATAAAAGCAACAGTAAGCAATATAGATAGACTTCGTATTGAAATAGATAAGATAGTTGCAGAGATTGAGGTGGAATAAAGTATGATTTTAGAAGAGAAAATTAGTAAGCAAAAAGCTAAGCAACTATTTGATTCTGGAGATATAAATAAAGTGAAGGTAGGAACATTTGAAGGGCTTCAATATATACATAGATATTTATTTGAAGATATATATGAGTTTGCTGAAAAGGTTAGAGAGGTAAATATAGCTAAAGGAAATTTTCGTTTTGCACCATTAATGTATCTTAAACCCTCTTTAGAATATATAGACAAGATGCCACAAAATACATTTGATGAGATTATTGAGAAATATGTTGAGATGAATATTGCTCACCCTTTTCGTGAAGGAAATGGGAGATCAACTCGTATATGGCTTGACCTTATATTAAAAGAAAATATCAAGGTAGTAATTGATTGGAATTTAGTTGATAAAGATGAATATCTATCAGCTATGGAGAGAAGTGTAGTTAAAGATATTGAGATTAAACATCTTTTAAAACAGGCTCTTACTACTGAAATCAATGACCGTAATCTATTTATGAAAGGTATTGATGTAAGTTACTACTATGAAGGTTATAGTGAATATAACACAGAGGAGGTCTAAGATGAGTAAGTTAGAGCAATTAATTAATGAGCTATGTCCTAATGGGGTGGAGTATGTTTCTTTAGGATTGTATTGTAAGATATCAAAAGGAAAACAGTTAAATAAAGAAAATTTACTAGAAGAAGGAGATTATCCTGCTTACAACGGTGGAACTAGTTATTCAGGATTTACAAATAATTACAATGTAGAAGCTAATACAATAATTATTAGCCAAGGAGGAGCTTCTGCTGGGTTTGTTCAATTTATAAAAACTAAATTTTGGGCGAATGCACATTGCTATTATTTACAGCCAGATTATAATTTTCTTAATAATAATTATGTTTTCCATTTTGTTAAAAGTATGCAAAATAAATTAATGGAATGTCAGCATGGAGCAGGGATTCCAGCTTTAAAATCTAACGAAATATACAAACTTCAAATCCCCCTACCTCCATTAGTAGTACAAGAGGAGATTGTGCGTATTTTAGATACATTTACAGAGCTTACAGCAGAGCTTACAGCAGAGCTTACAATGAGAAAGCAGCAGTATGAATATTATCATAATTCACTTTTTGAATTTAAAGATTGGAATATTCAATATTTATCAGTTGGTGAACTTTTTGAGTTTAAAAATGGTTTAAATAAAGAGAAAAGTGCTTTTGGACATGGACAACCGTTTATTAATTTTACTGATGTTTATAAAAATAGATGGTTAACAAATGAAAAAATTTCTGGATTAGTAAATGTAAATCCTAGTGAGATTGAAAATTACAGCGCTAGAAAAGGAGATGTTTTTTTTACTAGAACGTCAGAAACAAAAGAAGATATAGGAATGTCTAGTGCTTTAATTGAAAATATTCCTAATTGTGTATTTAATGGATTTTCAATAAGAGCGAGGCCTATAACTGATTTATTATTGCCTAAATTTTCAGCATATTATTTTTCAACTAATAAAGTTAGAAAAACTATTATTAAATATTCAGCTTTTACAACAAGGGGATCGATAACAGGTCCAAAATTATCTAAAATTTTAGTTCCTATTTTACCCTTAGATGAGCAACAACGTATCGTTGATATTCTTGATAGATTTGATACTCTAGTAAATGATATTAAAGAGGGATTACCAGCAGAGATAGAAGCAAGAAAGCAGCAGTATGAGTATTATAGAGATAAACTACTTACATTTAAAAAGTTAGAGGTTTAATTTTAGATTTTAGAGGAGATTTTCTCCTCTTTTTTTCTTGTTTGTAATATTTACAATATTTATAAGATT
>Ga0114939_10002709_pt1 | contig 12879 bp, 7 predicted proteins | sample AshMeaCrysSpring_FD_87196 | JGI IMG/M metagenome (GOLD analysis project Ga0114939, IMG submission 87196) | Groundwater microbial communities from Big Spring, Nevada to study Microbial Dark Matter (Phase II) - Ash Meadows Crystal Spring | ecosystem: Environmental > Aquatic > Deep subsurface >... | reverse complement strand
TGCTGAGTCCCTCACGGAACCCGCCTTGGCTTTCGCTTCGGTTGCTGTCACTGCTTCCGGTCATTTTCTATTTTATCATTTTTTTTCCTGACTTGTTCATGCCCAGGCCGGGCACACTAGGGACCCCGCTCCGTCGGGGTCCGAAGAATCTTGCTGGCGCGTCCAATACCGGAAAAAACTTTTAGGCAAAGGCCGGGGTTCAGGGCGCCTTCCCTCCCGCGCCGGACGGACCCGCGGCATTGGCGGATTCGGCCTTGGCGGCCTTGGCGGCCTTGGCGGCCTTGGCGGCGGGCGGCGCGACCGTGGCCTGGACAAAGCCGGGCCCGCCGAGGTATTTGGCGGCGGCGGCTTTCGTATCTTCGAGGGTGACGGCGGCGATGCGGGCCGGGCGTTTGGTATGAGCGTCGAAGCCGAGCCCGAAAAGCTCGTCGAACGCGACGCTCGAGGCGAACGCGTCGTTGCTCTGGTTCTGGAGGGCGTCCTGGCCGAGCGCTTTCTTTTTCGCGCGCTCGAGTTCCTCGGGTGTGAGGCCCTCGCGGGCGAGTGCGGCGATTTCGTCGCGGAATTCGGCGGTAACCTTGTCGGCCTTGGCGGGGTCGGTGCCCAGATAGAAAATCTGACACCCCGGCACCGGCCCAGTGAGTTGGGCGGCTCCGACAAAGTAGGCGAGCCCCATCTTTTCGCGGATGCGGTCGAAGAAGCGGGATCCGAGGTCGTTGGAGGCCTCGTTAATCATGTCCAACGCATCCCGGTCGGGCGAGTCGATGGCGGCCGTGGGAAACGCCACCATCACGACCGCCTGGTTTTTGTCCATCTCACGGCTCACGACCTTCGGGGCATCGGGGACGGACGGCGCGGGGACCCCCTCGAAGGCCGGCGCGCCTTCGGGCAGGCCGCCAAAGTATTTCTCCGCGAGCGCAACGGCCTCGGACGCCTTCACGTCGCCAAAGATGGCGAGAACCCCATTGCGTCCCACCGCCAGCCTGCGGTGCGCGGCGCGGAGGTCGTCGGGCGTGAGCTTGGAAACCGCATCGGACGATCCGGACGCACGGAGCGCGTAGGGGTGCGATCCGAAAAATGTCTCGCGGACGAGGTTGCGGGCGGCGGCGGTGATTTGCTCGTCCTCGGCCTTGATGGCGGCAAGGAGGCCCTGGCGCTCGATTTCCACCTCGCGCGGGTCGAAGGCGGGGTTGGAGACGACGTCGGCGAGGACCTCCATCCCGAGCGCGACGTCAGGGGACATGATCTCGGCGGAGATTTTCCAGGAATTGTTGCCCGAGTCGCTTCCGATATGCCCGCCGACCCCCTCGATCGACTCGGCAATGTCTTTGGCCGAGCGTTTGCCGGTGCCTTTGAGCAGGCTCCTCGCCATGAGCTTGGTGACCCCGTTCGTTTCGGCGGTCTCGGCCAGCACCCCGCCGCGGAAGGCGGCCTGCAACGAGACAAGCGGCAGGCGGTGATCCTCCCGCACGAGGACGGTGAGCCCGTTTTTGAGCGTGAATTTCTGAACCGGACCCGCCTGGGTCTCGGGAGCCTTCGCAGCTGTCGCGGCGAGCGATCCCGGCGGGTTGAGCGAGGTCGAATTCAGGCGCTCGGGCGCGAGATACTCGCGGGCGACACGCGCGATATCGGCGGGCGTCACCTTTTCCGCCTCGCGCAGGTAGTCGCGTGTAAAATTGAGGTTGCGCGCGAGGAACCAATTCGAGCCGAGGTCGGACGCCCGGCCCCGGGCGGTCTCGAGGCCGGAAATCTGACCCGCGAGCAACGACCGCTTCGCGCGGTCCAACGCGGCGGGGTCGGGGCCGTCCTTCTGGATTTTGGCGATCTCCGCGAGAGCGGCCGACTCGACCTGCCCGCGCTTGTCGGGATCGCAGACCGCGTTGACGATGAACACGCCGTCGGTTTGGAGGCTGAACATCCCCGCGCCGATCTGGTGGGCAAGGCGTTGTTTTTCCCGGATTTCCTGGTTGAGAGCACTGCTGCGGCCCGAGCCGAGGATATCGCCGAGCAACTCGAGCGCGGGGGTGTCGGGGTGGTCGAGGCCGGGGATGCGCCACGCGAGGTGTAGGCGGGTGAGTTCGGTGGCGGCGAATTCCTCGTGCGCGTCGCGGCGTCCGAGTTGGTTGGGTTCGGATGCGATGAAGACCGGCTCGAGCGCCTTGCGGGGGACATTCTCGAAATGTTTTTCGAGGCTCGCGAAGACCTTCTCGGGATCGACATCGCCGGTGACCACAAAGGTGAGGTTGTTCGGGGCGTAGCGGGCGCGGTAGTAGGCCATCACGTCGTCCCGCGTGAGTTTGTTGTAAACATCGAGGTAGCCGATCACGGGATGGCGGAACGGACTCTCGGAAAAAACCGTGCGCAACATGAGCTGGAGGCTCTGACGGTTCGGGTCGTCGAAGCCCATCGCAAATTCCCGCCGGATCACCTCCTGCTCCTTGGCGTATTCCTCCTCCGGAAGTGTCGAGTGCAGCATCGCGTCGGCCAGAATATCGAGCGCGTCCATCGCGCCAGAGGACGGCACATCGATCCAATAAACCGTGCGGTCGAAACTCGTGTAGGCGTTGATCATCCCGCCTTGGTCCTGAATCTGCCGCGCGATCTCGCCGGCCTTCCGGGATTCCGTGCCTTTGAAAAGCATGTGCTCGAGAATGTGGGAGAGTCCGGCTCCCATCCATCCGCCCTCATGAATGCTGCCCGTCCCGCACCAGGCCTGGAGGCTCGCCACCGGCGCGCTGCGGTCGGGCTCGACAATCACCGTGAGCCCGTTGGGCAGCACACGCTTCACCGCCCGGCTCTCGGGCAGATCGGGCAGCGCGGCCGGCCCGCCCCCCTTGCTTTCCGTCTTCGCGGAGCCGCCCGCCGTTGTGATCGCCAGTGCTATCATGCCGATAAATCCTGAGTATCCGAATTTCATTCCCCGCTTCTGACACCCGCCGACGCGATTTTGCTCAAAATCGGGGATTCCGGGCGGAACGGGCGCGCGAAGGCTTCGTCGAAATCATAGCCGGCGCGGAAGTCCTCCAGCGAGTCGTGTTCGGTCTTTCCGAAGACGCCCGCGTCCACCAACCCGAAAACCATCCGTCCGATATCCTCGCACGACCGCACCCCCCAGAAGTCCAGCACGGTCACCGCCATCGGGCCGAATTCCTGCAGGGCGTGCTGACGGAACCCGTCCAGCAACTCGGCGGGGGTCACGTGCCCGGAGGATTCCCGGCGCGACTTTTTGCGACGCTTGAGGGTCGCTTCGAGCGCGTCGCGCAGGAAAAAATACGCCTCCCGATTGTAGGCCCCCTCGCCCGCCAGCTTATCGGCGGCTTCAAGAAATCCTGCGGCCATGTCAGCGGAAAACCGTCGGCTGGGAACCCGCCACCGGCCGGGTGGCGGCGGCATCGCGCGCGGACTTGACGACGACCCCGACGAGGGCCGCGCCGACGATAAACGCCAGAAGGCGTCGTTCGCTCAGTGTCAGAAAATTCATCCTGGAAACCTTACTCAACCCCCGCCCGCGCGCAAGCTCTCAGAGTGAACCCAAATCCGCGCGCAACACCAACGACGCGAGGGCGAACCTCCGTGTGAGCCAAATTTGGCTCGGACAGCCGACCGCGAAGGTTTCCGAAGGAAAGAGGGAAGCGTCCAAAGCCTCGCCCTCCCAGGACAGAGCCTCGCCCTCCCTTGTGTCACATTGAGTATGCGCGGGTCGGGGTTTGCGCGTGGTATGATGGGGGGAACGTTTTTCGCATTCACCATACCTCCGGGATGCTATTGGCCAATGTGGCCGGAAACCGGAACGCTTTTCGTATTCTCCGGGCCTGCCCGCGGTCAGCCCGCGAGTTCGGCGAGGTGGTGGGTGGTGACGGGGGCGGGTTGGTTGGGGTATTCGAAGACGCGGCCTTCGAAGTTGCGGATGACGACCCGGCCGTCGCCCTCGTAGAGGACGTAGCCGGGGTTCACGGGGACCTTGCCGCCGCCGCCAGGGGCGTCGATGACGAATTGCGGGACGGCATAGCCCGAGGTGTGGCCGCGGAGGCTTTCGATGATTTCGACCCCTTTCGCGACGGTCGCGCGGAGATGGGCGGACCCTTTGATCAAGTCGCACTGGTAGAGGTAATACGGGCGCACCCGGCAGGCGAGCAGGCGGTGGACAAGGTCCCGCATGGTGGCGGGGTCGTCGTTGACCCCGGCGAGGAGGACGCTTTGGTTTCCGAGCGGGATGCCGGCGTCGGCGAGGCGGGCCAGCGCGTCGCGCACCTCGGAGGTGAGTTCGCGGGGGTGGTTGACATGGACGCTCATCCAGAGCGGGTGGAACTTGCGCAACATCTCGCAAAGGCCGGGCGTGATCCGCTGGGGCAGGAAAATGGGCACCCGGCTGCCGATCCGCAGAAACTGGATGTGCGGGATCGAGCGCAGGCGCGCCAGGATGGCCTCAAGACGGCTGTCGGAGAGCAGAAGCGCGTCCCCGCCCGAGAGGAGGACATCGCGGATACCGGTGTGGGATTCCAGATACCGGAAGGCCTGTTCGAAGTCGGTGTGGAGTTCCTGTTCGCCGACTCCGCTCACGACCCGGCTCCGCGTGCAATACCGGCAATACGAGGCACAGCGGTCGGTGACCAGAAACAAAACCCGGTCGGGGTAGCGGTGCACGAGTCCCGGAGCGGGCATGTGGTCGTCCTCGCCACAGGGATCCGCCATTTCCCACGGGGCTGTGTGGCCTTCTTCGACGCGCGGGATGACCTGCCTGCGGATCGGGCAGTCCGGGTCGGCGGGATCGATGAGATTGAAAAAATGCGGGGTGACGGCGAAGGCGAGTTTGCCGCGCGCGAGGAGGACGCCGGCGCGTTCTTCGGGAGTCAGATCGACAAGGGCTTCGACTTCGTCGAGGGTGGAAACCCGGTTGCGCATCTGCCATTTCCAATCCGCCCAGTCGGCGGGCGGTATCCCGGCCCAGTGGCCCGGGGCGTGCGAGCGGAAATCCAAAGGTCCCTTTGGGGCGGCTGGTTCTTGTTCTGCCATGAGTCCGGGCAAACTAGCTTTGATTCCGGGTGCGTCAACCGCCTTAATCCTTCGATGGTCCGAGGCGGCGGCGCGCGACGGCCCCCGGCATGAGGTCGTCTCCGCGCGACTTGAGCCGGCGGAAAAACGAGGACGTCCGCAGGAGGCCCCAGGGAGCCGGGAAGACATCCCCGCAGGCTCCGCACTCCAGTTCGTCGTTCAGACCGGGCACCCATGGGTTTTCGGAACCGCAATGCGGGCAGATCGCCACGAAATCCCCGGACCGCTCGATCGCGCAGGTGAAAGCCCGGTCCACCGGGACGGCGATGTCTTCTGCGGCGAGTTGGATGTCGAAGCGGCCTTCGAGCGCGCAACGTTCGAGGTAGTTCTGCCGGGTCTCGGCGAAAAGTTCGGCCAACCCGGCGCGGTCCGTATATCGGCGGTGGAGGCGGTCGTGGAGGGCGTGCACCACGACCAGCAACTTTTTGGCGGCATCCGCGCCTATCGGGATGTGCTCGTTCACGCAATGCGCTTCGAAAAGCGCGCACAATTCCGGCGGTTGGAACGCCGAGAAAACCACCTCGAGCGGGATTTCCCGCGCGATCTCGGGCCGTGAACGCAGGAACCCTCGCAACAAATTCCGGTCCCCGTCGAGAACAAGCGCGCCCCGCGCGGGCAGGTTGCGGATGAGGTGCGCCACCAACTCGGCTCCCACACTCGAATTCAAAACAAGCCCGCTCACCGGTGCCGTGCGCAAAAAGACGAGCCCCGCCCGGATGGGGATCGAGGGCGTGTCGGCCAGCGTGAGATCGACCACATGGGGCGATTCCAGCATCCCGAGCCTATGCAATCCGGCCGCGTAGAGTGTCGCCGCATCCCGCTTGCCGCAGCCGCGCGGGCCACAGAAAAGTGCGGAGTGCCTTTGCGATGCCATCGGCAGTCCCTGCCGCATCCGCTCACTGGAAATATGCGCGAGACGGAAGATGCGCTCGATTTCGGCCACGGCGCGCTGCTGACCCACAATCTGGTCCAGAGTCGCGAGGATCTCGGCGAGCACGGGATCGGGTGCCTTTTCCCGGGCCTGCGCCGGTGTGGCCTGGGCGAAAATCTGAATGCGGGAACCGCCTTCGTCTAGCAGGCCGTGGCCGCCGTCGAGCTTGGACGCGGTCAGCGTGCCGACGGCCGCCCGGGCCGAGACCGCGGGACCGTTGGCGGAGGAAAATTCACAACGCACCGCAGAGATCGAGCCGCCATCGATGGCAAGCGCCGCGCCATCCGCCGTGGCGACCTTGGATCCCTCGATGATGAGCGCACAATTTGCCGCCTCGATTCCGCCGTGGGCGGCATCCAGCTTGCTGTGACGCATCTCGGCGCGCCCGCCCTCGAGCGAGACGACCGCGGATTGCCGGGCCTGTATTCCGTCAAAAACGCAGTTTTGGAAGATCAACGGCCGGTCGCCACCGGGGTGTGTGGCGACGAACGCGGCCGAAGCGTTCGCGTGGAAGCGGCTGAAAAGAACCTCCGCGCCATTGCAGTCATTGAGGCAAAGCCCGACATCGTTGCGGAAAAATTCGCAACCCTCCACATGGGCATCCGCCTTCTCGGCATACAGCCCCGCACCGTTTTCCGCTTCGGCATTCCCGAAGCAGGCCTCCATCCGCGAGGAATAAATCGAAACCTTCGAGCCGGGCTCGGCATTCACGCCCGCGGGCGAACCGGAAATCCGGCAGGCCGTGATCTCGGCTTCGGCATTCCCGGCGACGCCGATGCCGGTACTCGAGACCGCGACCCGGCAGTTGCGCATCAGAAGCACGCCCCCGGCCCTGACCTCTACCGAGCCGTAAATATCGAGGTCGTCGCAGAGTAAAACCCCCTCGACCACGAGAGCCGGAACCCCGGGGGGCGGACGCAGGATCACGGAACTGAGAACGGCGGTCACCCGCGAAAGCGCCTCCACAGTCCCAGTGATCTCGGTCGTCCCCGGCTCCCGGCAAAGGATCTCGAGCGGTTTGTTGATCCGGAAGCCCTCGAAATTCCCCGGGCCAAAGTCGGCGATCCCGATTTTTGGCAGCCGACCCAGTGCCTTCTCGACGGCGCGGGAGGTTCGCCCGGACACGTCGCCATCCACGAGAGACTCGCGACGGTTTGGCACGGCGAAGACCTCCGCGTAGGTTTTTTCAAAAATCCGCTCTTTTAAGAAATTCGGCATCGGTCAGACCGGAGGGGAAAGATGGAAACGGGTGGATTGCGAATGTGGAACCATGGGAGAAGCCCACAGATCATGCCTGCGAAACCCCTCGCGTGCAATCACTCTCTGGTCCCCGCCCCCAAATATCGCTTGGTTTCGGCGGCGATGACCCCGCTGAGCAGCAAAAGCGAGATGATGTTCGGGATGGCCATGAGGCCGTTCATGAGGTCGGAAAAATTCCAAACGGCCCCCATTTTCCAGACCGACCCCGCGAAAACCGCCGCCACCCAGAGCAGCCTGTAGGGCAGGACCACCCGCAAGCCGCCGAGGTATTCGACCGCTTTTTCGCCGTAGTAAGACCATCCGAGGATCGTGGAAAACACAAAGGTGAGCAGCCCTCCCAGTAGAATCGCGTCTCCGAACCAGCCGATTTGCTCGAACGCCATCGAGCAGAGGCGGGCCTTGTCGGAGCGAGTGAGACCCTCCGCCATCCAGTCGCCCGAACTCACCAACACGAGACCGGTGAGCGCACAAATCACCACGGTATCCCAGAAGGTTCCCGTGCTGGACACCAGAGCCTGACGCACCGGATCCTTGGTTCGTGCGGCGGCGGCGACAATCGGCGCGCTGCCCATCCCCGACTCGTTGGAAAAAAGCCCGCGCGCGATCCCGGCGCGCATGACCTCGGAAAACGCCGCGCCCGCGAAGCCGCCCACCGCCGCGGCCGGGGAAAACGCGCTTGTGACAATGAGCCCGAGCGCGCCCGGCACGGCCTGCCAGTTTATCGCGAGGATAACAAGGCACCCGATGACGTAGCCCGCCGCCATGAAGGGCACGAGAACCTCGCATGTGCGGGCGATGGAGCGGATTCCGCCGAGTATGACCAGCGCGGTGAAGATCGTCAGCACAGCCCCCACACCGATCTTCAGCGTCAGGTCGTCCACGACAAAAGGCAGGAGATCCTTTTTCTCGAGCACGATTCCGGTGATGGCGTTCGCCTGCACCATGTTCCCGATCCCGAAGGCCGCGATGGCCGTAAAAATCGCAAAAATGACACCGGCCCACTTCGCGTTGAGTGCCCGCTCGAGCACGAGCATCGGCCCGCCGAGCATTTGGCCGTTTTCGTCGGTGACGCGGTATTTGACCGAGAGCAGCGCCTCCGAGTATTTCGTCGCGATCCCGAAGACGCCCGTGAGCCACATCCAGAAGACCGCCCCGGGTCCGCCGATCAGAATGGCGCCCGCCACTCCGAAAATATTTCCCGTGCCGATCGTCGCGGCCAGAGCAGTCACCAAAGCCCCGAACTGGCTCACATCCCCGGGCGCCCCCGAGTCTTTCGTCACCGAAAGCCGGATCGCCTTGAACAAATGTTTCTGAACCAGCCCGGTGCGCCACGTGAGAAACAGGTGGGTGCCGAACAACAACCACACCAGCCACGGGCCCCAGACCCACCCCGCCGCCTGCTCGATCCAAGCATTCACTGTTTCCATGCCCCTATCGCTCTACCCCTGCGTTTGCCCGCCAACAAGCGCGGATTTGCAGCGCGGATTTGCAGGGAATCAGGATGAGCGGACGGCCCCGAGTGCCCAAAGGGAATTTGGAAAAAAATTCCAAAGCCGGAACCGCCATCCCAATCTATGCACAATGAATGAAAAGCGGGGGGGGCGAACCTCCGTGTGAGCCAAAAATTCCCGGGACGAGCCTCACCCTCCCGGGACGGAGCCGATATAATCGGCCAGGGCCTCCTGCCACGGCCTCGGCCGCATCCCGGTCGCGGCCGCAAGCCGTCCGCAATCCATCGGGGTAAAAACCGGCCTCGCTGCCCGGAATGCCCGCATGTCGGCCAGGCGGATCGGCTCGACGTCGGTGGCGGCCAGCGGCCACCCGAGTCCGGCCGCGATGCGCAGGGCCTCCTGTCCAAGTTCGCGCCACGAGCACGCTCCCGCATTGCAGGCATGGTAAATCCCGCCGGGGAGCCCGCCTCCGAGAAATGGCTCGATCCAACCCGCCGCGTCCAGCGTGTGGGTCGGACACGAATACTTGTCGGCGATGGCCTCGACCCGGTCGGATTCCCGTGCCCGCGCAAGAATCGCGTCCACGAAGGACGGCTTGTCGGGGCCGAATACCCACGACACCCGGAAGACGAGATTGCGCGCGGAGGCCTCCAGCACCGCCAGCTCGCCGTCGTATTTCGTGCGCCCATAGACCGAGAGCGGGCGGACGTCGTCCGACTCGACCAGCGGGCGGGTTCCGGATCCGTCAAAGACATAATCGGTGCTGAAGTGCAGGCAGATGGCTCCCCGCGCCGCCGCCGCGCGGGCCATGTAGCCGGGGGCCTCGTGATTCACTTTGCGGGCGAGCGCGGGGTCGTCCTCGCAGGCCTCGAGCGAGGTGATACCGGTGCAATTGGCCACCACCGTCCACGGCCCGGCGTCGAGCGCCCGGGCGAGCGAATCCGCGTCGGCCACATCGACTTCCGGCCGTGCCAGCGCGCGCACGGCGTGCCCGGTTCGCGCCCATTCGCGCGCAAGGGCCGCCCCCAGTCGCCCTTTCGCGCCCAGCAGGAGAACCTCGGCCATCGGGATCAGTCCCCGGCGTCCGTGCTCTCCGGCTTTTCCTCTTCCGGCGGGATCTGACGCACGAGTACCTTGTCGATGCGCTGACGGTCCATGTCGATGACTTCAAATTCCCAGCAATCCCACACGGCCTTCTCGCCCTCGGTGGGAATGTGTCCGAAGCGGGAGAGAAGGAATCCGCCGAGCGTGCTGAAATCATCCTCGTCCTCGTCGGGGAGGTCGCGTTCGATGCCGAGCGCCTTCTTGAGGTCGTCCACATCAAGGAGCGCGTCGATGAGCCATGTGCCATCGGGCCGCTTCACCGCTTTGGGGTCGTGGCGCTGTTCGCGTTCGGGCAGGTTGCCCACGATCGCCATCATCACGTCGTTGAGCGTCGCGATGCCCTGGAGGCCGCCGAATTCGTCCACCACCAGCGCGACATGCTTGCCGGTCCGCTTGAATTCCTCGATGAGGCCCCGCGCCGGCATCGACGTCGGCACATACAAGGGCGGCACCACCAACGACCGCAACTCGGCCCGTCCCGCCAGCGACAGATTCGCCCAGAGCGACTTCACCGAGACCATGCCGACCACGTTGTCGCGCGTCTTCTCGTAAACCGGGAAATGCGAGTGTCCGCTGCCCGCGATCCGCCGCCAATTTTCCTCGTCGGGGTCGTCCAGCGAGAGCCAGACCAACCGCGCGCGGGGGGTCATGAGGTCGTCGGCGGTTTGCTCGCCGAGCTCGAAGACGCCCTCGACCATTTCCTTTTCCTGTTCGCCGAAGACGCCCGTGCTGAGCCCCTCGTCGATGAGGACGCGCACTTCCTCCTCCGAGACCGGCGGTTCGTTGCTCTTCTTCACGCCGAGAACGGCCATGAAAAGATCGCTCGACGAATTGAGAATATTGACCAACGGGTTGGCAAAGCGGGCCAGCGCATTCATCGGCCTGGCCATCCATGCGGAGATTTTTTCCGGGTTGTTGAGCGCCAGCCGCTTCGGCACCAGCTCGCCGACTATCACCGAAAGGTACGTGATGATCGTGCTCACGAAAACCAGCGCGATCCAGTCCGCGCTCGTCGCCAGCCACCGGATGCCTTTCAACGGCTCGGCCAGTTGGTCCGCGATCCGGGCGCCGCCGATAACACCCGACAAAACGCCGAAAAGCGTGATCCCGACCTGCACGGTCGAAAGGAACTTCCCCGGCGACTTCGCAAGCTCCAACGCCTGCGCGGCCCCCTCGTTGCCGTCTTCCGCCATTGTCTTCAAACGCCCCTTCCGGGCCGCGACAATAGCGATCTCCGCCATGGCGAGAAACCCGTTCGCCAACAGCAATACAAATATAAATATTAACTCAGATATCGGTCCAGCCATGAAAGGTGCGACTCTATTGTCCCCCGGATTCCGTGGAAAGGACGGATTTTTTCGGGGTTTTGCCGCCCCGCGCGATCCACACGCTCAGCAACGCCACATCGGCCGGGGTCACCCCGCTGATCCTAGACGCCTGCCCGATGGTCTCGGGGCGGATGCGGTCGAGTTTCTGGGCCGCCTCGCTGCGGAGTCCGGGCAGGGCGAGGTAGTCGATGGCAGGGGGGATGCGCCGCGCGTCCTGGGACGAGACCCGGGCGATGCGCAGGTTTTCGCGGGCGACATAGCCTTCGTATTTCAAATCGGTCTCGAGCACTTCCCATACCGCGAGCGGCGCCTCCGCAAGCATCCCGGCGGGAAGCGCCGCCGCACAATTCCCGGTCCGGCGAAGCCACGCGCCGACCGCGATGCCGTCGATCCGCGCGCTCTCGCAAAGCCCGCGCGCGCGTTCCATGGCGGCCCGCTTTTCGGCGAACCGCGCCGCCCGCAGCCCCCCCACAAGACCGGTCGCCGCCGCCTTGGGTGTGAGCCGGAAATCCGCGTTGTCCTGCCGGAGGAGGAGACGGTGCTCGGCGCGGCTGGTGAACATCCGGTAGGGCTCGGGCGTCCCGCGCGTCACAAGATCGTCCACCATCACGCCCAGATACGCCTCCTCGCGTCCGAAAACCAGCGCCTCGCGGCCGAGCAACTTGAGCGCGGCATTCGCGCCCGCCAGCAATCCCTGCCCGGCTGCCTCCTCGTATCCCGACGTGCCATTGATCTGACCTGCGAAATAAAGCCCTTCCACACGCTTGGTTTCGAGCGTGGTCCGCAATTGCGTGGGCGGGCAGTAATCGTATTCCACCGCATAGCCCGGACGCAAAATTTCGCAGTTTTCCAACCCCGGGATCGAGCGTAGAAACCGGTATTGCACCTCGTAAGGCAGGCTGGTCGAGACCCCGTTGACGTAGTATTCGCCGGTCTGACGCCCCTCCGGCTCGAGAAAAATCTGATGCGATTCCTTGTCGGCGAATTTGACCACCTTATCCTCGATGCTCGGACAATACCGCGGGCCGACCCCCTCGATGACCCCCGCGTAGAGCGGCGATTTGTCGAGGTTTTCGCGGATGATCGCATGGGTGGCCGCCGTCGTTTGCGTCATCCAACACGGAATCTGCCGCGCGCGGAACGCACCGGCTTCCCACCGGTTGAGGGTAAAAATTTCATCCGGTCCGGCCTCGAGCGCCTCGGGCAGAAAACTGAACGCCGGCGGCGGGTCGTCGCCGTCCTGCCGCTCCATGCGTCCGAAGTCGATGCTCCGTCCCAGCAACCTCGCCGGTGTGCCCGTCTTGAACCGGCCGACCTCGAATCCGAGTTCGCGCAGGCAGTCGCTGAAGGTCGAAACCGTGTCCCCCATCCGGCCGCCGGTCTGGTTGCGCAGCCCCACATGCAACAACCCCCGCATGAAGGTCCCCGTCGTGATCACAACCGCGCGCCCAGAAAACCGCAGACCCAGATTCGTCCCGACCCCGCAAACCCGCCCGTCCTCCACCACCAGCCCGGTTACATTGCCCTGCTTGAGATCGACCCGCTCGGCGGACTCCAGCAGCGCCTTGATCCGGAATTGGTAGGCTTTCTTATCGCACTGGGCCCGCGGGGCCCGCACGCTCGGCCCCTTTTTGGCGTTCAACATTCGGAATTGGATGCCCGTCGCGTCGGCATTGAGTCCCATGACCCCGCCCAGCGCGTCGATCTCGCGGACCATGTGGCCCTTGGCCAGCCCGCCGATCGCCGGGTTGCA
>Ga0114939_10002708_pt1 | contig 12880 bp, 12 predicted proteins | sample AshMeaCrysSpring_FD_87196 | JGI IMG/M metagenome (GOLD analysis project Ga0114939, IMG submission 87196) | Groundwater microbial communities from Big Spring, Nevada to study Microbial Dark Matter (Phase II) - Ash Meadows Crystal Spring | ecosystem: Environmental > Aquatic > Deep subsurface >... | reverse complement strand
TCGATCTTCACGTGCGCGGTGGTCTGGCCGCGCACCACGCTCACGACTTTGCCGGGGAGGATGTTGCGTGCGGAAAGCTTCATGCGTCGATCTCCGGGATGGGGGGCGAGCCGGCCGGCTCAGTCCGCGATCATACGGGCAGTCGTCGCCGCGTCGTTGTACATGCGCTCGTCGTGGGCGGCCTTGCCGAAGTCGCGCATCAGCGCCTGGCCGCGCTCCGAGAGCAGGAACTCGCCGAATCTGCGGGCGGTCGGCGTGCCGGGCGTAGGATCCGAGAGATACAGCGTGTGGTACGGGTTCATCAGCATCTCGCCGCCGCGGAAGAGCAGCTTCAGGTTCGGCACCGCGTTGCGGTTGGCGATGAAGGTGCTGGAGTCGGTGAGGAAGTACGCGCCTTCGGCGTCGGCCCGCGTCATGCTCGCCGTCATGAAGTCGCGCGTCACGATGTAGCCGTCCCAGCCGGGCTCGAGCCCGGCCGCGCGCCAGATCTCCATCTCCTTCTGGTGCGTGCCGGAGTTGTCGCCGCGCGAGACGAGCTTCGCGCGCGCGCCGTGGATGCGGCGGAACGCGTCGGCCGCATCTGTCGCCGCGGCCACTTGGGCCGGATCGCTCGCCGGCCCGACGATCCAGAACTCGTTCGAGCCGATCAGCTTCCGTCCGGTCGCCCAGCCGTCGGCGACCGCCTTGCGCTCGGCAGACGGCGCGTGGGCGAGCACCATGTCCACCTTGCGCTCCTCGAGGAGCTTCATCGCCTGGCCCGATCCGGCCCCGTACCAGACGACGGTGGCGTCGTTTTCCTTCGCAAACGCCATCGCGAGCGCTTCGAGCAGTCCGAGCTCGCCGGGACTTCCGGTGGCGAGCGAGAATCGGTTCGGACCATCGCCCCAGACCGCGGGCTTGGGCGCGGGGCTCTGGGCCGCGGCGAGCGCGACCATCGCGAGCGATGCGATGGCGCCGAAGGCGAGACGCCGAAGGAGCCCGTGCACCGTCAGCCCTTGGCGTTCGGGAAGAAGAGCTGCTCGCCCTCGATCCTGTAGCTCGCGATCGCCTGCTGGCCGCGCGGCGACACCAGCCAGTCGATGAACATCTGGCCGAGGTCCTTCTTCACGTGCGGGTGTTTCGCCGGGCTCACGAGGATGACGCCGTACTGGTTGAAGAGCCGGTTGTCGCCCTCGACAAGGATCGCGAGATCGCCGCGGTTCTTGAACGAGAGCCACGTACCGCGGTCGGTGAGGATGTAGGCGTTCATCGACGAGGCGGTGTTGAGCGCCGGTCCCATGCCGGAGCCGGTCTCGCGGTACCACGGTCCCCTGGCCGTCTCGAGGTCGACGTTCGCCGCCTTCCAGAAGCGCAGCTCCGCCGCATGCGTGCCGCTCTTGTCGCCGCGCGAGACGAACGGCGCCTGCGCCGCCTGCACGCGGCGCAAGGCCTCCAGGATGTCCTTGCTGCCGGCGACCTTGGCCGGATCCGACTTCGGGCCGACGAGCACGAAGTCGTTGTACATGACCGGCTTTCGCTCGACGCCGTAGCCTTCGGCGACGAACTTCTCCTCGGCGGCCTGATCGTGGACGAACACCACGTCGGCGTCGCCGCGGCGCGCGAGGTCCAGCGCCTGTCCGGTGCCGAGCGCGACGACACGCACCTGAACGCCGGTGTCCTTCTCGAAGAGCGGGAGGATGTGCTTGAAGAGACCGGACTGCTCGGTGGAGGTCGTCGAGGCGACGGTGATGAACTTCTCCTGCGCCTCTGCGGTGAGCGGGAGTTGCGCCGCCACGAGCGCGAGCGCGGCGGCGGCGAGGGCGAGGAACGTGCGGCGGCACTTCACCATGGCAGCTCTCCTTGTATGAAGCGGGCGGCTTCCGAGGAAGCCGGTTGACGGAAGAAGGTGTCGGCGGGCGCGCGCTCGGCGATGCGCCCGCGGTGGATGAACAGGATCTCGTCGCCGAGCCGCCGTGCCTGGCCGAGGTTGTGCGTGACCATGACGATCTTCGTGCCGCCTGCGTGCATCGCCTGCACGATGGCTTCGATCTCGTGCGTTGCGCCGGGGTCGAGGCTCGCGGTCGGCTCGTCGAGGAACAGCACCTCCGGCGCGAGAGCCCAGGCGCGCGCGAGCGCGAGGCGCTGCTGTTCGCCGCCCGAGAGCACGCGCGCCGGGCGATGCGCGAACGTGTCGAGCCCGACGCGGCGCAGGACTTCATGGGCGCGCAGTTCGCGCTCGCCGCGCGGCACTCCGTTCACGTCGAGCGCGTAGAGCAGGTTCGCGAGCACGGTGCGCCTCAGCATCATCGGCCGCTGGAAGACCATCGCCTGCCGGCGCGCTGCCCCTGGCACTTCCGGCGCGTTCCAGCGCACCACCCCGGACGTGGGGCGGAGAAGCCCGTGGCACAGGCGCAGGAGCACACTCTTGCCGGCGCCGTTCGGGCCGATCACCATGGTCCGCACGCCGGCGTCGAGCCCAAGGTCGATCGCGTCGATGATCCGGTGGTTGCCGACCACGAAGCTGACCCGCTCGAGGCGGAGCGGAAGCAGCGGAGGACGCGCCTGCATCTGCATCGCGGTCCCCGCGCTCAACCGAATCTTCGCTGCGCCGTCTCCTTGAAGACGTACGCGGTGCTGTTGAGGATGAGGACGATGACGAGCAGCACCATGCCGAGCCCGAGGGCGAGCGGCAGGTCGCCCTTGCTCGTCTCGAGCGCGATCGCGGTCGTCATCACGCGCGTCACGCCGTCGATGTTGCCGCCGACGATCATCACCGCGCCCACCTCGGCGATGGCGCGGCCGAAAGCCGCGAGCAGGATGGTGACGAGCGAGAAGCGCAGGTCGTAGAGCAGCGTGAGCGCGGCGCGCAAGCCGCGCACGCCGAGCGACTGCAGTTGCTCCCGGTACTCCGACCAGGCGTCCTCCGCCGCCTGGCGGGTGAGCGCGGCAACGATGGGTACGACCAGCACCATCTGCGCGACGACCATGGCCGGCGGCGTGAAGAGGATGCCCAGCGGTCCGAGCGGCCCCGCGCGCGAGAGCAGCAGATACACGACGAGCCCGACGACCACCGACGGCAGCCCGAGCAGCGCGTTGAGCACCACGATGAGCGACTTCCGGCCCGGAAAGCGCGACACGGCGAGAGCGGCGCCGAGCGGCAGGCCGAGCGTGGCACCGATCGCCACCGCGGACACCGAGACCCCGACGCTGAGCAGCACGATGTGCATCAGCTCCGCGTTCCCGGTGGAAACGAGCGCCAGCGCCTCCGCGAACGCCGCCGAGAGATCGTTCACCGGCTCATCCCCGGTCGTCGGCGCCATGCCTCGGCGCCCGGCCGTCCGCGGCCCGGAACCAATAGCTCGCCCGCGCAGCGCGAAAGACTGAGAATATGCACGACGATGCCTATTTTGCGTCCGGCGATGGCGCCGGAGCGACAGCGATGAAAGGCCGACCATCATACTGCCCCGCATAGCCTCGATCCAGAATATGCACGGAGCGACATAAGTGCGGCTCGAGCCGCTGGTGACCTGGCGTTTCGCCGATGCGGACGAGGCTGTGCTCGATCCGCGGGTGCTGCCGCTCCTTCGCGCCCTCGCGCGCCATGCGTCGTTGCGTGCGGGCGCGGCGCACTGCGGTCTGTCCTACCGCGCGGCGTGGGGCCTGCTGCGCGACTGCGAATCGCGCTTCGGCACGCCGCTCGCATTGCTCGAGCGCGGCCGCGGCGCCGCGCTTGCGCCCGCCGGGGAGGCGCTGCTGCGCGCCGACGAGGCGGCCGCGCAGCGTCTCGCCTCGGCGCGCGGACTCGCGGTGGAGATCGGGGGCGAGAGGCGCAGTCGCGCCGTCGGCACGCTGCGGGTGGCCGCGAGCCACGACATCGCACTCGCGCAACTGCGCGACGCCTTGCCGGCCGCGGGCGCCCTGCGACTCGACGTGACCTTTTCCGGCAGCCTCGATGCGCTCGCGGCATACGCGCGCAACGAGGCCGACCTCGCAGGATTCCACTTCGCGCTCGCCCCGCGCGCCGGCGGCACGCGACCGTTCCGCCACCTGCTGGATGCGCGCCGCGACCGGCTCGTCGGCTTCGCGGAACGTGAGCAGGGGCTCATCCTTGCCGCCGGCAACCCTCACCGCGTGCGCACCCTCGCAGACTTCGCCGCGCGTCGGCTCCGCTTCGTCAACCGGCAACCGGGATCGGGCACTCGCGTGCTCTTCGACGCCCTCCTCGCCCAGGCGAAGGTTCCGGTCGCCGCGATCGCGGGATACGAGTCCGCGGAGCGCAATCACGTGGCAGTGGCGGGAGCGGTCGCGAGCGGCGCGGCGCAGGCGGGGTTAGGGCTGCGCGCCGCGGCCGCCGAGTTCGGGCTCGCCTTCGTGCCGCTCGCGCGCGAGCGTTACCTCTTCGCGGTCCGCGCCGGCCGGCTCGCGAGCGCGGAGGTGCAGGTGTTCCTCGCCCTGCTGCGCGGCCCCCTCACCGCGCGCGCGCTCGCGCGCCTGCCGGGCTACGCCGCTCGCAACGCGGGCGAAGTCTTCAGCGTTCGCGACATGTTCGACCGCTAGCTACCCCGGGAGGCCCCCTGCTCTAATGGAATACTTGCGGTAAACGTCCACGGAAGTGGGGCAGGTCCACGCAATCGCTACCGATTACGCCCGCCTAGACTCGGTCTGCCCGGGTTCCACGGGAGGAACAGGATGGGTCGGTCACGCAGACGGGGCGCGCTGCTGCTTGCAGGGCTCATTGCGCTGCCTCTAGGCGCGCAAGAGGCGCCCCGCCTCGCCTTTAAGGGTCTTCTGCTCGGCGCGTCCCAGGCTGAAGCAGTCGAGCGGCTGCCATTCCTCCAATGCAGGACCGTCGGCGCCGGCGCGACCGTCGTCGCGGACGTCATCTGCAACAGCACCGACGGCGGCCTCGTCCAGCATCAGTTCACCTTCGGCGGCGTACCGCCGAGCTACGTCTCGCTCAGCTTCGTCCGCGACCAGATGGTCTCGGCGACGATCCTGTTTTACCCGAGGGACTTCGACCGGCTCCAGGTGGCCATGACGGAGGCCTACGGGAAGCCGGCGAAGGCCGTGACCGAGACGGTCAAGACCCGGGCGGGGCTAGCGCTAGAGAGCAACGTACTGGAGTGGACCGCCGGTGGCGACACGTTGATGCTTCGCCGCTACGGAAGCGACATCCGCACTGGCGCCGTCATGCTGAGCGGGAAGGCGTTCGAGCAGGAGGACGAACGACGGCGGCGCGAGCGCGCGTCGAGCGGAGCCAAGGACCTCTGAAAGGCGGTCAACGAGCATTGCGACCGACGCGAGCAGAAGTGCAAGAGCAGTGGGACCTGCCGAGAGCTGTGGAACTCGAGCTGGCCCGCGTTCGCGGTTGACTCAGAAAGAGAGGGTGAGCACGCCAACGGGGGCCGGGACGCCCGGCTCAACCGGGCGAACGGCCTTGAGATTCCCGACTACAGCGTTGTCGGCGCAAGGCCAGTGCACGCAGAAGCGGTTGCAATCGCATGAGAGCTCAGGACAAGGCCCTGGCGCGACGGCGCGAGCGGTTGCGCCAGGCCAAGCAGGCGCAGCGGGAGCGCGACCGCGCTGCGGGGATGGTGCTCGCTCAACTGAAGCTCGCGCCCGCGACCGCCGAGAGGCTCCGCGCCGCACTGCGGCTGCCCGGCTTCGAAGAGAAGCGCGCCCGCTTTCTCGACGGGGCCGTGATCGACACTGCGGCGTACCCGAATCGCGCCGCGCTGTGCTGGAATCGCCGCGAACGCTTCCTGCCGCCCGAGGAGGAGCCCGCGCTCGGAGTGCGCGGTTTCGTGCGTGCGGTCGTCGAGCGGGACCTCGTGCGCGGCCTCGCCGATCTCGACTGCAGCGTGCACATCGATCCCCGCTACTGGACGACGCGGCTCATGCGCGGCTGGGCGCTGGTCGCCGCGAGGCGGGTGCCCGACGCCGTGGCGGACCTGCGCGCAGCGCTCGACATCAATCCGTGGGCGACCTGGTGCCACGGCGCCCTCGCGCAGTACGTCTGGTACAACGGCGAGGCAGAGGCCGGACTGTCGCTCGCCCGAGATGCGGTCCGATCGTTTCCCAATGTCGACGCGAATCTGTTCACGCTGTCGCAGATCGCGTCCTGGCTCGGACATCACGAGGAGGCAATCGCGGCGGGGCGCCGCGCGAGGGAGCTCGCGCCCGACACGCCTCCCATGCACACCGCGCTCGCCTGCGCGCTGGCGTGGGCGGGCAAGGCACGACGAGGCGCTCGAGGTGATCCACGCGATCGAGGCGGCCGGTCCTCCGCTATCGGCGCTCTGGCTCGCCGTCGCCTGGCTCGGCCTGGGGAAGCGGAAGCGCGCTGGAGATGCACGCCATCTGCCGCGAGCAGGGCGCTGCGCAGTACGTCCACACGTTCCACGATCCACGGCTCGCCTCGCTGCGGTCGCAGATGCCGCCGTGGCCGCTCGCGGCGTGAGCGTCGAGTCGGCGCTCCCAGTGGACGACGTTCCTATCGGCCGTCGCGAGGCGACGGCGAGACGCTGCTCGTCCCGGCAGGTCCTCGGAAAAGCGGCCAAAGACGAAGGCGGTAACGCGTCAGAGCCCGCCGCCGGGTCAGGTGACCGGTATCACTCGGCTCGCTGCCGGCGACGCCAGACACTTTAGCGACAGCCTCGGCGGGGGCGTCAGCGCTTGTTCATGCCGAAAACGAATGGCTTGGCCTTCTCGAGCTGGTTGGTCACGTCGCCGTTGAGCGAGAAGATCTTCTTCTCGACCTGCAGTTCCCTCTCGCCTGAGCCTTCAGTGAAGTCGAGCTTCGAGTAGTCGATCCAGACCACGTTCGGCGCGTAGGTGCTTTCGAAGTAGTAGCGCTCTCCGGTGAGGTCCATCACGGTCCGGAAGATGGTGCTGGAGACGTTCGGCCGGTCCGGGTCGCCCGTGCCGAAGGGGACCGAGACGTTCCGGATGACACTGAACATGTACGCCGCTCCTTCCGCGCGGCTGGCGGGCTTCGGCAGGCCGTTGGCGTAGTACGCCGCGCGCACGAACCGGTCGGTGGGCGTGCGCTCGCCGGGCAGGGGCTTGTCGCCACCGAAGGTACGGTACTGCTTCAGGTTCTCGATCTGCTTGTCGTAGGTCGGCTCGTTGGTCATCACCGTGAAGCGCTTGTCGTGATAGACCTTGGCCTTGCCGGCGATGTATTCGATCACGGCGGAGTCGCCCGACTTGTCCGCCAGCGAGAGATGCACCAGTGTGGGAAAGCCGTTCGGCAGGATCAGCGAATCGATCTGGAACGCAAATGACTTCTGCGCCTCGACGGCTTCGGCGACCGTCGCGTAATTGTCTAGGAAGTACTGCACCCATTGTGTGACACCGATGCCTTCCAACCTGGGATCGCGTTTGCCGTAGTCGGACTCGCCGGCCAGGTAGAGGATCTGCGCGCTCAGGCCCTTCTCGTTGACGCCCTCATGGGTGGCCAAGTCGTAACCGGTGATGACCAGGCTGCCGTACTTCGAGGTCCACTTGTGGGGGTTCTCGGCCACCGCCCCCATGCGCGCGATCCCGCGCGGATAGACGCGAAAGGCGGAGTCGGCCTTCTCGGTCCAGTCCTGGGTCCGGCCGACGAACACCTGGTCGTCGGGGGATAACCAAACGACGCGCGTGCAGGCGTGCGCCGCCGGCTGGAGTGCGACCAGGGTGGCCGTGAGGGCCAGTGCGAGCGCTCGGGCCGATCCGCCGACGCTCTGTATCCGTGGGTTCATCGCGCGATCTCCTTGTCTTTGATTGCAGCGTCGCGTCGCCGCGAGGTCATCACGCATTCGATCGCGCACCCGGCAGCGACTTACTGAGGCTCGGCTACCGGCTTGTAAGCGGCCGTGTGACGCGCCGCAGGCCGAAGCTAGCGCGTCCTGCGGGAAACGCGCCGGCCAAGTGACCCGATCCGGGTCACCACGTCGCCGGCGCGGTGCTTTCGAGGATCAGCCTCGGGTCGACTTGCTGGATCGCGGCGGTTGCGGTGTGATTGCCTGCGCCGCCATCAGTTGTTCGGTGCAGCTCGCGTGCGATTCAATGAGCAGAAGGGTTGCGGACGAGGCCCAGGGTTCGGTGAGTCGGCTTGGGGCCAGCACACCCCTGGTTGCCGACACCAGGATGCCGCGCTTGACCATGCTGTCCACGTGCCGCCGCACGGTCTCCGTGGGGATGCCGGTCACTCTCGCGATGGCGCGCCGCGACATCGGCACGACGAGTCCCGGCGGCAGCGGTCGGCTACCGCGGAGCGCTTCCGGGAGCGCCTTGGCTCGCAGAGCCCGCTGCACGTTGCCGGTCGTCGTGGCGATCAGGATCAGGAGTTCGACGGGCTGGAGGTGTACGTGCTCGGCGATCACCTGGTGCATCGTCAGGTAGTGATTCAGCAACGCGAAACCGCACAGCCGCAGTTCGCGTTTGGTCGCCTCGACCGATATCGAGCAACGAAAAGTCCGATTACTTTCGGTTCGTTCGGCCACGCCTTGGCTCCGTTGGTCCTGGGTAACCGTGTCGCCCACGGCACACTGGGGCAGAGCGTCGTCCGCCTGCGGGCCGAATTCCCAGCTGCTCGACGCGGCACGCGTGGCTATGGCGGCTCAGCGTTTGCAGCGTAGCGGACGATCTTGACTGCCATCGACTGCGCGCTCCTGGCCGGTTCCTGCCGGTCAGCCGCGCGCCGGGGTTCTGTCGTCTGTCTCGGCTGCTGCCTGGGCTCTTCCGCCCTTTGCCCCGCCCGACCCGGGCCGCCTGCGCCCGGTGGGCGATGTAGGGCCGGAGCTCCGGCGCGTACGGAGGCTTGGTCTCCCCACCCATGTCGGACTCCTTTCGCTTCCCATCTTACGAAGTGTCCGAAAAATCGGGGCAACATCAACAGGCCGTGGAAGCGGGTGAGTTTGACTCGCGGTGTGGACAGCGAGCGCGGCGAGCCGCCCGGAGCGAGCGACAGGCGCGCCTCCGACACCGCCGAGCGGCCGCAGTGTGGGCACTGTACCGGCACAGCCGCTCGAGCTTTCTTGCGCTCATCGGAGCGCGCCGCCACACCGACGTGCAGACTGAAGCCGCCTGACTTGGCCTGCCGCCGCACCGCAGGGCTATTCGCCGGTGGTTCCGTGCTGTTGACATGTCATCGCGCCGCTGCCACGCTCGGCGCATGAGAGCCCAGCACAAGGCCCTGGCGAGACGGCGCGAGCAGTTGCGCCAGGCCAAGCAGGCGCAGCGGGAGCGCGACCGCGCTGCAGGGATGGTGCTCGCTCAACTGAAGCTCGCGCCCGCGACCGCCGAGAGGCTCCGCGCCGCACTGCGGCTGCCCGGCTTCGAGGCGAAGCTCGCCCGCTTTCTCGAGGGGGCCGTGATCGACACTGCGGCGTACCCGAATCTCGCCGCGCTGTGCTGGAATCGCCGCGAACGCTTCCTGCCGCCCGAGGAGGCGCTCGCGCTGTACGAGCGCAACTGGCGCTTGGTGGACGAGGCGGCACTCGAGCCGGGCGAGCGCGAGCTGATCCGGCGCCTCGCGGCGGAGCACGGCAATGGCGTGCTGAATGCCTGAGCGCCGCTTCCGTCGGGAGCGCCACCAAGTCGTCGCGGCCGCGCTCGACGCGATGAACGGCGCGTTTCTCGGCACCGCACGGTGCGGATTCGGCGGCGGCACGCGGATCGTGCTCGAGCTGGGCGAGTATCGCGAGTCCGAGGATCTCGACTTCCTGTGCGCGAGCCGCCCGGGCTACCGCGCCCTGCGCTCGACCGTCACCGAGCGCTCCCTTGGGGACATTCTGCGCGCGCCCGTGCCCCTCGCTCGCGAGGTGCGCGCCGACCGCTATGGCATCCGGACATTCCTGGAAATCGGCGGGCGCAAGGTCAAGCTGGAGATCGTGAACGAGGGGCGGATCGACCTCGCGCTCGAACAGGTGCGCAGCATTCCTGTCCCCTGTCTCGATCGGGTGTCGTGTTTCGCCGAGAAGTTTCTCGCCAATGCCGACCGCGGCAGCGACGACGCGACGCTCGGCCGCGACGCCATCGATCTCGCCTTCATGATCGAAGCATGGGGCACCGGTATCGCGGCCGAGGGCGCGGCCATCGCGCGAGAGGCGTATGGCAGCGTGATCGATCGTGCGGCCAAGGCGGCGGGCACGCGTCTGCTCGAGCGCAAGGAGCACCTCAAGCGCTGCATCGCCGCCCTCGCCGTGACGCGCCAGAAGGAGCTCGTGGCCGGCCTGCGCGCGCTCGCGAGCGGCAGCTGGCTCGCCGCGAGCGGCACCAAAGCGAACGCGCGGAGACGCATCGATCGCTAGGCGATCGTGCGACGAGCTCCGCACGCGCGGACCGCTTCCCCCACTGGGGCAACAATCTGCGTTGGCCGCCATCGACCGCCTCCGCACGCATGTCGCCCGCGTGGCTTCACCACGCCGTCGCGAACGCATGTGCCACGCGAGATGTGGCCTCAGACGCTCGCGGGTTACGGCTCCGCGCGCAGCGACGGCAGAAACGTCGCCTCCCGGCGGTTCGCTCGCGCCGGCAGTCGCGGTCATAGTGCTGGCCGATTCCCGATCCGCGCTGCTCCCCGCCCTCGAACAGGCGGCCGTCGCGTACGCGCTTTTACGGAGGGACGGTGAGCGCCTCGCAGTCGGCGCGCTGGCCTCTATCGCCTCGCCTGGATCCAGGGGACAGCGCGCGGATGGGCGGACCCGAGGGCGCGGAGCGAGCGGTTCGACGCAGACAGCGGCTCGGCTACGGCCCGCCTGACCCGGCGCGCGGCGCGCGTGCAGGCGGGACCACTTTCACTTGTCAGTTGGTGAGCATGGAGGTGCTCGTTCAGCGCCGAGGTTGGAGGCCCTCCAGGCGATTCGAGAGCTTCGCCATCGGGCTCTCTCGGGATTGCCGACGGCGTCGCGCACCTGCTCGGACACGTCGAACTCGAAGCCCGCGAGGCCGAGATGGTTCGCGAGCGCGCGCGCAAAAACCCGTGCTCGAGACGACCTCACTTGAGGTCGGCCGCGAATTCCTGCCGCACGTAGTCACGCAAGGGCCGACCCCGCCCGGCCAAGGCACACTATGCTCCGGTAGAACAAACAACTCTCTAGATCCTCGCCATGAAGCGTCTTGCCGTGCTTATGCTGCTGTGCAGCACGTCCCTCGCGTTTGCGGAAGACGAGGCAGGACCTTCCCCGCTCGCAGAAGACGCCGCCCCGGCATTGGTCGAGGTCGCGACCCCGGCCACGCGCGCGGACATGCTGCTCGACCGCGTGAGGGAGGCGGACGAGCAATGCAGCAAGGCCCCGATGACGGACTTCATCGAATCCGACGGCACGCGGGTCACGGCTCGGCCCGTAGCGCTCTGCGCTTACAAGGAGAGCGATCGCTCATGGCACGTGATCCGGGTCGCGCTCCCGGTGCCGGTGCCCGATGCCCACAAGCGCTGCGTCGGCAGCGCGCCCGATGTCGCGTCGCGCCGCGAGTGCTTGCTGCCGTATCGCCTGCTCACGCCGGAGTATCAGGTCGAGCACCTGGCGGGTTACGGCATCTCGCGGCTGATCTTCAACGTCTCGCACGGCGGCGAGCATCTCGTCGTCTATCGCACGCGGCACGTGTGGTTCGACGACGACGCATTGCAATCCGGCGAGCCGGAGAGGATCAAGTCCACGGCACGCCCGATCAACTACACGCCGTATCACCCCGATTTCTACGACCCCGGCCTGGTGCGCAGCGGCCGCGCCTTCCTTCACCAGAAGGCCCGCGAGGCCTTGCACAGCCTGCGCGAGAAACGTGTGCCGTCGCTCGCCTATCCCGACGAGTACGTGGCGGATGTCGTGCCGGAGGAGACGCCCGTCGCCGTCGCCATCATCGAGCAGAGCGACGACAAGAAGTTTGCCGAAGACCCCAAGGGGACGGTCGAGGCGGTCCTCGTCGAATACGCGCTCAACGGCGTGGACGCGTTCAAGTGGGCGCAGTCGGGGGCCAATGCACTGGCGGCGATGCAGTTCACGATGACCACCTACAACATCATCGCAAACGAGATGTACGTTACTGCCGGCCTGGATCCCGTGTTCACCCGAGGGGCGCGCGATCTCGACAATTCCTTGCACGCGACCATCTGCCTCATCGATCTCGAAGTGAAGAATTTCTCCAATGCCGCCGAGGTCGTGAAGCTGTTTCGCAACGATCCGCTCGTGGGCGGCATCTATCCGGTCGCCGCGTACAACGGCGGGCACGGCTGGGCCAGGAATCTGTACCGATGGGTGAAGGTCAACAACATCGATCTCGGCAGCCCCGACACGGGCCTGCCGAGGGCGCTCGTGCGCAAGACCGAATCGTGCCCGTGCCGCACGATCAAGACGAGTGTGCGCGGTGCCGACGGGAAGCGCACCGTCGTGAGCCGCAAGGTGATGCGGGTGATACAGACCGCGAATACCGAGACGCCCGGCTACGTGCGCAAGTATCTGTACGTCGTCAACTACCTGGCCGAGTCCGACAGCCAATAGCGCGTCGGCGTTGGCTTCGCCTGTCGGCGATGGGGCGCCTGAAGGCTCCTCGCACCTCTCGAGCTGGCGTTTCACCTGCGCGGCGTGCGCAACCAACTTCAGCAGCATCGCGGCGCAGCCGCTCGATCACCTCGTGATCGTACGCGGCGGTCGAGCGGCACAGGTCGACGGTCTTGCCGTCGGGTCTCGTCGCGAGCTCCCTCATCCGGGCAACGAAGGGCGTCATCACCCCTGCTCGACCGCTCGCCGCTCGCCGTCGGCACGCACCACGCGGATGGCGGCGTGAGGCTGCCCGCATGCCGCGAAGGCGACGGCAGGAGCCCGCGCGCCGCTCCGGACCGCCGAGCCCTTGGCGTAGACTGTGGCGTCTACCGGTCAGGACCCGCGTGGAACACGGCACGCTGCTCACCGGCGAG
>Ga0114939_10002707_pt1 | contig 12880 bp, 12 predicted proteins | sample AshMeaCrysSpring_FD_87196 | JGI IMG/M metagenome (GOLD analysis project Ga0114939, IMG submission 87196) | Groundwater microbial communities from Big Spring, Nevada to study Microbial Dark Matter (Phase II) - Ash Meadows Crystal Spring | ecosystem: Environmental > Aquatic > Deep subsurface >... | reverse complement strand
TCCCAGGGTTTTTCTGAATTGCAAGCCCGTAACATTGAAGTAGTCCAGTCTGCCGTCAACCGCTTGGAGACGCGGGGATTTTCCCAAACCTTTGCCGCAGTCAATCCCATTTTTATCCTCAGCGGTGAAAAGCTCGACTAACAAGGGACTGGGGATTGGGTAATGGGTGATAGGTAATGGGTAATGGGGAGAATGACCAATCCCCAATGCTCAATGTCCAATCCCCAATCCCCAATCCCCAATCCCCAATGCCCAACCCAGTCCCTAACTTATGCCTTGGACCCGGATTATTAGTGGAATTGTTGCGATCGCCGTTGCCCTAAGCATGACGCTTTTAGGGGGATGGTACTTTACCTTAATGTTTGCGGTTATTGTGTTTTTGGGTCAGCAAGAATACTTTAATCTGGTACGAGCCACAGGCATAGCTCCCGCTGGTAAAACTACCCTAGTAGTTAGCCAAATCTTACTGGTGATTGCTACTTTCAATAGCTCCTTGGCTGACGCTGTGATGCCGGTAGCTGGAACTTTAATTTGTTTTTATCTGCTCTTTCAACCAAATTTTGCCACTATCGCCGACATTTCCGCCTCGATTTTGGGTCTATTCTATGGTGGTTACTTGCCGAGTTACTGGGTGCGGTTGCGTTCCCTAGGAAGTGCAGTCGCTAGCAATTTCCCTTTAGGTGGCTATCTACCAGACAATTGGGGTAATTTTTTCAACTCCTGCGGAGCGCAGACTTTACCCCAAGGTTTGACAGTTACTATACTGACTTTTTTTTGTATTTGGGCTGCTGATATTGGTGCTTACATTTTCGGGAAAATTTTTGGCAAAACTCGTCTTTCTGACATTAGTCCCAAGAAAACTGTGGAAGGGGCTGTGTTTGGGGTTACTGCTAGTGTTGGTGTGGCTGTGGCTGGAGCGTGTTATCTAGACTGGCCTTTCTGTCCCATGACTGGTGTGGCTTTTGGCTTGATGATTGGTATAGCAAGTTTATTAGGAGACCTCACCGAGTCAATGATGAAACGCGATGCGGGAGTCAAAGATTCCGGTCAGCTAATCCCCGGTCACGGTGGTATCCTAGACCGTGCCGATAGTTACGTCTTCACTGCTCCCTTAGTCTACTATTTCATCACTCTACTGCTACCACTCCTGGAGAAGCTCAAAGAATTGGGTAATGGGTAATAGGAAATAGGGAATTGGGCATTGGGAATTGGGCATTGGGAATTCTCCCCATGACCCATGACCTATTTCCCATTACCAAATTAGGGTAATACGTTAACTCCACCCCGACATAGCAGTGTTCCTGGAATTAAAGTAAGTTCTTGAATATCGACTTCTGGTCCTAAATCAAACTGTAAATTATTCCTATTCGCCAACAATTTACCCGTGGGAGTCGAGATTTGGGCACCCTCCAGGCGTAATTCTCGGCGATTCACCAACTCTAAGCCTGTAGAAATTTTCACTGGGGTTGAGTTTGTGTTGTGAATCAAGGTACCATCTAATATGATTTCACCACTGCCGAGGCTAATCTTGTGCCAGTTCATTTTTTGTCCCGATGAGGGCTGTGCTGATAGCATACCCAAGCACAAATCAGTCAAGGCAGTAGATAATAACTTCGACTCCAGGGAGGCATTAAGGTCTGATTCGTGCAACAGCAGTTCCCCAAATACTGGGACAGGTTCGAGAAGCCTTAATGGCTTTCCTTTGAGAACCCCGCCAACATTGATGCGAATGTTTTCTGCCCCCAGTTGAATTTGCGAAACATGCAAACCTTGATAGACCGCTTGACTAGCGCTAATCAGTACTTTAGGAATATAACCGGAGAGAATTTGCCGGTCACTACCAAAAATTTTCAACTCCAGATGAGATACTTGACTGACTTGCGATCGCAGCCATAGTCGGACTGCCGGAGAGAGAACTTTGGCGACTAGCTGGCTGGACTTAACAGAGGTGTTTGAACTATTTATGGTTGCCTGAGACATTGAGTTAGGGGAATTGTGTATCTTCAAGGGTCGAACTTTAAATAAGTCTTTAAATTACATCAAAATTGTTCCTGTAATATTTGTACATATCGACGATACATCACAATGTAAAGTTAATATCTGTCAAAAAGAATCCGTATATCTACATATGGAGGAGCGATTACAAAAACTTTTATCCCAGTGGGGTGTTGCTTCACGCCGTCAAGCCGAGGAGATGATTCGGCAGGGTCGAGTGTGTCTAAATGGCAATGTGGCACATCTGGGACAAAAAGCTGACCCCGAAGCAGACCAAATCAGAGTCGATGGTAAGCCTTTGTACCCCAATAATCGTCCTAAATTGGTTTATTTGTTACTTAACAAACCAGAAGGTGTGGTGTCTACCTGTTATGATCCGCAAGGAAGAACAACGGTAGTAGATTTACTGACTAAAGAGTTAAGAAAACATCAGGGTATTCACCCAATAGGACGTTTAGATGTAGACTCTACAGGGGTATTGTTACTGACCAACGATGGAGAACTAACGTTCAAACTCACCCATCCGCGACATTCTATCCCGAAGACGTATCATGTTTGGATACAGGGTCATCCACCAAAAGCTGTCCTACAGGTGTGGCAAAATGGCGTTGTGCTTGATGGTAGAAAAACTCTACCTGCTCAAGTGCGGGTCATTGACCAGGGTGCAGAAGATACTTGCTTGGAGGTTATTTTGCGGGAGGGAAGAAATCGTCAGATTCGTAGGGTTGCTGAGCAGTTGGGGTATCCTGTGAAAAAGCTACATCGCACAGCGATTGGAGCAATTCAATTACAACTTCCAGGAGAACCACCTTTACCCAAGGGCTACTATCGTCACCTCAATGATGTTGAAGTTCACTTTCTACACAACGAAATAAACCATACACCTGTAAAGGAGACAGCTGCCATTAAGGAGCATAGTAGATGATGAAGTGGCGTAGTAAAAAAAACAAGCGAGATGATTCACATCCGTTGGAACAACAACGAGCCGAAAAACTAGCAGAACTGGGGTCTCAACTCCGTTCAACCCGCGAGCAACTCGGCTTTAACCTAGAGGAAGTCGCCGCTTATACAAAAATTCAACGGCGTCTTTTGCAAGCGATTGAAGAAGGAAAACTAGAAGAGCTACCAGAGCCAATTTACACTCAAAGTTTTATCAGACAATATGCTCATGCTCTAGGGTACAATGGCGCAGAGTTTGCTAGTGCCTTTCCCACTGCTCCCAGTCGGGTTAACATCAAACCTGTTTGGCGGAATATACCCGGAGCGCAGTTACGACCAGTTCACCTTTACCTGGTTTACATAGTTTTGATTTTCTGCTCTGTGAATGGCTTGTCTCAGATGTTAACCCGTTCGGAAGTGGCTAATAGTAATTCTAGCCGCCCAGAGTCTAACAATCCGCCACCAGCCAAACCCAATTCAACTCTCAGCCAGCAGCAACAGCGAGTTCGACCAGTTAGTACTAGTAAACCAAACCCCAGCCAGCCAGTACAACCAGTGCGGATTGGTTTGGTCGTCAAAGACAAGTCGTGGGTACGAGTAGTAGCTGATGGTAAAACTGCGTTTGAAGGAGTTCTCCCACAAGGAGCCGAGCGGACTTGGGAAGCTCACGAGCAACTAACAGTCCGCGCTGGTAATGCTGGTGGGGTATTAATGACTGTTAATAACCAGCCAGAACCCAAACAAATGGGAAATCCAGGGGAAGTACAAGAAGTAACCATTGCTGCCAATCCTCAATCATAAGGGATACAAAGTTCTCAGTGCTGAATTCTAATCAAAGCACAGTACAAAAAAGCACAGGAAGTGGTAATTGATGCAAATAGTCTGGGGTGCCTAATCCCACAGGGAAAAAGCACAGCATTAGGAGTGAGTAAATTTTATAGTGGTGAGTGAGGAGTGCTGAGTGTAAAAGCTCAACACTTTTTTATTGATGATTTACTTTTGATTACAGACTCCTTTGGGTCTCCTAAAGTTTCTGCATTCAATACTCATCACTGATGATTTACCATGATTGGGGAGCGCGTCCGTAGATTGTCGTCAGAGTTTTGAGGCGATCGCTCAATTCCTCCGTCAACATCTGCGGCTGATAGCGCCATTCCCAGTTACCTTCCGCAATACTGGGGAAATTCATCCTCGCTGCGGTATCCAATCCCAAAACATCTTGGAGGGGAATAATCGCCTGATTTGCTACAGAACTCAAAGCCAAGCGCATCAAGTCCCAATGGATACCCTCCGCACTGGTACAACCCAAATACTGCAAAAACCTTTGTTTTTCGTACTCAGAAGCTTGTTTGAACCAGCCGACAGTGGTGTCGTTATCGTGCGTTCCTGTATAAATTACACAGTTGCGAACTATATTGTAAGGTAAAAATGGATTTCCGGCATCCGATCCAAAGGCAAATTGTAAAACCTTCATTCCCGGAAATTCAAACTTGTCCCGTAGTTCCTCCACCTCTGGGGTAATCACACCCAAATCTTCCGCTAGCACGGGTAACTTACCCAGCTTGGATTTAATCGCCTCAAACAAACCTTCCCCAGGGGCTTTTACCCATTCACCATTCATAGCAGTTTCTTCCCCTTGGGGTACAGCCCAATAGGCTTCAAAGCCTCGGAAGTGGTCAATGCGAATGATATCTACATAATCGAGCATCGCTTCAAAGCGCTGCACCCACCACTTAAAGTCTTGTTCTTCTAATTTCTCCCATTGATAAACAGGATTGCCCCACAATTGTCCAGTAGCGCTAAAATAATCTGGTGGTACCCCCGCCATCATTGATGCTTCTCCCGTCTCCTCATCCAGAGAAAAGTTCTCCGGATTCCCCCAGACATCAGCGCTATCATGAGATACATATATGGGAATATCACCGATAATTTCAATCCCCTGTTCGTTCGCGTATTCCTTCAATTCCGTCCATTGGCGGAAGAACTCATATTGCACGAACTTGTAAAAAATAATCTCCCCAACCAATCGCCGACTGGCTTGCTCTATAGCATCTGGGTCTCGCTTAGCAAATTCTTCATCCCAACTATACCAGCTTCTGCTCTCAAAAGAATCCTTGAGCGCCATAAATAAGGCATAATCTTCCAGCCAGTAAGCTTTACTGTCACAAAAAGCAGCAAAATCTTGCTGTTGTTCCGAACTTGCTTGGGTTTTAAAGTTATCACAGGCTTTTTTCAGCAGTGCCATTTTTATCGGTACCACCTGCTCAAAATCTACCTTATCTGTGGGAAAAGCTGGTAAATTAGCAAAATCTTGCTCTTCCAGAAATCCAGCGCTGGCAAGTTTTTCTGGACTAATTAACAGTGGATTCCCCGCCATTGCGGAATAACTTGCATAAGGAGAATTACCATAGCCGGTAGGTCCCAGGGGCAAAACTTGCCAATATTGCTGAGCGCTGTTAACCAAAAAATCAATAAATTTATAGGCTTCGGTTCCTAAGTCCCCAATGCCAAAGCGACTGGGAAAAGAAGTAGGATGCAACAAGATACCACTGGATCTGGGGAAAGGCATATTTAAGTGGAGGTGAGGTCGTAAGCAGCCGTATTAGATTTTACACAAAACCACGCCGACTGTCATTTAAAAGATTAACCATTTTTTGGAGTAAGATACTCTTTTCTTATGACTTATCGCAATCCGGCTCCGACAGTAGATATCATCATCGAGCTAGTGGATAAACCGCATCGACCCATAGTCTTAATTGAGCGTCATTATCCACCCCTGGGTTGGGCTATTCCCGGTGGTTTTGTGGATTACGGGGAGTCCGTGGAGATAGCAGCGCGACGGGAAGCTTTGGAAGAGACGGGGTTAGAAGTGGAGTTGATTTCCCAATTCCACGTCTATTCTGACCCCAGTCGAGATGAACGTCAGCACACAATAAGTGTGGTTTTTCTGGCAACGGCAACCGGGGAACCAAAGGCAGGGGATGATGCTAAGGGTGTGGGGATTTTTGAGTGTTGGCGCGTACCGGATAATTTGTGTTTTGACCACGATAGAATTTTGCGTGATTATTGGCGTTATCGGCATTATGGGATACTGCCTGGTTTTGGTTAGGGAATAAACCGCGCCTGTTGCCAAGGACGCGAAGAAAGGAAGAGGGGAGAGAGGTTATTCGGTTGTTAGTATTAGTGAATATACTTAAAAATGTAAAGTTTGAGTATAAAAAACTAGTGTTAGTAACAGGACTTTCGCACAGGTGAGATGTTTCCCTCACTGCTAGGAGGAAGTCTGAAAGATTAAAACTTTACAGGCAAAATCTAAAACCTAAAATCTGAAATCCAGAATAGTAGTATGGCATTCCCGTAAGCAGTTAGAAAGGATATAGCCTACTGGAATGCTTAATGCCGTGCAACCGATACGCTGGCAGGAGTCTGAAAGATTAAAACTTTACAGGTAAAATCTAAAATCTAAAATCTAAAACCTAAAATAGTAGTATGGCATCTAAACAAGAAGTGAGAGAGTATCTTGCCTACTGGTTCAGTTAGGTAAGAAACTGATAATTCGGAATGGTACGGAGTCCTTGCTGCCGCAACCAGTAATTCAAGGCGATCGCTATAGTGATGAATTTGAAGCCTCGTGGCAGAAAATTATGTCCCGGGAATCGGGAGATTGTTATTTAGAAAATACCGAACAAACCATAGCCGACCTGCTGACACCGGCTTGGCAAATGCTTCCTTGTGCCCGTTGTCAAATACTAGTACCTCTGAGGGATATGGGTATGCCACCGGAGCTATGTCCCTGCTACAGCCTACAAAATTGGCCTAATCAAGAACTACCACCACCGCGAACCCCCGTGAACACTATCGAACACCTGCGGGAAATTCAGGAACGACTGATGAAATTACCAGCGATGCTCCCCAACAGACCTGTCCAAAGAGCGATCGCTGCATCTGAAGAATAAAGGAAGCTAGAATTTTTATTCCCTCTCCCAAAGGGAGAGGGTTAGGGTGAGGGATAGGAGTGCAATTCATACCCGCTCTTCAGCAACACCTACATTTTTATGTATGCCGAATTTGATCAAATGTTATAGCTAGCAACTAGCGCTCTTAGCTCGCATTTACTGAATGTCGGCATTTGGTGGTGCTAGTTGATATTGACCTTGGGGTTCTACACCAGCGACACCTTCAACGTGACGTAGCACCTCCACTTGCGCTTGCTCGCAGGAACCAATTACTATTCCCATTGGCGACAATGATTCCTCTACTTTCATCCCAACAGACTGTAACTTTTGGATAACTTCCGGTATCCGGTCTAGATGACTATCTTTAACAGCGACTGTCAAATTTACCTGCGACATGGCGACACCTTTTTCAAATAGCTGAGGTTACCAGATTAACTATTATCTATCAGTAACTCTTAGATATATCCTTATCAGCCTTAACGGCGCTACCCTCTGTGGGGAGAAAGTGCAACAATCCTGAGTATGGGATTTGAATATATTTACTCAGGACTGATGGACTTTCTTCTAGGGATTATTTACATAGGGGCTTGCGCTAAACCAGCACCAACATCTGCTGCTGGTAGAACTAGTCTCTGGGCATTTTGAATCAGCAAGTTCCACAGAGCCTCTCCCCTAGCTCCAGTGGACTCAGCATAGAGAGCGGCAATACCGGCAACATGGGGTGTAGCCATACTCGTACCGCTAATGGTTCGGTATCTAGTAGGTAAAGGCCAAGTTGAGTAAACATTGACTCCCGGTCCGGCAATGTCGATTTGACCGCCGTCAGGATTGATGCCACGATTTGAGAAATTAGCAACTCGCAGTTGGGAGTCAAGGGCAGCAACTGCCATAATTGATGGACAATTAGCTGGTCGTGCTACAGGATTGATAATGCCAAAATCGCGGCGACTCTCGTTACCAGCCGCAGCAATAATTAAACTGCCCATTCGCAGGGCACGTCTGCTGACCATTTCGTATATCCACGAGTAACTATCACCGGGACGAGTAGGTGCCCCCAGAGACATGGAGATAACTTGGCAACCATTGGAAACTGCCCAGTTAATCCCTGCTAAAATTCCCCGGTCAGCACCGCTACCCTGGTTGCTTAGCACTTTACCGACATAAATTTCTGCGTCGTAGGCTACACCATAACGGGGAAGGGTGGGGGGAGTCAGCGGACCTGTAGCTGTACCAATACAATGGGTGCCGTGTCCTTGTCCATCCTGTACTTGTTCACCATTAATAAATGATTCGGTGATGATTTGCCGTCCTGCGAAGTCAGGATGGTTCAAATCTAAACCTGTATCCAGAACAGCAACCTTTATGCCGCGACCGCTGAAGGGAGAGTCAACTACTTTTGTGGCTTGCAATCCCCAGGTGGCTTGATCTTCTGTAAAGGCTGCCATCTGGATTTGCTGCTCGGTTGGTAGCAACAATTGATCTACCAGGTTATTAATAGCATCGCGGTATCCTTGGAGATATTCCGCACCTTTGCTGAACCCAGTATCACCCAAAGCATACATAATTTGCTCTGGTTCTATCGCCAACACGGGTTGACTTGCGTCAGCAATAGCCATATTTACCGACTGTAACTGTTCTGGGTCGAGGGTGACAACTGCAACTGCAATATCGTCGAGTACTAAAGTCTCTACGCTTTCTAACTGCTCCCCGCTTAAGGCATGATTGGCAACGTCAGCCGCTCTAGCAATGCTTCTGGTTCCAATTCTATCACTCAGCGCTCGGATACCAGCGTTAACATCATCGGCAGGCAACAATACCAAGTATTTACCTGTGGTTTGAGGCTGAGCTATTGATAGCGAAGGGTTAATCATAGTTAAATGATTTTTCTTTGTTTAAAGTATACGTTTTCCTTCCTCCTCAAATGGCTCGATTCCGGATACTTTGTCCTAAGTGTTTACAAAAATTTACAGTTTTTCATGAGACTTGTTTGTCAATCGACTCCAAAAACTTGATGATGGTTAACAAAACAAACTCATCAAAACAGTAGGGTAATAGGTAATTTGTTCATCATCCCATTACCCATTACCCATTACCAACAACTTAGTTTATTAACCAAACCAATGAGATGGTTCTAAACCGGGTTGCACTTTTTCAGCGAGGTGATGGCTAATCCAATCTGCCTTTTCTTGAATTAACGAGTAAATACCTTGGTGAATTAGACTTTCTAGGTGGACTTTCTGCTCTATAGAACCACTAGGAACCTTATAGTTGAACGTGCAGACCTTTTCCCGTTCCACAGCGCTATAAAGACAAGGAATGCGGCTGAGAACATAAGCGATTAATTCTTGACGCAAATCAGGAATTGCAAAGGCTTGTTGATAAGGATGATAGGGGTAAGTATCTAAAATGCTTTCAATCTCTCCTATCACTGATTGTTGTGTGATGTTGACTACAGTTTTCATTTCTTTTAACTCCTTGTTAATCCAGCAAATGATGATTGAGTGGTATAAATGGTCTAATTGCTACTAACAACTTCGTAGGACAACCAGATAGAAGGGATTTAAATAATAGATGAATAGATGCTATAGCCCTGTTGCTAAACTTGTATCCCGTCAACATCTCAAAAATATCAAGACTATATCAGAGTTAAAACTTATACCAAAAAGTTTCAACCTGAATAGGAGGAGTAATACCTGGAAGGGTTAGTTGTGATATCTCTCCACTATTAATTATTTCAAATTTTATGAGTTTTGGGCAAAAAACTACACAAAACGCAGCATAAATTTTGGAGGATCAATTGTAATAGTAGACACCAACAGTTAATTCCATTCCAATTTTTAGCAAGGTTAAACTTGGTGAAGCTTTAACATTACTGAGGGAGCTATATGGTTGTTTTATTTATATTATCTTGGTTTCAAATTATTAGCGCCGATAAATATCGATTTTTTAGAGGAGTTTATGTAAACAATTGTAGAAAAGTTCAATGTGGACACTAACCTGAATTTCTGGTTGAAATTTTTCCAGTTGTCAAGTTTAGTTTCCACACTCAAATTATTAATTTCAGCCTCTCGATAGATGAAGATTTTAAGTTAAAAACTCTAGAAATTGTAGTTTGGGTAAATGTAGTTGACGCAGTTGGAAATTAATCTGCTCTGCAGCAGCTAGACCAGAAGACATTGCACCTTCAACAAGAGTACCGCCACACCAATCACCACAACAAACCAAAGGTTGGGTTGTCTGGGCAGCTAAAAAAGCCTCCTGTAAAGGATTACAAGCAAAAGCATAGCGCCAGCGATGTACTTGCATCCATTCGGGACTATCCAGCCAGGGAAGCAATAATTGTGCAGCACGGCTGAGTATTTGTTTACCCACTGGTTGTAAATCTTGGGTTTCCAGGTAACGCTGAGCAAAATCGGCACTACTTTGAACTACAAAATGGGGCTGGTTTGTATCAGGACGCTTGCTGCTATCAAAGCCAATCCAGGCTAAATCTGGATCGTCAACAAAATTAATTGCCCTCCAATCTGGTAAGGGTTGGGATGTAGGTGGATACCCAGCCATGACACTGATACAGGGGGAAAATTCCACAGAACGGAGTTGAGCGAGAAACTCTGCATCGAGTACAGATTCCCCTAATGGTTCTAGGAGCATGAGAGCTTGGGGTGCAGGAATGGCAACTACTACCGCTTTGGCTGTGATATCTTCGGGCTGAGTATTACTAGCGCTGTTGTTGGGAGTTTCACAACTCAGCAGCCAAGTGTTATTAACAGATGGAGTAATTGCGATCGCACGCTGAAAAAGACGCACTGACAAACCTAGCGCTAGATATTTCGCGATCGCACTCATTCCCTGTGGTGCAATGTAGCGGGGACTCTTGAGTGGAGATTGGGAACTGGAGATGGGGAAGTCGTCAACAGTATCAGTCCAGACGGTTAAAATATTGCGATCGCATAACAAATCAACAAACCGCCGCAACAATTCACCTTTAGGTTTCAGGTAACAAGTCCCATGATCGGCACGGGTATCATACAAGCGTCGTGTAGCGACTCGTCCCCCCAAACCCCGCGACTTTTCCACAACTACCACCGAATATCCGGCTTGGGTTAGCTGCTGAGCGCAAACTAAACCAGCCATTCCCGCACCAATTACTGCAACGTCAAACATAGTCATTAGCCATTAGTCCAAGCGTCATTAGTTCTTAGTCATTAGTCCAAGCGTCCCCAGTCCCCATTTCCCCTTGTAGAATAGGGGGGGAAAAGCTGGAAGGGAAGGGAGGAATCAAAATTGGATGAATTAAGGGCAGCGCTAGAGTTAGCAACCGAGGATGAATTGCGAGATTTAACCGCAATTTTGTTTGGTCGCAAGTTTAATCCCCTAGATTATGTTCACACACCTGACCCGTTAGAAGTGCAAAGCCAAGACAGGGATGCTTGGTTAGACGCTCTAGAAGGACGATTTCGGTATTTAGCAGCGGATGGGATGACAGTATTGCGAGGACGCACCCATCAAGTGACATACCGTCAAGCGCTAATTCAAGTTTGCAAGTATCTCAAAATGCCTTTTTCTCAACATCTGAGTACTACTGATTTAGAAGCAGAGGTATTTCTCAATTTGTTAGGACGGGTCTGGAAACAATTACCAGTCAAAGAAAAGAAAAAATTGACTGTGCAAGTACAGCAATCTCTAGCGACATCGGATAATTCCCCATCCCTACCTTTGGAATTTCAGCGTGACCCCTTGGGATTAATTCTCAAAGGAGGAAGCGCTTTAGCGGTGACTACCATTGTGCAACCGATAGTACTCAAACAAGTTGCTCGACAATTTGCGATGCACTTTGCTTCCTATCAAGTAGCCAAGGAAGCGGTGATCAAAGGTGGTGCTGCTGCTGCTGGTCAGTTTCAAAACTATGTAGCTATACAAACTGCGCGTCAAGGTATGGCTTTAAGCGCAGCTCGGTATGGAGCAGTTCGTAGTGTATTTACTTGCTTGGGACCAATGATGTGGGCTTGGTTTTTTGCAGATTTGGGATGGAGAGCCATTTCCACTAATTACGGTCGGATTATTCCAACCATCTTTGCTTTAGCTCAAATTCGCCTTACCCGTGGTGAATGTTGGGAAGCAGCTTGACCAAAAATAATGGGATGTCAGCGGACGTGCTTCGCTTGACGGCTTTATGTTAAGATTGGGTTAGTCGCCATAGGGCATTGGGAGACTTTAAACGGACATAGAGGGACGATAAGACCACTTAGTGGCACATCCCAATGAAGTGTCAACGAATCCTCGCTCATCTGCGGACGAGGAGGTATGTCAAAAGTGAAAACTAAAGAGTAAAAAGTAAAAAGAAATAAGACCAAAATAACGATAATAAGAGAACAATTCTTTTGCCTTTTACCTTTTTACCTTTAGCTTCTTCTCGCCATCCTGACCCAAGCTTACAATTGCCTTGGAATTGTGCCCAATGGGGACTACTATTTTTGCCTTTAAGTCCCTTATTGGGTGCCATTGGTTTAGGTTTGGCATTGCTGTTAACTTGGTGGCGGAAGTATCGTACCATTATCCGCCGTCCCCTAAACTGGGGATTTGCCCTTTTGGGTATATTAATGTGTCTGTCTATTCCCTTTGCTTATAAACCCAGTGATGCTTTGCTGGGAATCTTTAATTTTTTACCGTTTTTTATCGCTTTTGCCGCTTTTAGTACCTTAATCCAAACAACATCCCAGTTACGTCAAATAGCTTGGATTTTGGTTTTACCATCACCAATTATAGTAATTCTGGGTTTAGGGCAATTGTTTTTAGGCTGGAAATTTCATCTACAGTGGGTGATTATTGATTGGGTACTAGCACCTGGTGGAAATCCTCCCGGTCGCATGGCGTCAATTTTTATGTATGCTAATACCCTAGCAGGATATCTGGTGATGGTGTTTATCCTAGCGCTAGGGTTGTGGATTGGGCACTATAGAGATGGCACGGATGCACGGATAAATCAATCC
>Ga0114939_10002706_pt1 | contig 12881 bp, 12 predicted proteins | sample AshMeaCrysSpring_FD_87196 | JGI IMG/M metagenome (GOLD analysis project Ga0114939, IMG submission 87196) | Groundwater microbial communities from Big Spring, Nevada to study Microbial Dark Matter (Phase II) - Ash Meadows Crystal Spring | ecosystem: Environmental > Aquatic > Deep subsurface >... | reverse complement strand
CGCCGGCGGCGTGTCACCGGTAGAGTTCGAAAGGCGCAATGCGCAAAGCGGCAACTGAGTGTCTATGAAACTCTGGCCGTATCACTCGGGCTGTACGCATATGTCAATCCAATCGCGCGTTCATCCTTGATCGTCAAAGGACGCCCATTGGTATCGAATGTGGTTTTAGCACCCGAACCATGCGCGAGCGTCCACGTGTTCGCGGCCAGCGTGAGGGTGTCGCCGTGATCGCTGGTCCAGATGCCATTACCATCCGTATCCGTGAATGAAAGCGGATATCCGGAGGGGTTGTAGGCGTATATCGCGGTGAGTGGCTTGCCACCATTGTTGCAAGTAGTTAACGAGTCAAGACGCGCCCAGCATCCAACATCCTGAAACTCAAAGGTCAGCGAGTAATCGATGCTGGAAGTCCACTTCTTGCCGAAAACGCCTGTCCTGGCGAGATTCTTGATGTAGTTCCTGTTGACCTGGAGGCTTACACCTGCCGTAGAGTCCGACACACTGACGGAAGTGCCGTTGGTCCAGGTTGCATCGCTGCCGGCGTGGGGGATGCCATGCGACATGGCGAGTTATAGGCTGCGCCGCGCCCTGCACGCTCCAGGTGACGAACCGCCACCTGTTCGGGCATCAGTGCGCGGTGCGCTTGCCCGGCGTGGCCGACATCACCTTGTCGGTCCAGGCGATACCCAGCGCGGACAGGATGAAGATGGTGTGGATGATGGTCTGCCACATCACGCCGGTGGAGGTGACCTTGTTGCAGGTGACCCCGGCGTAGCCGGCGGCCAGCGCGTCCTTCGCCGCGACGAAGGCCGCGGGCGTGCCGCATAGCGGCAGCCCGTCCAGGGTGCCGGCTTCGATGAAGGTCTTCAGCAGGTGGATCGAGGAGATGCCGATGATCGCCATCGCCAGTTTCACCTTGAGCACGCTGGCGTTGACGTGGCTCAACCATTCCGGCTGGTCCGGGTGGCGCTCCAGGCGCATGCGCGAGACGAAGGTCTCGTAGCCGCCGACGATCACCATCATCAGCAGGTTGCTGATCATCACCACGTCGATCAGGCCCAGCACCAGCAGCATGATCTGCTGCTCGCTCAACGTGGTGGCGTCCATGACCAGGTGCGAGAGTTCCTTCAGGAACAGGAACACGTACACGCCCTGCGCCACGATCAGGCCCAGGTACAGCGGCAGCTGCAGCCAGCGCGAGGAGAAGATCAGCGCGGGCAGCGGGTTGAGGCGGTGCGCATCGTTGGACATGAGTGGCCTTGGGCGGAAAGCCCGCGCAGGGTAGCGGGCGAACTTGAGCCTGCCAAGCGCGCGACCGTACAAATGGAAGCGGCGAGGCCGTCCGGCATTCGCGCAGCGGCATTTCGAGCCGCGTAGCGAATGCCGGGCGGCCTCGCCGCCGGGCGATCGATTACATCGCGGGCTTCAGCTCGAACTGCGCCGGCGGCTCCACGCCCAGCAGGTGCCTGACGAAGTAGTCCCAGCGGCGGCGCATGACGTAGTAGCTGTCCACGCCGAAGCCGTGCCGCGCATGCGGCAGCAGCAGCAGGTCGAAGTCCTTGTTGGCCTTCACCAGCGCGTCCACCACCAGCAGCGTCATCTGCGGCGGCACGTTGTCGTCCATCATCCCGTGCAGCAGGAAGAGCTTGCCCTTCAGGTCCTTCGCGTACCCGGCATTGTCCTGGCCGGTGTAGTTGGTGGTGCCGTCGGGCTTCTTCTCCAGCAGTCCGTGGTAGCGCTCCGCCCAGTCGTCCTCGTAGGACAGGTTGTCGTGGTTGCCGGATTCGGCGATGCCGACCTTGTACACGTCCGGGTAGCGGAACATCGCGGTGACGGTCGCGTTGCCGCCGCCGGAATGGCCCCACATGCCGGTGCGCGTGGCATCGATCCACGGATACCGCGCGGACAGCTGCTTCAACGCAGCGACCTGGTCCGGCAGGGTGTTGTCGATCATGTCGCCGTACCACGCGTCCTGGAAGGACTTGCTGCGCAGCGGCGTGCCCATGCCATCCACGGCGATGACGATGAACCCGAGCTCGGCCAGCGCCTGATGGTCGCCATGCGCCGGCAGGAAGCTGCGCGAGCGCACCGAACCCACCTGCGGACCCGGATAGATGTAGGTGATGATCGGGTACTTCTTCGAGGCATCGAACGTGGACGGCTTGAACAGTTGGCCGTACAGGTCGGTCTTGCCATCGCGCGCCTTGACCGTGAACGACTCCGGGGCCACCCAGCCGGCCGCCTTCAGGCGCGCCAGGTCGGCGCGACCGAGTTCGGCGAGCGGCTTGCCTTCGGCATCGCGCACCAGCGCCAGCGGCGCGGTATCGATGGTCGAATGCACGTCGACGAAGCGCTTGCCGTCCTTGGACAGGGTGATCGCATGGTTGGCGTCTTCCGGCGTCAGCAACTGCACGTCGCCGCCATCCAGGCCGACCTTGTAGAAATGCACGAAATACGGGTCGCGGCCCGCTTCGCGCCCCACGCCTTCGAACCACAGCGTGCGCGAGGCGGCATCGATGTGCGCCACCTTGGCCACGTTCCAGTTGCCGCTGGTGATCTGGCGCTTCTGCTTGCCGGTGGCCAGGTCATGCAGGTAGAGATGGCCCCAGTCGGACTTCTGGCTGAACCAGAGAAATTCGTTGCTGTCCGGCAGGTAGCGCCAGTTGACCGAGTCCAGCGCGGGCGCGCTCTGGTACTGGGTGGCCACGGTCTCGGTGAACACGTCGCGGACCGCGCCGGTGGCGGCGTCGGCCACGCGCAGGGTTGCCGACTTGTGACCGCGGTCGGTGCTGACGAAGGCCAGGGTCTTGCCGTCCTTCGCCCACTGCACGTCTTCCCAGCCGTTGCTGCAGACGAGGTCGTCGCTGCAGGTGGAGCGGTGTTGGTCCGGCGGCATCCGCAGGCGGATCGTCTTCGGCGCGTCGCCGGACAGATCGATGATCACCCGCTCGATCATGGTGATGTGCTCGTCGCCGACGAACGGATACTTCCACTGCTCGACCTTCGGCACGCCGACGTTGGTCGCCACCAGGGTCATGGTGCTGGTCTTGCGCTGGTCCTGCTGGAAGGTGGCGATCTTCGTGCCATCCGGCGACCACACCAGGATCGCCTCGTCGCTGTGCTTCCAGCCGGCGTTGTCGGTGGCGTAGCCGTAGTCGGGCTTACCGTCGAAGGTGAGCCGGGTTTCCTTGCCGCTCGCAAGGTCGCGCACCCACAGGTTCCAGTCGCGGATGAAGGCGGCACGGCTGCCATCGGGCGATGCCGCGCCCGGTTCGCTGCCGGAGGCGGGCTTCGCCAGCGCGACGCAACCGGCGGCATCGCAGCGGTAGCCGCTGCCGCGCAGGTCGATGCGCAGGGCCGCGCCCTCGCGCTTGAAGCCGCCCACCATCAGCTTGTCGGGATCGGCCGGCTTGCCCTGCGGGTTGGCCTGGCTGATCGCCGCCGCCAGCGCCTTGTGGTCGAAGGCCGGCGCGGTTGCGCCGCTGACCGGATCGAACCGCAACCATGCAGTCTTGCCGGAGGACGACTTGCCGAACACCACGCTGCCGTCGTCCAACCAGGTGACCCCGCGCACGCCGCCGTCCACCAGCGGCGCGGTGCGGTCGCCCAGCATCTTCGCGGCCCGCTCGTAATCGGCCGCGGTGACTTGCGCCGCGGCATCGCCCATGCCCATGCCGCTCACCGCCAGCGCGCCCAACAGCCAGTATTTCGCATCCATCCCGGTCCTCTTCGCTCAACCCCGCGGCGGCGATGACGGCACCGCGGAAAGGACCCGATGCTAGCGCGTGCGGCGGCGCAGCGGCGCGTGACGAAGGACATGGCTGGCATACTGGTGCGGATGCAACATGCCGTCACTTCCCCTGCACTGGCCCCCGACCGCATCGCCGTGGTGATTCCCGCCCTCAACGAGGCCTTGCGCATCCGCGAGGTGGTCGAAGGCGCGCTGCGGCATTGCCCGAACGTGATCCTGGTCGACGACGGCTCCGACGACGGCACCGCCGGGGCCGTGGCCGGCCTGCCGATCACGGTGATCCGCCATGCCACCCGCATGGGCAAGGGCGCGGGGCTGCGCGACGGCTTCGCCGAGGCGCTGCGGCGCGGCTTCGCCGCGGTGGTCGCGATGGATGGCGACGGCCAGCACCGCGGCGAGGACATCCCGCGCCTGCTGGCGGCCGCCAACCGCTTCCCCGGCTGGATCGTGATCGGCGCGCGCCTGCGCAAGCGCACCAACCAGCCGCTGCCGCGGCGCCTGGCCAACCGGTTCGGCGACTGGGGCATCGCCTGGGGCACCGGCTACCAGATCGCCGACAGCCAAAGCGGGCAACGCCTGTACCCGGCCGAGGTCTGCGCGTTGGGCTGCAGCGGCATTCCCGGCGAGGATTTCGTGTTCGAGGCGCAGGTCCTGATGTCGGCCGCCCAGCAACTGGGCACGCGCTGCGTCTCGGTGCCGATCGAGGCGCGTTACAGCCAGATCCATGGCGCGCCGGATTTCCGCCCCAGCCATTTCCGCCCGCTGCGCGACCTGTGGCGGATCACCAGCCACATCGTCCTCCAGTGCGTGCGGCGCGGCGGGCTGTGGGAGGTCCGCAAGCAGGTCCGCCGGCACCCCCCGGTGATCGACGACCCATCCGGCGAATTCGCCGGCACGCGGTCCCGGCCGCCCGCGCATTGACGCAGCGCCTGGAAGGCCGCGCGCTATCATCCGCGCCCGCATGCCCGACTCCGTCCCCGCATTGAACGACGCCAGCCGCCCCGCCGCCGCGACCGGCCTGCGCGTGGCGTACCGACATGCGCCGCTGGATGCCCTGCTGGCGGATCGTCTGCTGCTGGCGGTGTTCGGCTTCGGCGATGCCGCCCCGCCCACGCACCCGGATCCGCGTTACCTGCACGTGGGCCTGCAGGCGCATGCACGGGCACCGTTCGAATGCTGGTTCGTGGATGCCGAAGTCCAGTGCGGACGCGATGGCGGACTGGCCTGGAGCAGCGGCGGCCAGCTGCAGTTCGGCGCGCTCGACATGGCGGATGACGGCGACATCGAATCCGCCGCCGCCGCCGGTTATGCGCGCCTGCAGGCCTGGCTGGCGGATGGTGCCTTCCCGCATGTGCAGCGCATCTGGAACTACATGGATGCGATCACCGAGGGCGAGGGCGACGATGAACGCTATCGGCGCTTCTGCGTGGGCCGGGCGCGCGGGATCGGCCGCGACCTGGCCCCCGGCGAACTGCCGGCCGCCACCGCGATCGGTCATCCTCGCCGCCGCGGGCGCTATCAACTGTATTGGCTGGCCGCGCGCGACCCCGGCACCCCGCTCGAGAACCCGCGGCAGACCCAGGCGTGGCGGTATCCGCGCCAATACGGCCCGCAGGCGCCCGGCTTCGCCCGCGCGATGCTGCCGGCGAACGCGTCGATGCCGCTGCTGCTGTCCGGCACCGCGGCCGTGGTCGGGCATGCCTCGCAACACGGCGACTCGCTGGCCGCCCAGCTTGATGAAACCCTGGCCAACCTGGACAGCCTGGTTGCTACCGCGCGCATGCAGCGTCCCGGCCTGGCCGCGACCCTGGGCCGCTTCTCACCACTGAAGGTCTACGTACGCGACGCCGATGCGATGCCGCAGGTCGCCGCACTGCTCGACCAGCGCCTGCCTGCCGACGTGCCGCGCATCGTCCTGCACGGCCAGGTCTGCCGCCGCGAACTGGCGGTGGAGATCGACGGCGTGCATGCTTGACGCAGTGAACCGCAGCGATCCTGTGGCACATCCAATGCAACTATTTCGGGGAGCACGGGCATGGGACTGATCAGCGTACTGTGGGGTGTGGTGGCCATGATCTGGATGGTGTTCGCCCTGATCCCGGTGATCGGCATCACCAACTGGTTGCTGATCCCGTTCGCCGCCGTCGGCGCGATCATCGCCGCGGTCGGCATCGCCATCACCTCGCGCGAGAAGCGCGGCCGCGCGAAGGCCGGGCTGGTGCTCAACGGCATCGTCATCGTGGTGGCGGTGTTGCGGCTGGGGATGTTCGGCGGCCTGCTCTGAATGCGGTAGGCCCGGCCGCGTCGAGCGGATGGCAGTTGCCGGCGAAAGCAGTTCGGGCTATACAGCGGACAGCCGGCGATTGCGACTGCGCGCCGGACATGCCATGGCCCTCCGGCCTGCTGGACGCCTCCGCCGTCGCACCAAGGGGAACAACACGATGTCATCGACTACCAGGAATCATTGCCTGGCTGCCGGCTTGGCGATCGCCACGCTGGCGGTTGGCAGCGCACAGGCCGGCACGCCCATGAACGTGCTCGAAAGGAAGGCCGCGGCAGACGCCATGGCGCGCCAGTACCAGGCCCAGCAAGCGGCGCAAGGGGACGCAACCACGCCGTCGGCGAACGCCAGCGAGGTCCCGGACGACCTCCACAACTACCTGCACGCGCGCGTCGACGCGAACGGCAAGGTGCGCATCCTCGAGACCGACGGCAAGACCGCGCCGCCGAAGCAGGAGGCGAACCATGAGTAAGTCGCCCCGCCTCGCCCTCGCCACCGCGCTGCTGGTCGCGCTGGCTGGCCTGTCCCAGGCCAATGCCGCCGACATCATCCCGGTGATCACCGACCCCGCCGGCGTCGGCTACTACGACACCACCCCGGCCGCCCCGGTGGGCGGCAACCCGGGCACCACCCGCGGTGAACAGCGCCGCATCGTCGCCAACTACGCGGCGTCCCTGTGGGGCAGCGTGCTGCAGAGCAACGTGCCGGTCTACGTGCAGGCGCGTTTCCTGAACCTTGCGCCCGGCGTGCTGGGATCGGCCGGCGCCAAGTACATCAACAACAATTTCGCGAATGCTCCGTTTGCCGATACCTGGTACCACACTGCGCTCGCCGACTCGATCGCCGGCACGGACCTGGTGCCCGGCGACTTCGACATCGTGTCCCAGTTCAGCACCAACTTCACGTTCTACTACGGCCTGGACGGCAACACCCCGGCCGGCCAGGTGAATTTCCTGGACGTGGTGATGCATGAGTACGCGCACGGTCTGGGCTTTTCGAACTTCGAGAACGAGGCCGCCGGCACGTTCTTCAACGACATCCCCGACATCTATTCGGTCTATACCTACGACAACACCGCGGCCAAGTACTGGACGGCGATGACCGTGGCCGAACGCATCGCCTCGGGCATCAACTACGGCAACGTGGTGTTCACCGGCCCGCGCGCCACCGCCCAGGCAGCCCTCATCCTCGACGACCGCCGGGACTTCCGGGTGTTCTCGCCGATGGCGGTGGCCGGCAACTACGCCTATGGCACCGCCAGCTTCGGTCCCGCGCTGACCACCACCAACTTCAACGGTACGGTGGTGCTCGGCACCGATGGCGTTGGTACCGCTGGCGATGGTTGCGAAGCGATCACCAGCGACGTCATGGGCAAGATCGCGCTGATCGACCGCGGCACCTGCGCCTTCACCGTCAAGGTGAAGAACGCGCAGGATGCCGGCGCGATCGGCGTGATCATCGCCGACAACGCCCCGGGCAACCCGCCGCCGGGCCTGGGTGGTGTGGATCCGACCATCACCATCCCCTCGATCCGCGTGACCCAGGCCGCCGGCACCAGCTTCAAGGCCAACCTGCCGCTGACCGTGGGCTTCGTGATCGACCCGACCAAGCTGCAGGGTGCCGATGACCTCGGCCGGCCGCGCCTGTTCATGCCGAACCCGGTCCAGAGCGGTTCGTCCGGCTCGCACTACGACAGCAATGCCGCGCCCAACCTGCTGATGGAGCCGGCGATCAACAGCAGCCTGCGCAGCTACTACAACATCGACATCACCCCGGCGCTGATGGCCGACGTTGGCTGGAAGCTCAATACCGGCAATGCCAGGATCGGCAGCCCGCGGGTGGCCGATTGCGACACGGGGATCAAGGCGGTCAACGAAGGTGGCCTGTTCGCGGGTGGCACGGTCCAGGCCAACAACGACATGTGCCTGCTGTCCGCGCAGACCCGGACGGGCTACTACAGCTGCATGCAGGCTGGCCGCGACCGGATGCTGGCGGTGGGCCTCATCACCTCCACCCAGGCCAGCAAGATGATGACCTGTGCACGCCGCATTGCTGACAACACGCTGTTCCCGCTGACCAGCAACTGATCGTCCATCGCAGGTTGTACCGACCGGCGCCGCAAGGCGCCGGTTTTTTCTGCGCCGGCGTAAACTGCGCACATGATCTACCCCTACTCCCGACCGCGGCGGATGCGCCGCGACGAGTTCTCGCGCCGGCTGATGCGCGAGACCGTGCTGGCCGCCAACGACCTCGTTTATCCGGTGTTCGTGCACGAACCGGCCGGCCGCGCGGCGATCGCCTCGATGCCGGGCATCGAACGCGTGTCGATCGACGAACTGCTGCGCGTCGCCGAGCAGGCCAGCGAACTGAAGATCCCCGCGCTGGCCCTGTTCCCGGTCACCGCGCCCGAGGCCAAGTCCCTAACCGCCGAAGCCGCCTGGGACGATGACGGCCTGTGCCAGCGCGCCGTGCGTGCGCTGAAGGCGCGCTTCCCGGACCTCGGCGTGATCACCGACGTCGCCCTGGATCCGTACACCAGCCACGGCCAGGACGGCCTGGTGGATGACAGCGGCTATGTGATGAACGACGAAACCGTGGAGGCGCTGGTGAAGCAGGCGCTGTCGCATGCGCGCGCCGGCGCCGACGTGGTCGCGCCCAGCGACATGATGGACGGCCGAATCGGTGCGATCCGCGGTGAACTGGAAGCGGAAGGGTTCATCCACACCCGCATCCTCGCCTACAGCGCGAAGTACGCCTCGGCGTTCTACGGTCCGTTCCGAGATGCGGTGGGCTCGGCCGGCGCGCTCGGCAAGGGCAACAAATACGCCTACCAGATGGACCCGGCCAATTCGGACGAGGCCCTGCGCGAGGTCGCGCTGGACCTGGACGAAGGCGCGGACATGGTGATGGTGAAGCCGGGCATGCCGTACCTGGACATCGTGCGACGGGTGAAGGACGAATTCGGCGCGCCGACGTTCGTGTACCAGGTCAGTGGCGAGTACGCGATGCTCAAGGCCGCCGCGCAGAACGGCTGGCTCGACGAACGCGCCTGCGCGCTGGAAGCGCTGACCAGCATCAAGCGCGCCGGCGCGGACGGCATGCTGACCTATTTCGCACTGGACGCCGCACGCTGGCTGCGCGAGGCGCAGTGACAAACTCACCCGGGGATCTCGCGATGCGCAAGCACTATGCCGTGTTCGGAACGCCGATCTCGCATTCGTTGTCGCCGCGCATCCATGCTGCCTTCGCGAGGCAGGCCGGCATCGACCTCGAATACACCGCGATCGAGGCAGGCCTGGCGGACTTCGCCGCCTCGCTCGAGGCATTTGCCGCGCGCGGTGGCGTCGGCGCCAACATCACCCTGCCCCTCAAGCGCAGCGCCTTCGAACTGGCACGCAGCCACGGTGAGCGCGCCATGCGGCTGGGCGTGGCCAACACCTTGGTGCGCACGGACGGCGGCTGGCATGCCGACAACACCGATGGCGTCGGCCTGGTCCGCGACCTCACCGAGCGCCAGGGGCTGGACCTGCGTGGCAGGCGCACGCTGCTGCTTGGGTCCGGCGGCGGCGCGCGGGGCATCGCGCCCGCGCTGCTGGACGCCGGCATCGACGAGTTGTTCGTGGTGAATCGCACCGCCGAGCGCGCCGACGCGCTGGCGGACGCGCTGGGCGAGCCGGGACGGGTGCACGCCCGCTACCTGGGCGACATCGCCGCCTTCGGCGAGTTCGACCTGATCGTCAATGCGACCTCGGCAACGCGTGGCGGCGAGTTGCCGGCGTTGCCGCGGTCCCTGGTCGGACGTCGCACCGCCGCGGTCGACCTGAGCTATGGCGAAGCGGCGATCCCGTTCCTGGCCTGGGCGCGCGCGAACGACTGCCACGACGCCATCGACGGGCTGGGCATGCTGGTCGAGCAGGCTGCGGAAAGCTTCGAGCTGTGGCACGGGATGCGGCCGGAGACCGACCGCGTGTACGCGTCGCTGCGCCTGCGCGACCGCCACCTGGTCACGGCGGACTGAGCGTCACGAGACTGCGCGCCCGGGGCCGGCGGATGACTTCGCCGCTCCCTCCAGTCGTCCAGGACCGAGGTCACGGCCGCGGGCCATCCCTGGCCCGCGCGAACTCATCCGCCGGCCCCGGACACGCAGCGCGAACCTTCAAGCCAGGTACTGGTCCTTCAACCGCACGTAATGCCCCGCGCTGTAATACAGCGCCTCGATCTCCGCATCGCTGAGCATCCGCGCCTTCCTGGCCGGATTGCCCAGCCACAGCTCGCCTTCGCCGACCACCTTGCCCGGCGCGACCAGCGCACCGGCGCCGACGAAGCCGTGCTTCTTCACCACAGCGCCGTCCAGCACGATCGCGCCCATCCCGATCAGCACCGCATCCTCGATGGTGCAGGCGTGGATGATCGCCTTGTGGCCGATGGTCACGTCCGACCCGATGCGGGTCGCGAAGCCGCCGAGCTTGGCATGCGGGCCATCGTGGCTGACGTGGATCACCGTGCCATCCTGGATGTTGGTTCGGTCGCCGATGCGGATGAAGTTGACGTCGCCGCGGATCACCGTGAGCGGCCACACCGAGACGTCGTCGCCAAGCACCACGTCGCCGATCACCGCGGCCGCCGGATCGATATAGGCGCGGGCGCCGAGGGTCGGCAGGACGCTGTTGTAGGGTCGGATGTGCACGCCGCGATTCTAGGGCGTCGCGTCCTAGTCCAGTAGCTCTAAAACCGCATGCCTATACTCCAATCATGGATGCCATCGCCGACACCCCCGTCTCCGAACTCGCCCCCACCCTGCAGCGCCTGCGCGCGGCCTGGCAAGCGCGCAAGCCGGACCTGGCCCAGCGCCGCGCCGACCTCATCCGCCTGCGCGATGCGTTCCGCCGCCGCGCCGGTGAGATGGATGCGGCGATCCGCGCCGACTTCGGGCACCGTTCGCAGCACGAGAACCTGATTTCCGAATCGATGATCGCGCTGGCCGAGATCGAGCTGGCGCTGCGCAAGCTGCGCGCCTGGTCCCGGCCACGGCGGGCACGGGTGGGCTGGAAGTTCTGGCCGGCGCGCGCGCAGGTGCGGCCCAGCGCGCTGGGCGTGGTCGGCATCATCAGTCCGTGGAATTACCCGGTGAACCTGGCGCTGGTGCCGCTGGCCTCGGCCATCGCCGCCGGCAACCACGTCTTCCTCAAGCCGTCCGAACATGCACCGCGCACCTCGGCGTGGCTGCGCGACCTGCTGGCCGAAGTGTTCCCGGCCGATCGCGTCGCGGTGGCGCTGGGCGGTGCGGACGTGGGCGCCGCGTTCGCCGCACTCGCCTTCGACCACCTGCTGTTCACCGGCTCCACCGCGGTCGGCCGCAAGGTGATGGCAGCGGCGGCCCCGAACCTGACCCCGGTCACCCTGGAACTGGGCGGCAAGGCACCGGCCATCGTTTGCGCGGATTTCCCCTTGGACACCGCCGCCGCGCGCATCGCCAGCGGCAAGTGGTTCAACGCCGGGCAGACCTGCATCGGGGTGGATTACGTGCTGGTCGATGCGCCGCGCCGCGACGCCTTCGTCGCCGCAGTGCGCAAGGAGGTCACGGCGCGCTTCGGAGACCTGAAGAATGCGCACGACTACACCCGCATCATCAACGATGCCCAGCTGCAGCGCCTGCAGGGCTACCTCGCCGATGCGCGCGAGCGCGGCTGCGAGGTGATCGAGCTGATCGCGGTCGATCCCGCGCGGGTCTCGGCCGAGCGCCTGCTGCCGCCCACCCTGGTGATCGAGCCGCCGGACGCCGCCGCGGTGATGCAACACGAAATCTTCGGACCGGTCCTGCCGATCCGCAGTTACACGCGGCTGGACGACGCGATCGCCACCGTGAACCGCACCGAGCGACCGCTGGCGCTGTATCCCTTCAGCCATGAGCGCGCCAACATCGAGCGGATCCTGGCCAACACCCTGGCCGGCGGCGTCACCGTCAACGACACCCTGATCCATTTCGGCGTGCATGAACTGCCGTTCGGTGGGGTGGGTCCCAGCGGCATCGGCGCGATCCACGGCCAGTTCGGATTCGACACCTTCAGCAAGCTGCTTCCGGTCTTCCACCAGTCCCGGCTTGCGGCCAGCGACTGGATCAAGCCGCCCTACCGCGGCAAGGTCGACGCGCTGGTGCGCCTGCTGGCGAAGTGAGCCGCGCGCGGCGCTAGACTCGCCGCATGAAGATCGCCAGCTGGAACGTCAATTCGCTCAACGTGCGCCTGCCGCACCTGCAACGCTGGCTGGACGAGGCGAAGCCGGACGTGGTCGCGCTGCAGGAAACCAAGCAGGAAGACCACAAGTTCCCCGAGGACGCGCTGCTCGAACTCGGCTACCGCAGCGTGTTCTGCGGGCAGAAGACCTACAACGGGGTGGCCATCGTCAGCCGCCTGCCGTTCTCCGGCGAATGCGTCACCGCGATCCCGCGCTTCGAGGATCCGCAGAAACGCGTGCTCGCCGCGACCTTCGGCGATGTGCGCATCGTCGACTTGTACGTGGTCAACGGCGAAGCCGTCGGCAGCGAGAAATTCGACTACAAGCTGCGCTGGCTGGCCGCGGTGCGCGAATGGCTGCGCGAGGAAATCGCGACGCATCCGAACCTGGTGGTGCTGGGCGACTTCAATATCGCCCCCGACGACCGCGACGTGCACGACCCGAAGCGCTGGCACGAGAAGATCCTGTGCTCGACGCCGGAGCGCGAGGCCTACCGCGCCCTGCTCGACCTGGGCCTGCACGACAGCTTCCGCCTGTTCAACAACGAGGCGGGCCACCACAGCTGGTGGGATTACCGGCTGGCCGCATTCCAGCGCGGCTGGGGCCTGCGCATCG
>Ga0114939_10002705_pt1 | contig 12901 bp, 10 predicted proteins | sample AshMeaCrysSpring_FD_87196 | JGI IMG/M metagenome (GOLD analysis project Ga0114939, IMG submission 87196) | Groundwater microbial communities from Big Spring, Nevada to study Microbial Dark Matter (Phase II) - Ash Meadows Crystal Spring | ecosystem: Environmental > Aquatic > Deep subsurface >... | reverse complement strand
TTTAGCTGGATTAGTTTTAGATAAAGACCTAATTCAAAGAGTTTTGAGGAATGAAGTTATGCAAGAGTCAGTTATTTATCAAGAAATTAAACAGGAAGGATTATTAGAAGGGCGTGCTGAAGGACGTGCTGAAGGTATTGAAGAGACTACTCGCCTTTTTGCTATAAATTGTCTCAGAGATGGAATTAGTGCAGAACAGGTTGCTAAATATACTGGTTTATCTCTGGAGAAAGTACTGCAATTACAACAAGAAATTCTCGGTAGTTGAGGCTTTTATTCTGTTAATTTATATCAACTTTTTTTCATCGTTTTAAGGATTTATATCAATTCCGTCAACGTCGGAATGATTTAAAATAATATCCCATGCGCTATAGCTAAGGTTTTTATAATTCCGATGCAAAAGGAAACGATATTACTTGTGTCAATAGTTAAACTAAGTCGAACTTGTAAGAGTTCGACTTAGTTTAACTACAACCTTTGCGATTACAAGTTTGTCAACGACTCGTCCTGAAAATTACCGCTCATCATTTTTCCTCACGCAAAGGCAACAAGTGCTTCCGCCTCGCAAAGAGTGGAATAGTCCCAAACAAGGAAAATAATAAGTAATCCTAGACCGGGAAGGAAGTAAGGTATAAATAGAGACTTTTTAGCGTAATCTGCCAGAAGCCCCACACCATAAACTTTGTTTTGACTTATTATGTACAATCTTGGCGATAAAACAGGAGGTAATTTTATTTTGTAGCAGTTCTTTTATTAAATAAATTTGTCATACTCAATCCAGTAACCAGTAAACCAATTAACCCCAATCCATTTAAAATGGGATAAATTGCAGCCAGATGAAGGATTTCCCCGGTATGAATTCCCATTAATATTCTACCGGAAATCCCTAAATTTATACCCCATTCTCTTTGAAAAGTGGCTAGCATTCCTGTTAATACAGTAAAAGCTAGTGGTAAACAAAGAATAATGGCAAGACTGCGGTGATATTTACGGAAAGCGCGTTTCATTGTTTTACTCCTAAGAAATTATAGCTATTCTAAAATTTACAGAGATAAAATAGACTTTTACGCAAAAAATGAAACTAGCACATTTTTTAAGCAAGGCTGAAAGCTTTGCTATATAAGGCTTATAGAATGTGCCAGTTAGGAGTTAAGGCGCGTCAGGGGAACTGAGTTATAAATATTTGGTCAATAGTAGATATCTCTTAGAAAATACCTTTTTTTAAGAGATGCTAACACGCTTCGGACTATCAGTTGTTTCTACATAAATTAAACATGAAAAGTATATACTCCCTAACAATCTGCTTAGCGACCGCAACTGCTTTGACTATTCCTGTTTCTTCTGTTTCCGCGCAGGTTAAAAAAACTTCCCAGACACCATCAAATCAACCATCATCAAATCAAATACCATCAAAACAAATCTATAACTTACGCAAACAAAATCTGGAACAACCAACTCAGGGGAAAAATCCTCCAGTAAATAATACTAATAATAATGGTAGTAATGATAATTTAACCAAACCAGCCCCTATCAATAATCCAGTAAATAACAATCCAGTTAATAATAACCCCTCCAATAATAATTCTCCCTCTCCTACAGATATACCTAGTGAAGAACTAGAGGAAGTCAAAATATCATCAGTTACAGTAGTAGGAGTAGAAGGGGAGCAAAGAGACTACATATATAACTTATTACGAACTCAAGCAGGAAAAACAACTAATCGCTTACAAGTCCAAGAAGATATTAGAGCAATTTTCGGAAGTGGCTTGATTCGCAATGTAAAAGTTTTGACAGAAGATACTCACCTAGGCGTTCGCTTAACTTATCAAGTGAAAGCAAATCCTAAATTAACTGCTGTAAAAATAAAAGGCACTCAAGTTTTACCTAGTAATATAATTAATGAAAGTTTTACATCTCTTTACGGTAGAGTTGTTAATTTTAAAGAATTACAGCTAGGAATAAATAGAGTTAACCAGTGGTACAAGGATAATGGTTATGTATTAGCCCAAGTTGTAGACCAACCCCAGGTAGCAGATGACGGTAGCGTAACTTTACAAGTTGTCGAAGGTGTAATAGAAGATATTCAAGTTCGCTTTGTCAATGAGAATGGAGAAGACAAAGACGCCAATGGTAAGCCGATAAAAGGGCAAACTCAAGATTATATTATAAAGAGAGAAATGCAGTTAAAACCAGGAACTGTATTTAATAGTAATACTGCTAATAATGATTTCCGAAGAATTGCTGGTTTGGGAATTTTTAAAGATTTTCGTCCCAAATTAAATACAGCGAAAGACCCAGAAAAAGTTGTTTTAGTCCTTGATGTTTCCGAAAGTAAAACTCTTAGTTTCTCCCCCGGTGGTGGTTTTAGTTCTGCGACAGGTTTCTTTGGTGGTGCGACCTTTGGTGCAGAAAATATAGGGGGAAGAAATCAAAAGGTTGGGGGAAATGTTCAGATAAACCAAAGGGGTTTATTATTTGATGTTAGTTACACTGACCCTTGGATTAGTGGAGACCCCTATCGCACATCCTATCAAATTAAGGCTTTTAGACAGCAAAATATTCCCCAAGTTTTTGACGGTGGCGATACAAATGTAGAACTACCTAACGGCGATCGCCCCAGAGTTGTAAGAACAGGTGGTGGTGTTAGTTTTCTTCGCCCTCTCAGTAAAAATACTTTTGAGCGTTCAGAATGGGTCGCTTCCGCTGGCTTACAATACCAAAGAGTCACCATTGAAGACGCCGATGGCAAACTCAGTCCCAAAGACCAATTAGGTAACAATTTAAGCTTTAGTGGCACTGGCAATGACGACTTATTAACTGTGCCTTTAACTGTCACAAGAGACAAACGTAATAATAATCTCAGCCCAACATCCGGTTCTTTCTTCCGTTTTAGCTCAGACCAGTCTATTCCTGTGGGAGACAGCAGCATTTTATATAATCGTTTACGAGGGGATTATAGATTTTATATCCCCACAAAACTTACCCAATTTACACAAGGTTGTCGTAAAGACAAATCTAAAACTGCTGACTGTCCCCAGGCCTTCGCCTTTAATATTCAAGGAGGAACAGTATTCGGAGATTTACCCCCCTATGAAGCTTTTTCTCTAGGTGGCGCGAATTCTGTCAGAGGATTTCAAGAAGGAAACTTAGGAAGCGCACGCAGTTATGCTCAAGCAAGCGCTGAATATCGTTTTCCTCTATTATCTTTTGTTAATGGAACATTATTTTTTGATGCCGCCACCGACTTTGGTACTGGTAACGATGTCCCAGGGAATCCTGCAGGCATTCGTAATAAACCAGGTAGCGGTTATGGATATGGTGTAGGCGTTCGCCTTCAGACCCCTTTAGGTCCAATTCGCCTAGATTATGGTTTTAATAATGAGGGCGGTAATAACATTCTCTTTGGCGTCGGCGAGAAGTTTTGACCCGCTCTTAGACTGGAAGTCCCTGTCTAATAGCTACAAGTCCTCTAAAAGAGGACTAAAAAATCAGGCTTTTAGTGTAATATTTATTACGCATTTCTATTCTTCTAAATTTTTTTGGGTAAAGCCAGGAACTGGAAGTCCCTGTCTAATAGCTACAAGTCCTCTAAAAGAGGACTAAAAAATCAGGTTTTTAGTGTAATATTTATCACGTATTTCTATTCTTCTAAGTTTTTTTGCGTAAAGATGCAAGATCTCAGATAACTTTTAACAACTGTGGAACAGACAGGAAAGTCTGTTTCTTTTTCCCATAAAACAGGCAGGATGCCTGTTCCACAAATACCTATTAAAAAGCTATGGCATACAACTACTCTCTTCCCGCAGAAAGATGAACTTATCTTTCTGATTGAATATATAAATTAATGTAGTTTTCATTTCAAGCAAAAAGGCGCATACCAAGGGTTAGTGTGCGCCTTTGCGTAGATATTAATTAAATACATCGCTGATAAGTATTTTGGTCAATAAGACCATAGACAGATAATAATAGATTGAATATTTATTTAAGCTACATTTCTACCAGAACCACGATAAGCCACATTTCTGCCAGAACCACGGTAAGCCATTTTGATTGGAGGCTGTTGTCCTAAATCAATGGATACATTTCTGCCAGAACCACGGTGAGCAATAGGAGATATTTGTCCTAAATTGCTATAAATCTTTCTACCAGAACCACGAGAATCGGACAAAATCTTAGTATCATTAGTTACATTTTTGGGTATGCGTGACTGTGCCAATAAAAAGGTTGCAGGCAACAACATTAAAGGAGCAAATAATGCTCTAAAATTCTTTGTTTGCATAAATTACCTCATAAAATTTAGGTGCGGCGATCGCTTTTTATCGCCGCTATATATAGAGTCATTTTTCTTTAAAGCAAAGTCATGAAAAATGCGTAAAGATACGTAGGATGATACAAAATAACGATGAATTTCATTACCTTTGCTAAGTTGTATTTAAGTTTTGGGTACTCTAAACCTATAGAAATACGGGTATAGAACTCGGAGGAAACCCATGAGTAATGTGTGGAGATATTTAGTAAAAGTAAGAAGGGCAAGAATTATTGTATTAATGGCAATTATCCCCAGCCTTACTTTTTGGATATATCCGAGTCAACAAACCCTTGCTGAAGACACGGGAATTTGTTTTATGGAAGATTCCCAGGGCCGAAAAATTAATTTAGGAAGTCTTTGTGGCGTGACTCCTGTCAATCCAGGATTTTTTCGTATTCCAATAAAAAAACGTCGTGGTAGAACACCTGTAATTGACGTTACTTTTAATGGTCAAAAAACCTTTGAAATGATTTTGGATACAGGGGCTAGCAGTACTTTAATTACCCAAGAAATGGCTACAGCCCTGCGGTTGAAAATGACCGATGCGATTAATGCCCGCATTGCCGACGGTACAAATGTGCAATTCTATACAGGAAGAGTTGATACTATGTCCGTTGGTGGCGTAATTGTGAAAAATTTAGATGTCGCAGTCGCACCCAGGGCGGATATTGGATTATTAGGACATGATTTCTTTCATCATTACGATATTAAAATTTTGGAGAAAGATGTGGAGTTTTATAAAAGGTAAGATAGGGGGTAATGGCTAATGGCTAATAGCTAATAGCTAATAGCTAATAGCTAATTCTTTTTTTTGGTAGAAAATTATTTATATTTTTGTCCCTATCTCCCCTACCTCCCCTACTTCCCCTACCTCCCCTACCTACTCCAGCCTCTGCCTTAACCACAAGCCTAATAACGGTAGGGCTAATCTATAACCTTTGTCGGCGCCATAAATTAAACCCTTATGTTGTAATCCCGTAATAGCCCCTTGAAGACTGCCGCCGCGAGATAAACCGTGTTTTTGGATGTACTCTTTACTCTGAGGTTTTTCAGTTGGGTCAACAGCTAGGGACTCCAGTAAATGAACTTGATTGGCTGGCAATAACATTAACAATGACTCAAAAATAATAGATAAGTCTTTTAATAATCCATCAATGGCTATTTGTACTTGAGTGGCTGTAATTAAATCATCGTCACGATTCATGCTTTGTAAACGTCGAATAAGTGCCATTGCATCTCCAATGTGCCCCTGGACTGCATTTAAAAATAATTGTAAGGATGGCGATCGCGCATCAAATGTAAGCCCTTGCCGATGGAAAATATCCCTTGCCCACATAGCCAAAACTTCATCGGCAAGGGGAAATAATTGCACTGTTTGTATTGGATAGCTATTTGCTTCATCGCCATGAATTACAGTTTCAGCAATTGTTGCAATTAATATATAACTAACATGGCTTTGGGTTTTAATCTGACGCCTGAAGGTGGTTTCCCACAGACCATTTTTATCCCAAGAACGAATATGAGGAAAACTCTGTAATATAACTACAATTTGCTTATCCGAATCATCTATTAACTTATGTGGCAATTCTAGTAGCATTTCAAATGCCTGCCAAAGTTGTTTTTGGCTCATGTCACGTAATAGTTTGAGTTTAGCAATATCCCCATCTAAATCAAAACCAAAGAAAGCACCTGCATCCTTGCTCAAGCATTCACGAATTTTTACGCCTTCAAAATTTTGACTGATTTCTTCCGCTAACAATTGGACAAATCTCTCTCCATCAGTAGCTCGAATACAATCAATATCTAAAATTATAGCCCCAACTTCCGCTGCAGCACCCTTAACCAGCGTTCGCCTTCCACTACCAGGAACACCAGTAATTAATAAATCTCCATCCCTGGCCAAAACTTCCACAATCTGCTGAAATTGCGCTGAACGCCCGATTAATTCTAAAGGAGTAGATATTTCCAACTTCAATTTCACTTACCTTTTCTATGTCCTACAAAAATATTGTTGTATAAAATTTACTCTTAAATCTACTTGACTTGATAAAAATACTTATCTAATATTTATCTAAACTTATATAGTTGTTTTTATTTGTACTATCCTGTCTCTTTTTTAAGGATTTTAGCTTTAAATCTGACAGGGCTAACATCCATAATAACTGGGAAAATCAACAATGCTCGTAAAAGTTCGCAAAAGTTGGGGCAATAACCGCATTACCTCCATAAAAACTCGCACTTATAAGTAATGCGATATTTTCAGGTAAATAGTGAAGAGACAAAAAATAAATAACTATGCCTGCTGCTGTAATTAAGCTAACTTGTAAAACAACTGAAGTAGCACCAGTTGGAAATAAAGCATATATTGGCATCCACAGAAAAAAATCTATGACAAAATGCTGTGCTAAATGGGAGTAAAAAGCTTTGTGTAATTGCCCATCTTGTAAATAGCCAACAGATTGACCAGATGAAAGGCTTCCTTGGAAAAATCTTCCATGAATGCTATTCCAAAAAAGTTGCTCAAAAAGGGCTTGGTCATAGGAAGCGTAAAAAGTATAAAAGCGATGTAGACTCAAAGCTAACATTAAGACAAAAAAACTCACGCTCAGTATCAGTAGAGTTTTTGTGCCGACTTTATCTTTTAGTAAATCTAACTCCATAACTGTTTGATTTACACTTGAAGTTTATAACTTATAAGTGTAATTTATAAACGTCACAAACTTATTCAAGAAATAAAAATAACTGGAGTTAATTGTCAGAAGGATAAAAACTATGTAAAAATCCTGCGATGGTTTGTATATGACAGTCATTTTATCTGAAGTCAACATGAATTCAGGTACATCTATTTAAATAAAGGATTAAATTGTGACTCTGCAAGAATTTTGTTTATTACTAATGTCTCTTATCGCTAGTACTGGCGGACAATTATTTTTAAAAATAGGTGCTGCTAAACTTGGTAAGGTTAGTGCAGCGAATGCCCTCAGTCACATTTTTAATATTATCACTATACCTGAACTTATAATCGGATTAGCCTGCTACGGTTTAGGAGCGATCGCCTATATTTTAGTTTTAACTAGAGTAAATTTAAGTGTCGCTGGTCCTGCCGCATCTCTTGTATATGTATTTTCTGTATTGATTGGCTACTTTATTTTTAAGGAATCTATACCTTTTACAAGATTACTCGGATTAGCTTTTATTTTTGCTGGTGTGATATTAGTTGTCTGGAAAAAATAAATTTTTCTAGCTATAACAGGAATAGCTGAAATCTTGCCACTGTCCGTATCCCCCGCGCTTCGTTCACGTTCGCTTGAAAAGCGCCTCCTCAGTGCGTCAAGAGCGTGCCTTTTTAGGGCATAGTTTGGCGCTTCCCGATACCGACACCCCCAACTTCTCCCTGTGGCAAAGTTTCGCGCAAAATAACGAATTTATGTCATTAGTCGCGTAATGAAATCAAGCGTACCCTGCGGGAAGGCTGGCGTCAACAGGATGACACGAAATATGCCAGCGTAAGTCCCAGATAATTCATTTGAGCTTATTTAACTGGACTCTTGTTTCAGTTTCCTAAGTAAGCAATTAATAAGTTCTTTTTTTGATATTATTTTATATAAATTAGTATTTTTATTGAGAAAAAGCCGATGTTTAACTATAGTTTCAAGTACATAAAATAACAGCTAAATTACTTACTAGATGAATGATACATTAACAGCGATTAGCTTGGGCAGGACTTACGATATTGTCACATTGTTTTTGTTTGTAGTTGGGCGCAAGCGCGCCCATATTTTTGGAGGGCGCTCTTCGCACAACGCGCGAACATGAGCCGCAGTGCCACCAGTTGCGGCTATCCCTGTTGGGCTAGAAGCTTCCCCCTGTGTCGCGATGAGATAAGAATTACCTGAAGAATATTTTGCATCTAATTCGTTTTCAAACTTACAGAAATTCTTATCCCAGTAACCTAGAATTCAACCCATCCTCTCTTTGAAATTGTTTAAGTAGGTCAACATAAATAAACATAAAAAATATCCAACAATCTAGAAGTTACAATTCTTAGTCAGTATTTTTTAAGTTTAATTAAGTTTTTCTACTTATTTTTGCAATTTCATAAGCCAATACTACTTTTTGTGCATCATCGCAAAATGGAATATTTACTGATGCTTATTTTGCAAATAAATGAAATCAAAGATTAAGGATTGTGTATTTTTCTGTTAAAAAACACAATTTGCTACTGTTAAATGATAATTATTTTTTTTATTTAAACTAATCATAACAAAAAAATAATCTGTAACGAAATTGACTAAAAAATGGTAAAAAAAAGCACTAATATCTAAATAATAACTCTTGGGTGTCAGTGTTAATGATTCTGACTAACGGTGTAGGAGAGGAGAAATAAACCCCCATGTCATCAAGAATTAATCGTCGTCAATTTTTAATTTACGGTTCTGCTGGTTTAGCTAGCACTGTTATTTTAAACGCTTGTTCCAATGGTTCCCCTAGCCCTGAAGCTACCCCTACCACTGGCGCAGCTACCCCTAGTGCTGGTGGAGATACTATTAAAATAGGTATCTTACACTCCCTTAGTGGAACAATGGCTATCAGTGAAAAGAGTGTTGTTGATGCTGAAAATTTAGCCATTGAAGAAATCAATGCAGCTGGTGGTGTGCTAGGTAAAAAGATTGAAGCTATTACAGAAGATGGTGCTTCTAACTGGGATACCTTCAGAGAAAAAGTAACCAAATTAATTGACCAAGATAAAGTTGCTGTAGTTTTCGGTTGCTGGACTTCAGCTAGCCGTAAAAATGTTAAGCCTGTATTTGAAAGCAAAGCTCATATGCTTTGGTATCCAGTACAGTATGAAGGCCAAGAGTGTTCTCAAAATATTTTCTACACCGGTGCTGCACCCAACCAACAAATTGAACCCTCTGTTGATTGGTTATTAGAAAAGAAAGGTAAAGATTTCTTTTTAGTTGGTTCTGACTATGTTTTCCCCCGCACAGCGAATACTATTATCAAAGCTCAATTAGCTGCCAAGGGTGGTAAGACTGCAGGAGAAGATTATTTGCCCTTAGGTAACACAGAAGTTGCTCCTATTATCGCAAAAATTAAGCAAGCTTTACCAAATGGTGGTGTAATTTATAACACATTAAATGGTGATAGCAACGTTGCTTTCTTTAAACAATTAAAAGGTGCTGGTTTAACACCTGATAAATATCCCACCATGTCTGTAAGTATTGCTGAAGAAGAAGTTCAAGCCATTGGCGTACAGTACCTCAAGGGTCACTACGCTGCTTGGAACTACTTTATGACAGTAGATACTCCTGCTAACAAGAAATTTGTTGAAGCATTTAAGAAAAAATACGGTGCAAATCGTGTAACAAATGACCCAATGGAAGCTGCTTATGTAGCTGTATATCTGTGGAAACAATCTGTAGAAAAAGCTGGTTCAACAGATATTGCTGCTGTGCGTAGCGCTGCCTATGGTCAAACATTTGATGCGCCAGAAGGTAAGATTACCATGAATTCTAGCCATCACCTTTCCAAAATTGTCCGAATTGGTGAAGTTAGAGATGATGGTTTATTTAAGATTGTCTACGAAACTCCCAAAGCTGTAGAGCCATTACCTTGGAACCAATATGTTACAGAAACCAAGGGTTTCTATTGCGATTGGTCTAAGCCTGATGGTGGTAAGTTGAAGAAATAGGGCTAATGGCTAATGGCTAATGGCTAATGGTTAATGGTTAATGGTTAATGGCTAATGGTTAATGGTTAATGGTTAATGGTTAATGGTCAATGGCTAATGGCTAATGTTTTATTGGGGATAATTTTATTTTCCACTTTGACCTTAGCCTTTCTTCAACTAAATAATGGGCAATTAGCAATTAGCAACTAGCCGTAAGCGACAATTAGAAATTAGCAACTAGCCATTAGCCATTAGCAACTAGCCATTAGCAATTAGCTATTAGCAATTAGCTATTAGCAATAAAATAGGAGGAAAAAGTGTTAGGAATCTTGGATGCTATATTTAATGGCATTAGCATTGGCGCTGTATTATTAATAGCATCTTTAGGATTAGCTATTGTCTTTGGGTTGATGGGCGTTATTAATATGGCCCATGGTGAGTTAATGATGTTGGGCGCTTACACAACTTTTGTTGTCCAGAATGTTTGTAAGCAATTTGGTGGTGTATGGTTTGAAATTTATATTTTTCTTGCTTTAATTATTGCCTTTGTAGTCACTGCAGCTTTTGGATTACTTCTGGAAAGGGGGGTAATTCGTTTTCTTTACGGGCGCCCGTTGGAGACTCTACTGGCAACATGGGGTGTCAGCTTAATGTTACAGCAGTTTGTACGTAGTGTTAACTGGGTTTTAATCATTGGAATCGCTCTATTTTCTCTGTTGTTTTTTGGCGGATTATGGCTGTTAAATAAGAATGCGGTGGCTGTTGTGCGCGTTCCTTCTTGGATTGTAGGGATATTATTAGTATTATCTGGTGCTGTATCAATAGTAGTAGGTAACATTTTAAGTTCAACTTATAAATTAGCACTTACCCAACCTTGGTTTGGTGCCCAAAACGTAGATGTAACTGCACCAACTTGGTTACAGGAAGGTATAAACCTTGGTGGTTTACAGTTACCCTATGCTCGTTTATTTATTATTGTTTTGACTGTCATCTGTGTTTTTGGGATTTATGTCTTCCTGCAGCGATCGCCTTGGGGGTTAAGAATTCGCGCAGTTACCCAAAACCGCAGTATGAGCGCTTGTTTGGGTATCCCAACTCAAAAAGTAGATGCTATAACTTTCGCCCTCGGTTCGGGTTTAGCTGGAGTCGCAGGTTGTGCGATTAGTTTATTAGGCTCTGTAGGCCCTAACACCGGACAAAATTATATTATTGACACCTTTATGGTAGTTGTTGTTGGAGGTGTTGGTAATCTATTAGGTAGTGTCTTGGCTTCCTTAGTTATTGGTACAGCTAATTTCTTAATTGGTTCAGGTACCTTTGCATTATCCTTTGCTTCAATTCAACCTTTAGCTGATTTCTTTACTTTCTTTGCCACAACAACTATGGCAAAGGTAATGGTTTTTGCTTTAATTATTGCATTTCTACAATGGAAACCTGCTGGTATCTTCCCGCAAAAGGGACGTGGTGTTGAACTTTAGAATAAACTGTGCTTGGCGTGAAGGACGCAAGGAATAATGAAAAGGAAGGGAGGAAAAGTATTAATTGAGGCAGGAGTGATGGTAGCGATCGCTCTTGTTCTCATGTTTATTATGCCAGCACTTTTATCTGGATTTCGTCTCAATTTATTTGGACGTTTTCTCTCACTGGCCATTGTCGCTTTAGGAATTGATTTAATTTGGGGTTATACTGGGCTACTAAGTTTAGGACATGGTATTTTCTTTGGCTTAGGTGGTTATGCCATTGCCATGTACCTGAAATTACAAATACCCAAAGGTGAATTACCTGATTTTATGGGCTTATATGGGGTGACAGAATTACCCTGGTTTTGGAAGCCTTTTTACTCTTTCCCCTTTGCTGTGGCGGCAATGATAGTAGTCCCCACAGTTATGGCAGCCTTACTGGGATACTTGGTATTTCGTAATAGAATAAAAGGCGTTTATTTCTCAATCTTGACTCAGGCAGCAATTATCGTATTTTATAACTTCTTTAACGGACAACAAAAGTTATTTAATGGTACCAATGGTTTAATTGACTTTACAAAGATATTTGGTGCTACAGTCAGCGACTCTAAAACTCAATACCTTTTTTATTGTCTCACAATTATATTCTTAGCTTTAACCTACGGTCTTTGTCGTTGGTTGACCAGTGGTAGATTTGGTCGATTGTTAATAGCCATTAGAGATGATGAAAATAGAGTTAGATTTACTGGTTATGACCCCACTGAATATAAGGTTTTAGTCTTTGCAGTTTCTGGTGCCATTGCAGGAATAGCTGGGGCATTATACACCTTACAAAGTGGTTCAGTTTCTCCCAGGGCAATGGATATAGCCTTTTCCATTGAAATGGTAATTTGGGTAGCAGTCGGCGGACGCGGTACATTAATTGGCGCCATTATTGGTGCTTTATTAGTTAACTTTGCCCGCGCCTTTTTAAGCGAACAATTTGCTGAAATATGGTTATTTTTTCAAGGCGCGCTGTTCTTAATTGTAGTCACAGTGCTTCCTGATGGGATAGTAGGATGGTTCAAAGAGCAAAATTTACCACTATTCCGTAAACAAATTGCAACTTATCCCAAATTAGAAGAAGCGGAAGTGGAGAATGACGGCTAAAATATTAGAAACTGAAAACGTTACCGTCAGCTTTGACGGTTTTAAGGCATTAAATAATCTTAACTTTAATATGGATGCCGGGGAATTACGAGTTGTAATTGGCCCTAACGGTGCTGGAAAAACAACCTTCCTTGATGTCATTACAGGAAAAGTCCAACCTACAGTAGGGCGTGTTTTTTTTAAAGGTAAAAATTTACGAAATTTAAAAGAACATAAAATCGCCAGAATGGGAATAGGACGTAAATTCCAAACACCCCGCGTTTATTTAAATTTAACGCCTCGTGTAAATTTAGAATTAGCCTGCAATAG
>Ga0114939_10002704_pt1 | contig 12904 bp, 9 predicted proteins | sample AshMeaCrysSpring_FD_87196 | JGI IMG/M metagenome (GOLD analysis project Ga0114939, IMG submission 87196) | Groundwater microbial communities from Big Spring, Nevada to study Microbial Dark Matter (Phase II) - Ash Meadows Crystal Spring | ecosystem: Environmental > Aquatic > Deep subsurface >... | reverse complement strand
GGTGCCCTGCACTTTCGTGAGGTCGACGCCGAGCTCGCGCGCCAGTTTGCGGATCGAAGGACTGGCATGCGCGCGTGCGAAGCCGGGCTCATCGATGCGATCTGCTCGGTCCCCTGCCTTGGTGGGAGCGGGTTGGGAGGTGGTGGCCGGGCCCTCACCCGCGCTGCGCGCGACCTCTCCCGCTGGAGCGGGAGAGGTGGGGCCCTTACCCGCGCTGCGCGCGACCTCCCCCGCCGCAGCTGGAGAGGTGGAGCCAGCCGCCTCGACGACCGCGATCACGTCGCCCTGCGACACACGTGACCCGCGCTGCACCTTGAGCTCCCTGATGACGCCCGCAGCCGTCGAGGGCACGTCCATGGTCGCCTTCTCGGTTTCGAGCGTAATCAGCGCGTCCTCGACAGCGATCGTGTCGCCAGCCTTGATGGCGACGTCGATGACCTCGACGTCCTTGTAGTTGCCGATGTCCGGCACGCGCATTTCGATGAGATTCGTAGCCACGTCACTCACCTCGTGCTCAGACCGTCACCGGGTTGGGCTTTTCGGTGTCGATGCCGAACTTCTCGATGGCGCTGGTAACCGTCGCACGGTCGAGCTTGCCGTCGTCGGCCAGGGCCTTGAGCGTCGCCAGCACGACGTACCGGTGATCGACCTCGAAGAACCCGCGTAAAGCGGCGCGCGAATCGCTGCGGCCGTAACCGTCGGTACCCAGCACCGAGTAGGTTCCGGGCACCCACTGACGGACCTGGTCGGCCACTATGCGCATGTAGTCCGTGGCAGCGACGAACGGCCCCTGCTGCTCCGTGAGTGTCTGCTTCACGTACGGCACGCGCGCCGGCTGGTCCGGGTGCAGCAGGTTCCAGCGCTCGACGTCGAGCGCTTCGCGCCGCAGCTCGGAGAAACTCGTCACGCTGAAAACGTCGGCCGGCACGCCGAACTCGGCCTCGAGCACCTCGGCTGCCTTGATCACTTCGCGCAGGATCGTGCCGGAGCCCAGCAGGTTGGCGCGCACCTTGCCCTTGCCACCGCGCTTGAGCAGGTACATGCCCTTGAGGATGCCCGCCTCCGCGCCCAGCGGCATCGACGGCTGCAAGTAGTTCTCGTTCATGCAGGTGATGTAATAGAAGATCGATTCGCGCTGGGCGTACATGCGGCGCAGGCCGTCCCAGACGATCACGGCCAGTTCGTAGGCAAAGGCGGGGTCGTAGGCGACGCAGTTCGGGATCGTCGTCGCGACGAGCTGGCTGTGCCCGTCCTGGTGCTGCAGGCCTTCGCCAGCCAGCGTCGTGCGACCTGCCGTCGCGCCGAGCAGGAAGCCGCGAGCCTGCATGTCACCCGCGGCCCAGGCGAAGTCGCCGATACGCTGGAAGCCGAACATCGAGTAGTAGATGTAGAAAGGCACCATGTTGACGCCGTGATTCGCGTAGGCCGTGCCCGCGGCGATCCAGCTGCACATCGCACCGCCTTCGTTGATGCCTTCCTCGAGAATCTGTCCCTTCTTGTCCTCGCGGTAGTACAATAGCTGGTCCGAATCCTGCGGCGTGTACAGCTGGCCCATCGACGAATAGATGCCGATCTGCCGGAACAGGCCCTCCATGCCGAAGGTGCGCGCCTCGTCGGGCACGATCGGCACCACGTGCGGTCCCAACTCCTTGTCCTTGAGCAGGATGCCGAGCAGGCGCACGAACGCCATCGTGGTCGAAATCTCGCGCTCGCCTGACGATTCGAGCAACGGCGCGAACGCTTCCAGTGCTGGCGTCTTGAGCGGCGGCGCGCGGTCACTGCGCTGCGGCAGGTGCCCGCCGAGCGCCTCGCGCCGGCCGCGCAGGTACTTGAGCTCTTCGCTGTTCTCCGCCGGCATGTAGTACGGCAGCCCGGCAATGTCTTCGTCGGAGACGGGGATGTTGAAGCGGTCGCGGAACTCGCGCAGCGACGCGTCGTCCAGCTTCTTCTGCTGGTGCGTGATGTTCTGCGCCTCGCCGCCCGTGCGGCCGAGACCGAAGCCCTTCACTGTCTTCGCCAGGATGACCGTGGGCTGTCCTGCGTGCTTCGAGGCCGCGAGGTAGGCGTTGAACACCTTGCGCGCATCGTGGCCACCGCGATTCAGGTGCCAGATGTCCTCGTCGGACATGTTGGCGACCATCTCCTTCAGCTCGGGATATTTGCCGAAGAAATGCTCGCGCGTGTACGCGCCACCCTTGGCCTTGAAGTTCTGGTACTCGCCGTCGACGCACTCCATCATCAGTCGGCGCAGCAGGCCCTTGGTGTCCTGCTGCAACAGCGGGTCCCAGCGCGAGCCCCACATCACCTTGATGACGTTCCAGCCGGCGCCGAGGAACGCGGCCTCGAGCTCCTGGATGATCTTGCCGTTGCCACGCACAGGGCCGTCGAGCCGCTGCAGATTGCAGTTGATCACGAACACCAGGTTGTCGAGCTTCTCGCGTACCGGCATCGTGATCGCGCCGAGCGACTCGGGTTCGTCCATCTCGCCGTCGCCGAGGAACGCCCACACCTTGCGGTCGCTCACCGGCACGATGCCGCGATGCTCGAGGTAGCGCGTGAAGCGTGCCTGGTAGATGGCCATCATAGGCCCGAGCCCCATCGACACCGTCGGGAACTGCCAGAAGTCCGGCATCAGCCACGGGTGCGGGTACGACGACAGGCCGCCCCCCACTTCTTCACGGAAGCGGTTCAGTTGCGCTTCGGATAGCCGGCCTTCCAGGTAAGCACGGGCATAGATACCCGGGGCCGAGTGCCCCTGGATGAAGATCATGTCGCCGGGGTGCCTTTCGCCAGGCGCCCGCCAGAAATGGTTGAACCCCACTTCGTACAGCGTGGCCGCCGAGGCGTAGCTTGCGAGATGACCGCCGTACTCGGAACTCTGGCGATTCGCCTGCACGACCATCGCCATCGCATTCCAGCGCAGGTAGGCCTCGATGCGGCGCTCGAGTGCCCGGTCGCCCGGATACTCGGCTTCCTGACCCGGCGAAATGGTGTTCACGTAAGCTGTATTCTGCTTGAACGGCAGGTATGCACCGGAACGGCGCGTGAAGTCGACGATGCGCTCCAGCAGATACTGCGCGCGCTCCGCTCCCTGCGTCTTAAGCACCGAATCGATGGATTCGAGCCACTCGCGGGTCTCGGCCGGATCGGCATCATCGAGCTTGGAAGTTTCGAACATCTCGGGGCGATCTCCATCCCATTGCGATTCAGGGCACCGGTCAGCCGCAGGTATGCTTTGACCCGCATGGCCTGTTAGCATGCGGCCCGCGCCGGAGCGCGCGTTTCGGCCCGCGCGCTGCACGCAGAATGCGTCCGGCAATGATCCGGTCCGGGCCGATCAGGGTCAAGGTTTTCCCAATGCTTAAAGTGCTTCCGCCCGAGCAAAGAATCGAAGTCTCGGTGCAGCCGCTCGCTCTGTCCGACGCCACGCTCGTGCGTGCCGACGCGGCGGTCGTGCTGCTCGAAAAATCATCGCGGCCCGGCAAGTCGCTCGAGACGCTGCCACAGGCCGTTCTCTGGCAAAAAATGCTGCGAGCGCGGCGAAGCGACGCACAGGACGCGCCAATGCTGTCGAGCCGCCTGGCCAATCGCAGCCAGACGCTCGTTGTAATCGGTTTCATCAAACAGGGCGCGTCGGGCTACGAGCGACTGGAGCTGGCTGGCAAGCTGGCGCGCGAAGCGCTGCAACCCGGCGTGCAGCGCCTGCACCTGCATGCCGGCGACTTCGGCAGACCCGGCGAGCGCAGTGCTGCGCTCGAAGCCATGCTCAGCGCCGCGCTGGCGCACGCCGCGCCGATGCCGCAGCAGAAGTCGAAGACCACGCCGCCTTCCTCGCTCGCCAGTATCCGCATCGACGATCGCCCGGGCGCGGCCTACGAGCGCAGCGTGGCCATTGCCGCGGGCAATCACCTGGCGCGGTGGCTCGCGACCCTGCCGCCGAACGTGCTCGACTCGATTGCCTATCGCAAAGCGCTGCAGCAGCTGGCGCGCCGCGAAGGCTGGTCGTTCAAGTTCTTCAGCGTCGATCAGCTCGAGCGTATGGGCGCAGGCGCGTTCACCGCGGTCGCCCGCTCCAATCCGCATCGCGGCGCCGGTATCGTGCGTCTGTCTTGGTCGCCACCGCGCGCGCGCAAGGGCATGGCGCCGCTCGCGCTCGTCGGCAAGGGCATCTGCTTCGACACAGGCGGCATCAACCTCAAGCCCCATCGCAGCATGTATTCGATGCACGGCGACATGCAGGGCAGCGCCGTGGCCGTCGGCACGCTGCTCGCGCTGGCGCGGCTGCGGACGCCCTGCCCCATCGACTGCTGGCTCGCCCTGACCGAGAACCAGATCGGCCCAGACGCTTACCGCCCGCAGGAAGTCGTGCGCGCGCTGAATGGCGTGACGATCCAGGTTGTGCACAGCGATGCCGAAGGTCGCATGGTGCTCGCCGACACGCTCACGCTGGCCTCGCGCGCGCGGCCGCGTCTCATGCTCGATTTCGCGACGCTGACCGGCGCCTGCGTGGCCGCGCTCACGGACCGCTACGCGGGCGCCTTCACCAACCGTGCGGACCTGCACGGCTGGCTGCAGGACACGGGCCGCGCCAGCGGCGAGCGCGTCTGGTGCTTCCCGATGGACGAGGACTTCGACGCCGAGCTCGACAGCCCGGCGGCCGACATCATGCAGTGCGCGCTGGACAACAAGGGCGATCACATCCTGGCCGCCCGCTTCCTCGGCAAGTTCGTCGCAGCAGGCGTGCCCTGGGTGCACGTCGACCTGGCGCCCTCCGAACGCAAAGGGGGACTCGCGCACATACCTTCGGAAATGACGGGCTTCGGCGTGCGCTACGCCGTGCACCTGCTCGGCGACACCGCCGGTCTCGACCAACGCCTGGGATGACCCGATGACCCCGCCGACCGCCGACTCACTGACCCTGCGCCGTCCCGATGACTGGCACCTGCACGTGCGTGATGGCGCGCAGCTCGCGGCCGTGGTGCCATTCACCGCGCGGCAGTTCGCCCGGGGGCTTGTCATGCCCAACCTGCAGCCGCCGATGACGACCACCGAGGCGCTCGGCGCCTATCGGGCACGCATCCTGGCGGCGGTGCCTCCCGGACTGCTGTTCGAACCGCAGATGACGCTATACCTGACGGACCAGACCTCGCCCGACGAAATCCGCAAGGCGCGCGCCAGCGGCTACGTCGTCGGCGCCAAGCTGTACCCGGCCGGCGCAACGACGCATTCGGACGCCGGCGTCACGTCGATCGACAACGTCTGGCCCGCGCTCGAGGCGATGGCCGAGCACGGCCTCGTGCTGCAGGTGCATGGCGAAGTCACGGCGAGCGGCGTCGATGTATTCGACCGCGAGCACGTCTTCATCGACCGCGTGCTGAGCCGCGTGGTCGAGCGCGTGCCGGCGCTGAAGGTCGTGTTCGAGCACATCACCACGCAGGCGGCCGTGCAGTTCGTGCGCGACGCGCGCCCGGGCGTGGCGGCCACCGTCACGCCGCAGCACCTGCTGCTCAACCGCAACGCGCTGTTCGAAGGCGGCCTGCGCCCGCACCACTACTGCCTGCCGGTGCTGAAGCGCGAGCGCGACCGCGAGGCGCTGGTGGACGCCGCCACCAGCGACGACCCGCGCTACTTCCTCGGCACCGACAGCGCGCCGCACGCGCAGCATGCAAAGGAGACCGCGTGCGGCTGCGCGGGCATCTTCTCGGCCCATGCGGCGTTAGAACTCTATGCCGAGGCCTTTGAGGGCGCCGGCCGCCTCGACCGGCTCGAAGCATTCGCCTCCGAGCGCGGCGCGGACTTCTACGGCGTGCCGCGCAACACCGGCACGGTCACGCTGCGCAGGGAAACCTGGAGCGTGCCCACCAGTTACACATTCGGCTCCGGCGACGCCCGGCTGGTACCCTTCCGTGCCGGCGGCACGATCGCGTGGCGGATGGCGGACCCGGCATGACGCAAGAGTTCGCGGGCTACGAATTTGTCGAGCCGCGTATCGCCGACCGGTTCCGCGGCTTCCTGCCCGTCGTGATCGACGTGGAGACCGGCGGCTTCAATCATCAGACTGACGCGCTGCTCGAGATCGCGGCGGTGATGATCGAAATGACGCCGATGGGCGAGCTGCGCCCGGGCGCCACGCACCGCTTTCACGTCCAACCCTTCCATGGCTCGCGCATGGACCCTGCCTCGCTCGCCGTCAATGGCATCGATCCGCATCACCCGCTGCGGCCGGCGATTCCGGAGAAGGAAGCGCTGACGCAGTTGTTCCGGGAGATCCGCAAGAACGTGCGCGACCACGAATGCACGCGTGCCGTGCTGGTCGGGCACAACTCGTCGTTCGACCTGAATTTCCTCAATGCCGCGATCGCGCGCACCGACATCAAGCGCAATCCGTTCCACCCGTTCTCGAGCTTCGACACAGCGACGCTGGCCGGAGTCGCGCTTGGCCAGACCGTGCTGTCGCGCGCGATCGTGGCGGCCGGACTGACGTGGGACCCGGTCGCGGCGCATTCGGCGATCTACGATGCGGAGCGCACGGCAGCCTTGTTCTGCATCATCTGCAACAGGTTCCGCAGCCTGTACGAGGAGGCGGTGGAACGCGCGCCGGCGCTCGCGCAGCCGGAGGCACCGGTTCCCGGCGAAGGGATTTGAGTCGGGGGCTGGCGGACTGCGGCCGCCGCCCCAACGGCCCGACGGCCGCGAGATGCGGCCGTTGCATCGCGGCTCAGCCGTTGCCGGCGGTAGCGCCAGCTTCGTTGAGCACCTGCTGCAGTTCGCCCTTCTGGTACATCTCGGTGATGATGTCCGAGCCGCCGAGCAGTTCACCCTTGACATACAGCTGCGGGTACGTCGGCCAGTTCGAGTAGCGCTTCAGCGCTTCGCGCAGCTCCGGGTCTTCGAAGATGTTCACGTAGGCAAACGTCGCGCCACACGCCTCGAGCGTGCGCACGGCCGAGGCGGAGAAGCCGCACTGCGGAAAATCGGGCGTGCCCTTCATGTAGAGCACCACCGGGTTCGACTTGAGCTGATCCTGGATTCGCTGCGTCACGTCCACGTTTCTTCACCCCTCAACGGCTGCGGCTTGCTGCTTGCGTACCCGTTCCAGGCGAGCGATCACCTGCCACTGTTCGGCGGCGCTCATCCGTCCCCAGCGCGCGATCTCGTCGAGCGTGCGCAGGCAGCCGATGCATGTGCGGCCGGCATCGAGCACGCAGATGTTCATGCAAGGGGATACGGGTGCTGCCTGGGTCATCGGGCCTCCTGCGCCTGCCGCGCAGGGCGTTGAATTATGGGGTTCCGTCGCCTATTCTTCAAACCCTTTGACAGGGTCCGGGTAATCTAACCCCCGGTAACGTAAGAATTTTTCCGGGAGGAACACTCATCCATGAATCCTTTGCTCACGGTTCGCGGCGCGCTGACGACTGGTTTCGTCGCCGCCGTCCTGCTCTCGCTGCTGATCTCGCCCACGACGTTCCATGAACTGGGGCTGGCACGCTGGCTGCACATCGTCTCCGGTATCGCGTGGATCGGCCTGCTGTACTACTTCAACCTGGTGCAGATTCCCGGTCTCGCGGCGGCGGCAGCCGACAAGGGCGGCCCGGGCGGCGCCGGCATTTCCAAGTACATCGCTCCGGTGGCGCTGTTCTGGTTCCGCTGGGCCGCGCTGGCCACCTGGTTGACGGGCTTCTGGTACCTGGCGCGCTCGGGCAACCTTGCCGGCGCGTTCGCGCTCGGCATGCTGAGCGACCCGATCAATTACTACCAGCTCGTGATCGGCATCGGTGCGTGGCTCGGCACGATCATGCTGTTCAACGTCTGGGTGCTGATCTGGCCGAACCAGAAGAGGGTGCTCGGAATCGTGGCCGCGACCGACGACGAGAAGGCTGCCGCACGCAAGACGGCGATGCTCGCCTCGCGCACGAACTTCGTGCTCTCGATCCCGATGCTGCTTTGCATGGGCTCGGCAACGCACGGGCTGCCGTTCTGACGCCTGGCTGATCCGGCCGACACGGTGACCTGAAAAGCCCGGCTCTGGCCGGGCTTTTCTTTTGCGTGCCGAAGCGCGACCGGCCCACCATGCCCCGCGGGCATGCAATAAGATGTCGTGCTGCCGCTCACGCCATCCGGGTCCGACACCGATGACATCGAAGCAACCACGCTCGCACGACCCGAACGCCGCCATCGTGCCGCCCGCCGACATCGGCGCGACCGTGGCCGCCGCGCTGGCCGAGGACGTCGGTACCGGTGACCTGACGGCGGCGCTGGTTCCCGCGGGCCGGCAAGGACGCGCGACGATCATCACGCGCGAGGCAGCGGTGATCGCAGGCCGCCCTTACGTGGACGAAGTGTTTCGCCAGGTCGACCCGGCCGTGCATGTCGAATGGCACGTGACGGATGGCGACCGTGTCGAACCCAACCAGTTGCTGTATCGACTGCGCGGGCCGGCTCGCTCGCTGCTCACTGCTGAGCGCACAGCGCTCAACTTCCTGCAGGTGCTCTCGGCCACGGCGACCGTGACACGGCGCTACGCGGATGCGCTCGAGGGCCTGCCTTGCCGCGTGCTCGACACGCGCAAGACGCTGCCGTGCCTGCGCAACGCGCAGAAGTATGCGGTGCGGTGCGGCGGCGGCGTCAATCACCGTATCGGCCTCTACGACGGCATCCTCGTCAAGGAGAATCACATCGTGGCAGCCGGTTCGATCGGCGCAGCCGTGGCCGCAGCGAAGCCATACGCGGCGAAAGGCGTGATGATCGAGGTCGAGGTCGAGACCCTCGGCGAACTGCGGCAGGCGCTGGACGCCGGCGCCGAGATGGCCCTGCTCGACGAGTTTTCGCTTGACGACCTGCGTGCCGCCGTCGCGCTCAACCGCTCGCACGCCAACGGACCGATCAAGCTGGAAGCCTCGGGCGGCATAACGTTCGAGACCTTGCGAGAGGTGGCGGGGACCGGCGTCGATTTCATCTCGGTCGGCTCGCTGACCAAGCACGTGCGCGCAGTGGACTTGTCGATGCGTTTCGAGTTCGCCGAGGGCTGAGCGCGCCGGGCGATTTCTCGCCCTGCTTGAGAAGCGCTGATCGCTGCAGATGCAGGCGTCCCATCCGGTGCCTTTCCCCTCGCTTGGAAAGGCAGACACGCGCTCGGGGAAAGGCACCGGATGGGACGCTGGACATACCGCGCCTGAGCGCTTTTCGCGCGGGCGCGAAAAGACGCACGGCGCACGTAGCGGTGAAGGACCCCAGGCCCGGGCCGCAAAGCCCAGCGGACACTCCTCAAGCCGCTACAGCACCGCCTAATGCTCTCAAGGCTGGATTCGGACGTGCGGTCGGCATGCGCCCATGCCCGAACGGCTGGCCGGTCCTGGCGCTACTTGCGCCGTGCGTAGTCTTCGGCCACGAAGACGAAGCTCAGGCGCGTCCGATCGAGCGGTCGATTCCGTGGGTTTTCCGCGGGAGTGTCTGCCTTTCCGACCGCGGGAAAACCCACGGAATCGGCCGCCGGCACGGTACGTATGACTCGACCTCAGGTCGGAAGATGCGAACGGCGCAGAATGCGCCTGCCCGTCAGCCGTGCGCCGCGATCTTGACGATGCGCGACGGCGCCGAGATTCCGTAGCCCTGCGCGTAGTCGACGCCCAGCGAGCGCAGCATGTTGATGATCTCCTCGTTCTCCGCGAACTCGGCGATCGTCTTCTTGCCCGTGAGGTGTCCGATCTCGTTGATGGAGCGCACCATTTCGCGGTCGATCGGGTCGCGCAGGATTTCCTTGACGAAGCTGCCGTCGATCTTGAGGAAGTCCACCGGGAAGTGCTTCAGGTAACCGAACGACGACAGGCCCGTGCCGAAGTCGTCCAGCGCGAACTTGCAGCCATGCTCCTTCTTGAGCGCCGCAATGAAGCGGTTGGCCTGCGAGAAGCTCGCGATCGCCGCCGTCTCGGTGATCTCGAAGCAGATCTTGGTGCCGTCGATGCCGCTGTTCTTGAGCAGCATCTGCACGAACGGCAGGAACTCCGCGTCGCCCAGGCTCTGGCCGGACAGGTTGATCGAGCACAGCGCGAGCCGCTCGCGCTCGTCGGCCTCCGAGACCAGCCAGCGCAGCGCATTCTCGACCACCCAACGGTCGATCTGCGGCGTGATGCCGTAGCGCTCCGCGGCGTTGATGAAGTTGTCGGGCGAGACGATCTTGCCCGCCTCATCCTTCATGCGCAGCAGCAGCTCGTAGTGTGCGCCCGTCTCCGCATCCGGCTGCAGCGGCTGGATGGTCATGCGGAACAGCTCGAAGCGCGATTCCTCGAGCGCGTTGTTGATGCGCGCGGCCCACTGCATTTCGCGGCGGCGGCGCATGAGGTCGATGTCGTTGTCCTGGAAGGAGAACACCCGGTTGCGGCCCGCTTCCTTCGCCGCCTGACACGCGCTGTCTGCGGCCGACAGTACCGCGGCGACGTCCTCGCTCTCGCCGGTCAGCGGCACCACGCCGATGCTGCAGCCGAGGCGGAACGTGCGCTCTTCCCAGACGAACTTGTAATTGCGGATCGTCTCGCGCAACTGCTCCGCCATGACCAACGCATCGTCCAGCGAGCAACTTTCGAGCAGCACGCCGAACTCGTCGCCGCCAAGGCGGGCCAGCGTATCGCGCCAGCGAATCTTGGTCTTCAGCAGTGCTCCCACCTGGCCCAGCAGCGCGTCGCCCGCGCTGTGCCCGCAGGTGTCGTTGATGATCTTGAACTGGTCGACGTCGAGGTGACACAAGGCGTACTGAGTCTCGCGCGCCTTGGCGCTGCGCAGCGAGCGCTCGAGCCGCGACTCGAACTCGCGGCGGTTGACGAGGCCCGTCAGGATGTCGTGACTCGCGTGGTACGAGAGCTTGCGGTTCAGTTCGCGGCTCTCGCTCACGTCGTGGAACACCAGTACGCCACCGCAGACCGCGCCCGAGCCGTCCCGGATCGGCGAGGCGGTGCTCTCGATGTACATCTCGTTGCCGTCGCGCTTGATCAGCAGCGTCGGCCGCACCGACTTGATCGCCCGCGCGCGCCGGATGGCGACCGACAGCGGGTTCTCGAGCGGCTCGCAGGTCTCTTCGTGGAAACCGCGGAAGATCTCGTCGATGCCCTTGCCCTGCGCTTCCTCGAACTTCCAGCCGGTGAGACCCTCGGCGGTCGGATTGAGGTACTCGACGACGAGGTGGCCGTCGGTCGTGATCACGCCGTCGCCGATCGACTGCAGCGTGATCTGCGCACTCTCCTTTTCCTTGAACAGCGCGTCTTCGTAGAGCTTGCGCTCGGTGATGTCGAACTCGACGCCCACGAGCCGCCGCAGCCGCCCCGTGCCGTCCACGCGCGCCTTGGCGCGGCTGACCACCCAGCGCCAGTCGCCCTTGCAGTGACGCATGCGATGCACGCTCTCGAACATCGGCGTCTTGCCCGCGATGTGGTCGCGGATCAGCGCCTGCACGCGCGCCATGTCGTCCGGATGCACCAGTCGGCGCCAGTCCGGCGATACATTCGGGTCGTGCTCGTCGTAGCCCAGCATCTTGCGCCAGCGCGGCGAGAAGTAGACCGTGTTGTTCTCGACGTCGAAATCCCACAGCCCGTCGTTGGCCGAAGGCAGCGACAGCGCGTTCCGTTCCTCGATTTTGGCGAGGTAGCGCTGCACGCGCAGCCGCTCGAGACCCGTGGCGAAACTCGAGCCGACGAGTTTCAGCATCAGGTGCAGGTTCGCGTCCCAGCCGTCGGGCCGTGGCTGCGACGAGAACAAAGCGATGAACCCGTGCACACGGTCATTGAGCGCAAGTCCGCAGACCACGGCGGAGCGCACGTTGAGCTCCGCCAACCGCGCCGCGTCGGCCGCGTGGTCCCGGCGCGGACTCCGCGTGTCGCGGATCTCGGCGAGGCGCAGGTGCTCCAGCCGCGTGGTCAGCACGGGCAGGCGTTCGGTGAGTTCGCCTTTGAGCACCTGGGGATCGAACTGCGAGAGCAGCCCGGTGGCGCCCGCCACGCGCTCGATCAGGCGCTTGTCCGCATCGAGCAACGCGATGCAGATGGCGTCGACGCCAGTGGCTTCGCGCAGCGCATCAAGGTTGCGCTTGACGGAGTTGTCGCCCGCCTCGCTCGTCAGCGCGACGAAATCGAGCGCGACCTTGGTGACGAGGACGTCGAGGCCGACCGTGGGACGCTCACCGCCCGTGCCAAAGACGAACTGCGTCGACAGGAAATCCGCAGACTCCTGATCTTCGACTCCGCCCGGCGGTACATTCGACGACATTGAGCTGTCCGTTCTCCCTCGGGGCGCCGCGGGGACGGGGTGCGGAATGGTCGTATCGGACCCTCGCTGGCGCGAGCCGGATTCTGACAGATTGGCTCGCTAACTCAAGCTAAGGCGCTGAATTTACTGACGCGTTTGGTGGGATGTAGAGCCTTGCCCGGCTCAAGTCGCCGCGCTCGACGCAGCCCGGATCGGCGGCGCCGCCCGTGATCAGGAACCAGTGCTGCCGGTTGGCGCGGCCCAACTCCTGCGCCTGCATGCCCTTGAAGCAGATCTCGAGCGTCTTCTGGTGCACGAGCAGGGCGCGGCCTGGCTTCGCTGCGTACCATGCAGCCGCATCCTCCGCCTCGGCATCCTTCTCTCGCCAGCGCGCATGGCCGAAGTTGAAGCTGGGACGATCGAGCTCGAGCAGGTACTGTTCCTTGGCGCCGACGAGGCCCAGTTCTTCGAAACTGACGCTGGCCTGCGCAACCTCCTCCATGAACGCCCGGCCCGAGCGCACGGCATCGATGCCGGGATAGACGACGTACCCCACCGTGACCAGGACCGCCGCCAGCGTCGCGCCGTAGGCCAGCCAGCCATCCTTCACCCGAAAGATCAGCAGGGCCAGCAAGCCGCCGGTGCCCGCAAGGGCCAACGGCAGTACGGGCGC
>Ga0114939_10002703_pt1 | contig 12904 bp, 8 predicted proteins | sample AshMeaCrysSpring_FD_87196 | JGI IMG/M metagenome (GOLD analysis project Ga0114939, IMG submission 87196) | Groundwater microbial communities from Big Spring, Nevada to study Microbial Dark Matter (Phase II) - Ash Meadows Crystal Spring | ecosystem: Environmental > Aquatic > Deep subsurface >... | reverse complement strand
TAAAAGTAACTGATATGTTTGATATTCCTGCGATGAGAGATGCCTTAGGAGAAGTGATCACGCGGACGGTTTATGTCAGCGATTGGACACAACAACATGCCAACTTTTTTGCTGCCTTGCAGTTGGAAAAACGGATGATGTTTATTGGGCTAGCATTAATTGTCATGGTTGCTGCCTTTAATATTATTTCCACTATGGTTATGGTGGTGACTGACAAGCGAAGTGACATTGCGATTTTACGAACCATTGGCGCATCTCCCGCTTCCATTATGACTATTTTTATTGTGCAGGGCATGGCAATAGGTTTAATTGGCATGCTGTTAGGCGTTGCGGGCGGCGTTGCTGTGGCAACTCATATTGATAGTATCGTTCCATTTATTGAGCAGCTGTTCGGTTTTAAATTCTTTCCAGCCAATGTGTTTTATATTAGTTTTGTTCCTTCTCATCTCGTGTGGAGTGATGTAAGACAAATTGCATTTATGGCCTTTACACTCACCTTGTTAGCAACGCTTTATCCTGCTTGGCAAGCGTCGAAAACGCAACCTGCGGAGGCGTTACGTTATGAGTAGTCTTAAAAGTAAGCTGGTTTTACAAGCCACGCAATTGTCCAAACGCTATGAAGAGGCGGAGATAGCGGTTGAAGTACTTAAGTCAATTGATTTTAGTCTATCACAGGGAGATCGTTGTGCTATTGTTGGTGCTTCTGGTTCGGGTAAGTCGACCCTATTGCACCTGCTTGGTGGTTTAGATAAACCCAGTGAGGGTCTGGTAAAGCTTTGCGGACAGGACTACTCAACGTTAAATGAAGCAGAAAGAGGGCGGTTGCGAAATCGACATTTAGGATTTGTCTATCAGTTTCATCACTTGTTGCCAGAGTTTACCGTGTTAGACAATGTTGCCATGCCACTCTTGGTTCGACGTTTGCCGGTTGTTGAAGCGCGTAAAGAAGCGAAAACAATCTTAGATGCGGTGGGTTTGTCGCACCGTTTAGCACATAAGCCAAGTGAATTGTCGGGCGGGGAGCGTCAGCGTACGGCGATTGCTCGTGCGTTGGTGACACGTCCTGACTGTTTAATGGCAGATGAACCAACGGGTAATTTAGATTCCGCTACCGCAGATAAAATTTACGATTTGCTGATGGAACTTCAGCAACAAACCAATATGGCATTGATTATTGTGACTCATGACGTGAGCTTGGCTGAGCGCATGAGTCGCATCCTTCATATGCGAGATGGCCGCTTTGTCGATTAAGCTTTTTGCTAAGAGACGCAGACCTGCGGTATCATACACTTAATTTTTAATTTGTCTCTTTGGAGAGTGCCTGCGTGATTTCATTTCGTGGAAGCATGGTTGCCATTGTAACGCCCATGACCCTTGAAGGTACTATTGATTATCCGTCCTTCGCTCGTTTATTGGATTTTCATATGGCTAATGAAACTTCAGTTATTTGTGTGGCGGGAACAACAGGTGAAGCATCAACTTTAGACTGCAACGAGCATTGTGCCCTCATTCGCTATGCGGTCGAATACGTCAAAGGACGTGTGCCTATCATGGGCGGAACAGGTGCGAACAGTACGCGAGAGGCGATTGAGCTAACGCGATGTGCCAAAGAAGCGGGAGCAGATGCTGCTTTGCTGGTTACGCCCTACTATAATAAGCCAACGCAAGAAGGGCTTTATCTCCATTACAAAGCCGTTGCTGAAGCGGTGGATATTCCGATTGTGCTTTATAACGTACCAGGTCGTACAGCCGTTGATATGTTGCCTGAAACTGTGGCTCGCTTGTCGCATATTCCTAATATCATTGGTATTAAAGACGCCACAGGAAAGTTAGAACGCTTAACGGCTATGCAGGCTATTTGTGCGCCTGAATTTGAGTTTTATACGGGCGATGATGCAACGGCGATAGAGTTTATTTTACTAGGGGGTCATGGTGGTATTTCAGTCACTGCCAATGTTGCGCCGCAATTGGTCAGCCAAGCTTATCAGACGGCATTATCAGGCGATGCAAACAAAGCACGCTCCCTTGATGCTTCGTTACAAGCACTTCACCGAGATCTTTTTGTTGAAGCCAATCCCATTCCGGTTAAGTGGGCTTTGCATCGCCTGAGTCACATTGGTCTGGGTATTCGTTTGCCATTAACGGTGCTGTCAGAACCCCATCATCAGCTGATTGAGGCTGCGCTTCAACAGGCTAATTTACTCGCCAACTCATAATTTCTTTTGGAGTGATTTGTTTCATGAAATATTCGTTAAGCTTAGTGGGCATTGCAGCTCTGTCTATCTTGTCACTCTCAGGCTGTAGTAGTCTCAGTAAATCATTTGGTTCAGGAGATGCAATTAGCAGTAAAGAGAACTATCGCGTAACTCAAGATGCGTTAATTTCCCCTTTAGAATTGCCGCCAGGTTTTCAAAACCCTAACCGCAATATGGATATGAGTAACCGTCAATTGATGGGTCAATTGAATGATAAAATTATGCGTAAAGACATTCCTACTTTCAAAGTAGATGGATTGTCGATTCGGAGTAATTTGTCGGAGCGTTGGTTGCACGTTGATAAAGTCAATTCAGATGATTTGTGGGAGCGGTTACAGCGCTTCTTAGTTGCTCAAGGATTTGCCGTTGAAGAGTCTCGAAAAGACGTGGGCTTAATTCGTACTGCCTATGTGGCTCGTAAAGAAGTAGTGCCTAAAGCAGAAATGGGCTTCTTAACACGTGTGTTTAATGCTTGGCGCGAAGAAACGGCGCAAGGAGCAATGGATCGACTCACACTTCGTCTTGAGACAGATGCACAGGGCGGTGCTAATGTGTATTTACGACATTCAATGATTATTGCAGATTCTGATGGCGATATTAATAACTGGCGTTCACGCCCTTATCATCCCGTATTTGAAGCAGAAATGTTATATCAGTCGATGGTCTTTTTAGGTGCCTCGATGAATAACGCCGTGGCACAGGTTGCGGCAACTGAAAAACGTTTAGAAGCGTCATTAGATGGAGAGTTTTCGGGATTAAGCCTTAAAGCGGGTATGGAAGAAAGTTGGCAGTTTATCCTTTCTTTGGCGGATCGTTCTGGATTCTCTGTCTTAACTACCGATAAAGCCAATGGTGTGATGACATTAAAATTCGCAACTCAAGCGACTAAAGAGGAAAAAGGTTTCTTCACTCGTTTATTTAGTTCTGAAACGGAAGAGATCAGTCAAATTGGTCTTAAGTTTAAGACTAACACAGCATCAAAGACAACGGATGTCACAGTTGAAAGTGTTGATAACCGAGTGCTGAGTGCTAAAGAACGCAAAGCGGTATTTCAGCGGATGGGTGTGATTGAATAATGAGAACCTCTAAAAATTGGCACCTAGCTCATTTTTAGAGTTTTCAGATTAGTTTTTAGCTGGCGAATTGGGATGGAATAGATGAACTATTGTGTCTCTTTTCCCAGAACCCCCAACCCGTTGGTGTCTTAGAGGTGTACATGAATTGCTTTATTGAATTAATTTGGGGGCGATCAGCGCTTTCAGCGTTTCGTATTCAACAATTAAAACAACGCGCTCAACAACATGGCGTTTATTTAGAGAGAGTTGAAGCTCAGTTCGTCTATGTCGCAGAGTGCGAAGGCTCATTAGACAATCAGAGTCAGTTGACCTTAAGTAAATTGCTGAACGAGACAAGTGACTTAATCCTTGGCATGGATGCTCAGTTTGTTGTTTCACCACGAGTGGGAACTATATCTCCTTGGTCTTCTAAAGCAACAGATATTGTTCATAACTGTGGGTTAGGGAATATTAAACGTATTGAGCAGGCAATCGCATGGCGATTGGATGCAACATTAAACGCAGACCAACTTTCGTTAGTGCAAAGTTTGGTTCATGATCGCATGACTGAAAGCCTATTGGGCTCAGTTCAAGATTTAACACACTTATTTTCTCATCAAGCTCCAAAGCCTTATCAAACAGTTCCTTTGCTGGCGCAGGGTAAGGCTGCTTTGATTGCAGCCAATCAAAGCATGGGGCTTGCTTTGTCTGATGATGAAATTGATTATTTGCATCAGGCGTTTAGTGAACAACTCAAGCGCGATCCAATCGATGCCGAATTGATGATGTTTGCTCAAGCAAACTCTGAACATTGCCGCCATAAGATTTTCAATGCTCAATGGACAATTGACGGTCAAAAACAAGACCATAGCCTATTTGGCATGATTCGTAATACCTATGCTAATGAGTCTTCACGTATGTTATCGGCATATAGTGATAATGCTGCCGTGATGCAGGGTAGTTTGGGCGAACGTTTCTTTCCTGATGCCGACGGTATCTATCGAGCGCATGAAGAACAGGTTGCGATTTTAATGAAGGTCGAAACTCATAATCACCCCACTGCTATTGCGCCTTTTGCGGGTGCGGCGACGGGTTCTGGTGGTGAAATTCGTGATGAAGGGGCAACGGGGCGAGGCTCTAAACCCAAAGCGGGATTAACTGGCTTTACTGTTTCTAACCTATCAATTCCTGCCTTTCAACAACCTTGGGAAATGACCTACGGCAAACCGGGACGTATTGTGTCTGCCTTAGATGTCATGATTGATGGTCCTCTCGGTTCAGCCGCTTTTAACAACGAATTTGGTCGTCCTGGGCTATGTGGCTATTTCCGTACCTATGAAAATCCTGTTCTGACTGCACAGGGTATTGAGCAACGAGGTTATCATAAGCCGATCATGTTAGCGGGCGGTTTGGGTAATATTCGTGAGCAACATGTACAAAAACAACCTTTTCCAGCAGGCTCTAAGTTGATTGTATTGGGTGGTCCTGCCATGCTGATTGGTTTGGGTGGTGGCGCTGCGTCTAGTGTTGATGCAGGCAAATCTCACGAAAGTCTTGATTTTGCTTCCGTTCAACGTGGTAATCCAGAGATGGAACGTCGTGCACAAGAGGTGATTGACCGTTGTGCATGGATGGGTGAGGACAATCCTATCTTATTCATTCACGATGTGGGAGCAGGAGGTTTATCTAATGCGATGCCCGAATTGGTGAATGATGCAGGAAAAGGAGCAAAACTTCATTTGCGTGCGATTCCCAATGATGAATCCAGTATGTCTCCGATGGAGATTTGGTGTAATGAATCGCAAGAACGCTATGTGTTGGCAATTGCAGCGGATAAATTAGCGACTTTCGAGGCAATTTGTCAGCGAGAGCGCTGTCCTTTTGCCGTATTAGGTGAAGCGACGCAAGAAGCGCATTTAACGGTTGAAGATAGTCAATTTAATAATGCGCCAGTTGATATGCCGCTACCCATTTTATTGGGTAAAGCACCGAAAATGCACAGAGATGTCACTGATGTAGTGCGATCACAGCCAGGGTTTGATACGGCCGCAATTGATCTCAATGATGCCATTAATCGCCTGATGGCTTTACCGACCATTGCGGATAAAACTTTCTTAGTCACTATTGCTGATCGAAGTATTACAGGATTGGTCGCACGTGACCAGATGGTAGGGCCTTGGCAAGTGCCCGTGGCTGACGTTGCTGTGACCTCAACGGATTATGTCCATCATACAGGCGAAGCTATGGCACTTGGTGAGCGTTCTCCGATAGCCGTGTTAGATCCTGCAGCCTCGACACGTATGTCAGTCGCTGAATCTTTAACAAACTTGTTGGCAGCGGATATTGCCGAGTTAACCCATATTAAATTATCAGCTAACTGGATGGCGGCAGCGGGTCATGCAGGTGAAGATGCCGCACTTTATGCGGGTGTCAAAGCGGTAGGCTTAGAATTTTGTCCAGCGTTAGGCTTGACCATTCCAGTCGGTAAAGACTCTTTGTCCATGAAAACACAATGGAAAGATGATCAAGGCAAGCAAAAAGCGGTTGTATCTCCCTTATCCTTAGTGGTCACTGCCTTTGCGCCCGTACAAGATATTCGTAACACTTGGACGCCAGAGTTGCGTCCTGATTTGGGCGGTCAGCTTTGGTTAATCGACTTAGGAGCTGGAGCAAATCGCCTAGGTGGTTCTTGTTTAGCTCAGGTATACAACCAAGTGGGTGATGTCGCGCCTGATATTACGCCAGAGGCCATGCGTCGCCTATTCAACTTATTGACCGCAGCACGCGCCGAAGGTCTGATAACGGCTTACCATGACCGCAGTGATGGTGGTTTGTTCACAACGCTTGCTGAAATGGCCTTTGCTGGACGCACAGGGTTAGATATTGATTTATCGCTGTTTTCAGATGATGTGATTGCTGCACTCTTCAGTGAAGAAATCGGTGTCGTGGTTCAGGTCACCTTAGCCAATGAAACTGCCTTTAAGACATTGATTGCTAAGCACGGCTTGATTGACAATTGTCAGGTTATTGCTCAGTTTAACCAAGAGTCATTGTTGAAGGTATTGGTTCAAGGTAAGACTTTACTTGAGCGTGAGTTAACTGATTGTCATGCGCGTTGGTCAGAAACTTCTTATCGTATGCAAGCACTCCGTGATAATGCGGATTGTGCACAACAGGCCTATGGATTAATTCAGCGTCAAGCTACTGAAAGTAAACTCTTTGCACAATTGACATTCAACCCAGCCGAAAATGTGGCGGCACCTTATATTCATTTGGCAACTCGACCTAAAGTTGCTATTTTGCGTGAACAAGGGGTCAATGGTCAGCAGGAAATGGCAGCAGCCTTTACCTTAGCAGGTTTTGATGCTGTGGATGTGCATATGAGCGATATTATTAGTGGTCGTATGTCATTAACGCAAATGAAAGGACTGGTCGCTTGCGGTGGATTTTCCTATGGTGATGTAACGGGGGCTGGTCGTGGTTGGGCTTCAAGTATTCAGCTTAATAGTCAAGCGTCAGCCGCGTTTGCAGACTTTTTTCATCGTCAAGACAGCTTTAGTTTGGGTGTATGTAATGGGTGTCAAATGCTGTCCAGCTTACATGATTTAATACCTGGTGCTGAACACTGGCCTCGTTTTTTCCGCAATACCTCAGAACAGTTTGAAGCTCGCTTATCCATGGTAAAAGTGGAGGAAAGCCCCTCCGTATTGTTACGTGGGATGGTCGGCTCAATGATGCCTATTGCAGTAGCGCATGGTGAGGGGCGAGTGGTCTGGCGCGACGCCGCGCATCAGCAAAGCGCACAGGCATCATTGCGATATGTTGATGCAACGGGCGAAGCCACTGAGGTTTATCCGCTTAACCCCAATGGTTCAGAATCTGGATTAACGGGCTTTACTTCTAACGATGGACGTGCCACTATTATGATGCCACATCCTGAACGTGTTTTCCGACGCGATCAGTATTCGTGGCACCCAGATGATTGGCCTGAAGAAGGTCCTTGGATGCGTCTATTTCGCAATGCGCGAGAATGGGTGGCTTGAGACTGAGTAATTAACCATACTGATGATTGCCCAAACATATTTAATTTGCACATTAAATGTTAAGTGAATATCATCATTTAATAATCTATTTTTTTCGACAACTTGAGGAGACTCATCACGATGGCAATGAATCGCCGTGAATTTCTGCACGTCATGGGTATGGCTGCAGCTGCTGGAATGTTACCGACTATGGCACGTGCTGGTAAGGAAGCAGATATGTACAAAATGCCACGATATGGCCAAGTACGTATTATGCACATTACCGATACGCACGCTCAGTTGAAGCCTGTTTATTTCCGTGAGCCTAACGTGAACTTGGGTATGGGCGCGGCTTTTGGTAAATTGCCACACGTTGTCGGCGAAAAAATGCTGAAAGAGTTGAAAATCAAGCCGAATTCAATTGAAGCACATGCCTTTACTTACCTAAACTTTACTGACGCTGCACGTCAGTTTGGTAAAGTAGGCGGTTTTGCTCATGTTAAAACGCTGGTTGATGGTTTGCGTGAACAAGCTGGTGGTCGTCAAAATACACTATTAATTGACGGTGGCGACACTTGGCATGGTTCGGGTACGGCGTTGTGGACGCGTGGTGCGGACATGGTCGGAGCCTGTAATATTCTGGGTGTTGATTACATGACGCCTCACTGGGAGTTTACTTATACACAAGAAGAAGTTTTCCGTAATTTGAGCAAGTTTAAAGGTCAAATGTTGGCGCAAAACTGCTTAATTCGCGAAGATTCTTTATTTGGTGATGATTATAAAACACTCACTCAAAAGTACGGCGGTAAGGGGCTTTTCAGTGAAGAGTCGCGTCATGCTTTTGCGCCTTATGCGATTAAAGATGTGGGTGGTTTTAAGGTGGCGGTCATTGGTCAAGCTTTCCCACGTATGGCAAATGCGAACCCACGTGCTAACTTCCCTGATTTGACATTTGGTGTTAACGAAGAAGAAATGCAAGAAACGGTTAACCATATCCGTGCGAAAGAAAAGCCAGCAGCGGTTATCGTGATTTCTCACAATGGTATGGATGTTGACATCAAGTTGGCGAGTCGTGTGACAGGTATTGATGCGATTTTCGGTGGTCACACGCATGATGGCGTTCCAGTACCAGTTAAAGTTAAAAATAAATCTGGCACGACATTAGTCACTAACGGTGGTTCAAACGGTAAGTTTGTTGGCGTGATGGACTTAGACATCAAAGCGGGTAAAGTTGCAGGCGTTCAGTACAAACTATTGCCAGTATTCTCAAACATTCTGCCTGCAGACAAAGAAATGGAAACCTACATCAACACCATGCGTCAGACTAAGTATGACGATAAGGTGATTGAGGGTCGTCGCCCTGACAATGCAGTCATTAAAAATCGTTTAGGTAAAACCTACGAGTCACTGTTAAGTGAAGTCGTTGGTGTGGCAGGGGAAACCTTATACCGTCGTGGCAACTTCATGGGTACATGGGATCAAGTGATCGTCAATGCATTACGTGAAGAGCATGATACGCAAATTGCTTTGTCGGCAGGTGTTCGTTGGGGTACCTCAGTTTTAGCAGGTGATAACATTACCTTCGAAAACGTCATGGATGAAACCTCAATGACTTATGGTGAAACCTACCGTACCGAAATGACAGGTGCTCAGTTGCGTGAAGCCATGGAAGGTATTGCGGACAACCTATTCGTTGAAGATCCTTACCTGCAGTCGGGTGGTGACATGGTTCGTATGGGCGGTATTACTTATGATATTGACCCCACTCAACCACTTGGTAAACGTATCAGCAATGTTCGTTTAGATAACGATACACCAATCGAAGCGGCGAAATCTTATACTGTTTCTGGTTGGGCGCAAGTGGATTCGGTTGGTTCTGGTCGCCTAGTTCACGATGTGGTTGCTGACTACATCCGTAAACATAAAGAAGTGAAGTTGTCTAAAGTAAATCATCCTCGTTTGAAAGGCGTTAAGAATAACCCTGGTGTGGAAAATTATGCGACCCCTTTACTGTAATTTTTAATAGAGTTTCAGAAGTTAATAAAGCCCTGTCATTTTGGCAGGGCTTTTTTGTATTTGGCATCAAAGAAAACAGCCTCTTAAAGAGGCTGTTAGTTCTGAATAATTGCGATTATTCGGTACGAGAGGTAACTTCTAAAAGATGATAACCAAATTGTGTTTTGACTGGACCTTGAACCACATTAATGGGCGCACTAAAAACCACTTTATCAAACTCGGGAACCATCATCCCTGGACGGAAGGATCCTAAATCGCCTCCTTGACGGCTGGAGGGGCAGCTAGAGTGCTCTTGAGCAACAAAAGCGAAATCTTCTCCTGATTCAATTTGTGATTTAAGTGCTAAACACTCAGTTTCTGTACTCACCAATATGTGACGTGCACTAGCCATTTTTGCCATGAAGGTTTTACCTTATATCCGAGTTAATATGCCAATATTATAACGTTTTTAAGATGAGATTGTCATGGGTTGATGCGGCTAATTCTTAAACAGAGTCACTAGAATGTGGGATTAAACTGTCAATGATTGCTTGAAGTTTCGCTTGCCCACGGAAATGGTTAATGCTTATTTGTAGGACACATAGATAGTCTTGATTAGCGATCAGAGTGCCTTCATTTGCATTAAACCACACAGCCTCTAAGGGCTCAGGAAGAAAAGCTAGTGTGAGACGTTTGTGTTGTCCTGATTTGCCCATGGATGCATGATGTAAGACTTGTGTTTTTATCAAAAATGAGGGAGAAGGGAATCCTTGTCCAAAGGGAGATAGTTGACGCAGTTGTTGCATGCCTTCTAAGGATAATAGTGCTTGAGGGAGTAGGCCATCATGATAGATGCAAGCTTGTGGAATTTTTTCGTTAAAATCTGAACGAATCTGTGCTTCTAAACATTGACTCAAGATAACGAGATGTTCAGGATTAATCGTTAATCCCGCGGCAGCAGCATGTCCACCATATTTTTGAATGCTATCCGTTTCTTGTTGTGCTGTTTCAAGTAGGGCACGAATGTCATAGCCTGGTATAGAGCGCGCAGATCCTGTTAATTGTCCTTTGTCACATTGAGAAAATACAATGCTAGGGCGACCAAAGACTTGCGCCAAACGTCCCGCCGCCAATCCAACCACACCATGACTGGCTTCAGGGACATAGGCAATGATAATAAAGCGTCCTTGCTTCACTTGTTCTTCTGCCTGCTCCATAGCCAAAGTTTCGCACATTGCCTGTTCTTCTTTGCGCTCTTCGTTATTTTGACTCATGGTAGCCCAAGCCTGCTGACAGCGATTCATCAGTTTACTCGTCAGCCATGTTAGTGCTGTGTGTCCATCGTCACCCATGCGTGATAAGGCATTGATACGAGGAGAAATTTGAAAACCAATGGTTTGTTCATTAATGCTAGCACTGGTGTCAAGCGCTTCCTTGAGTAATTGCCAAGCAGGGCGAAGCCGTTGATTCATGAGAACTAAGCCTGCTCTAACCACAGAACGATTGATGGGGTCGGATAAATCGACCATATCCCCGACAGTGGCAATAGCAGCAAAATCGAGTAGCTGCTTAACATCGAGTGTTGCTGCGAGTTCTTTGAATTGAGTGATCTGGTCATTTTGGCGAATATCTGAGCGCAGCGCAGCAATCAGATTCCAAGCAACCATAGCACCACAAATAGGGTTTCTATAAGTGTGGTTGCTATCGCGCCTATGAGGGTTAATAAACGCATCAGCACTGCTAGGAGGCGTTGTGCTACTGATGTGATGATGGTCGGTAACAATAATGCGAATGCCTTTACCCATGGCAGCATAAGCCTGTTGCAGTTGAGCTAATTGAAGACCATCGGATGATCCTAAATCAGCGGTTATGAGCAGGTCTGGCAAAGGGTTAAGTTGAAGAAGACGTCGGCAAGCACCCGCGGAAAATCCATAGCCATCTTCATGACGATTGGTTACCATGATGTCGACTTTTGCTCCTAAAGCCCTTAAACCCTCTTGAAGAATAGCACCCGAGCTAATGCCATCCGTATCGTAATCCACGACACACACAATCTGTTCTTGTTGTGTGATGGCACGGCTCAAAATAGAGGTTGCAACAGACATGTCGGGCAGCGTATGGGGGCTAGGCAGTTGAGCAAGTCCAGCGTTAATTAAGCGGGATGTTTGTATGGGACAAGCAAGGCGACGCGCTAAAATATCAGCCAGCCAGTCGGGTAGTTCGTGACTTAATGTTTCTTTAACGCTTGGGTGAATGGATCTTTCGATAAGTTGCATGCAGGGACTTCTTTTAAAAAAGGCGGAAATTAAGGTGGTGAATGAGCTTGTATGTGTGCAGAAGCAAGAAGGACATAAACAGCACCAGCACCACCATCACAATTTTGTGCCGTGTGAAATGCTAAGACGCGCGTCTGATTTCTCAGCCACCAGTTAAGCCAGTTTTTAAGAATGGGATAATCTGATTGACTGCTGAGTCCTTTACCATGTACCACCAATAAATATCGGTCAGTACGTTGATGACAACGCTTCAGCGTCAGACGCATTTTTTCTTCTGCTTGCGCCTCAGTCAAACCATGTAAGTCGATCACACAACGTGTGGAAAAATTACCTTTTTTTAAGGCATTGATTTGTTTATGTGGCAAAGCCATTCTTTGAAATATCAAGCTGGTTTCAGACAGTGCCATCTGAGCTACGACTTGAGGAAAGTCGCACTCATCAAGCCAAGGCTCCGATAGGCCTTTACGTCGCAAGTGTAAGCGTTTGTTAAGCGAAGCATGATTGTGAGTCTGTGCAATACGCTCGACAATCGCCAATGGTGTCACCGACTCCATCGCATCGCGAAATAATTGTTTAGCTTCTTCTGTAATCTTAGTCACTGGCTTAGGTATAATATCAGAGATTAAACGAATCGTTAATTAAGGAAAGTCTCGTGCACATTTTATTGTCCAATGATGATGGTTATCTTGCGCCTGGTTTGCGTACATTATACGCTAATCTGAAAGCACATCCAGAGGTAGGCAAGGTAACGGTAGTCGCACCTGAACGCAATCGTTCAGCGGCTTCGAATTCACTGACAATCCATGAGCCTTTGCGAGTCTATCAAGATCAAGTTGAAGATGATATTTTCTTTGTCAATGGCACACCAGCCGACTGTGTGCATTTAGCCTTGACAGGGTTCATCAAGACTCCCGTTGATTTGGTTATTTCGGGAATTAATGAAGGGGCAAATATGGGTGATGATGTACTCTATTCGGGTACTGTTGCCGCAGCTATGGAAGGACGATTTATGGGCTTGCCTGCGATCGCTGTTTCACTGAATGGACACTCACATTACGATACGGCGGCTAAAGTCATCCTTGAATTGTTAGTGCGACTATGCGAAACGCCTTTACCTAAAGATACCTTATTGAACGTGAATATTCCCGATGTGCCTTATGAACAACTGACTGGCAAAGAAGTGACACGATTAGGGATGCGTCATAAGGCAGAACCCATGATTAAAATGAAAGATCCACGAGGAAAAGAAATTTATTGGGTCGGTCCTGCAGGAGAGGGTGCCGATGCGGGCGAAGGAACAG
>Ga0114939_10002701_pt1 | contig 12908 bp, 10 predicted proteins | sample AshMeaCrysSpring_FD_87196 | JGI IMG/M metagenome (GOLD analysis project Ga0114939, IMG submission 87196) | Groundwater microbial communities from Big Spring, Nevada to study Microbial Dark Matter (Phase II) - Ash Meadows Crystal Spring | ecosystem: Environmental > Aquatic > Deep subsurface >... | reverse complement strand
TGCGACCAGCTTCAAAACGGTAAACTTCCAGTAAGGTATTCACCATTTGCAGTAAGTTGCTGTTGCTGCGAGCCATCGTCACGATCGCTTCCTGCATTGTGGAAGATAGTTCCCCCAAAGCACCTTGCTGAAACAGCAACAGCATTCTATCGGCTGCAACTAGAGGTGTACGCAAGTCGTGGGTCAGACGGGAGACAAAATCTTCTCTTTGGCGAGCAATTTCATCCCGCTCAAATATACTATGCTTCAGCCGCAGTAGGGAACGCACTCTTGCCAGCAATTCCTCTACCGCTACAGGTTTGCGGATAAAGTCTTCCGCTCCCAAATCTAAACCTTGAGCAACGCTAGGTGCGTCATAGGCGGTAATTAGCAGAATCGGAATAAATGGTATATCAGTATTTGCACGTATACGTTTAGTTACTTCGTAACCATCTATCCCAGGCATCATCACATCCAGCAATATCAGGTCTGGTGGAGATTCTGCCACTTTTTCTAAAGCCGAAAAGCCATCTTCTGCTGTGGTAATTGCGTATCCTTCTTCTTCCAAAATGGTTTTGATTAAAAACACATTATCAGGAGAATCATCAACAACGAGAATTTTATCGGAATGGGAAAATAGGGAACTCATCGAATAAATTCAAAACTGCAGTTGGATTAAACTTTTTTTAATGATGTTGCATTTGTATCATTTTTTCCTCCGCTCCGTGAATTTACCTCCTACTAGAGAAGGATTCTTGGCTTGTTAATTTATATCAACTAGTAGTTGACGAGGTGGAGAAAAAAAGGGGTAGTTTTATTTTTAACAAATTGTAGACAGCAAACAACATCATTGTTACTAAAGTTTTACCTCATAAATCATCATCTTCCTGGGATTCCAATAATGATGGTAAGCTGTCTTGTTGAGGTAATGGACGGATACGATTCATTTGTGATAAAGCATATCTCGCGGTTTCCTGAACTTCCGTATTGGGGTCTTGTAGTGCATGGCATAACATTTGGCTCATTTGTGCCATCATGTCATAAATGCGGGTCAGGTCGCGGATAGCATTTTGTCGCACTTCTGCACTTTCGTCTTGTAAAGAAACCGCCAAAGCACGGTTCATAGGTTTGAGTGTGCGGGTGCCAATTTCTGACAAAGCTGCCAGAATTAAACTGCGCTGTTGTGAATCTGAGTCAATTAACAAATCCATCAGCGGTTGCATAGCACGGGAGTCTCCCTGTTGACCTAAGTCCCAGATAGCCTTGCGCCGCTTTTTGGGGTCTGGACTGTGTAAATCCTGAATTAATTCATCAACAATACTAACTTTAGCAAGTCGGGTAGGCTGTTCAACTGGTAGCCATTGCTTGAGTGATGATACTACTGTTTCTGAACACAGTTCAGCAGGTTCCTGGTAATCATAGTCTGCATGGCTTCGCAATTGAGTGAGTGGTACATTTACCTTGTTCTTATCAGCCTGACTAGACCTAGCAGATGCGGTTTTTGCTCTTAGGCTTTTCTCTAGCAACAGAAACCATCGCAGTAAATAAAGCAGTGCGCCAAAACCACCTACACCTCCAACTCCGACCAGTAACCACCACACCCAGTCTTGTTTAAATACATCCAGTTCCTGTGCTTTTGACCTAGCGTTAGGGTGGGAACCCATCAAATTGCTGTGGTTTACTACAGATGCTTGCAAACGTTCCCTAGTTTTTGCTCCCGCAATACCGTCTGCGGTCAACCCTTGAGATTTTTGAAATTTGGATACAGCATTTTGTGTATTTTGACTATAATTGCCATCTATCACACCATCATAGTGTCCTAACTGTTTTAGCTGGGTTTGCAGTAATTTAACCTCATCCCCTGTCGCACCAGGTCTGAGGGTAGATGGCTTAGTAGTAGTTGCGGAACTAGATACTTGAACAATTTCTAATCTGGTTATCGTTAGGTTACGTCTTGCTGTGCTGGCTGCACTAGGGCTAAAACTAGCGCAAGTCAAGCAAGTGACGATTAAGATTGAGGAGCGGCAAAGCCTCATAGCACAATGTAGACCCATCAACTGGGTTTCTCGTCATCGATTCTGGATCGTAACTTTCATTTAAGCAAAAGTCCTGAGAACACCCTGACCGCTACTATAAAAATTAAAACACATGAAGTTTTGATGAAGAGTTATTCGTCATTAGTCATTAGTTTCCCATGCCCAATGCCCAATGACCCATACCCTATTCCCTATTCCCCAGTTTCCAGTTCCTTGTTGCTAATCCCCCATCGCCAGTCCCTTTTATCCCTTTTAAGAGACAGCATCTGTGTCAATTGGTCACGCTGGTTAATCAAATAAATGCTGATTAATGTCAAGCATACTCCCACCCACTGGAGAGCGCTGAGGACTTCTGCTAAGAATAAATTACCGAATAGTAAGGCAAACACAGGGGTAAGGAAGGTCAGGGAACTCAGACTGGTGAGATTGCCACTGGAGGCAAAATAGAAAAACAAACCGTAGGCGATCGCACTGCCAAACACTGTGGAATATCCCAAAGCCAGCCAATCCTGTGTTAGTATATTCGCCCATTGCTGAGATTCACACAGCGCCGAAATTCCCCATAATGGCAATCCACCTAAAATCATATGCCATCCTGTGGCGGTCACGGGGTCGGCATAGCGGCAAACAAACCGGATAATCACCGTTCCGATTGCCATTGACAACGCTGACAGCAGCATTAACCACTCCCCACTGTCAAATAGTTGTTCCCAGCTACCAGTTAATGTAATTGTACCCGATTGGAAAAAATCATAAATCCATTGATCCGGCAAGCCAATTAAACTAATGCCGAAAACTCCCAAACCTAATCCTAGCCATCCCCAAATCCCGATTTGCTCTTTAAACAACCAACGAGACAGTAAAGCTACCGCTAAAGGTTGGGAGTCAATCATCACCGACCCCAACCCCGCTCCAGTTCTAACTAATCCTTCTGCTAAAAAGCCTTGAAACAAGGCTCCATCCATCAGCGCAAATAATCCAATCCACAGCCAAGCTGACCAACCCTGGGGCTGGGGTCTGCCTAATAATACTCCAAACAGCAAAACTAATACCCCCGCTGGTACTAAACGCACACCAGCCATGAATAGCGGTGTAGTATGGGGTATCACTCCTTTCATCGCCACCATTGCGGTACCCCAGAGAAAAAACGGAGCAAGCAACAGTAGTGAGAACAAGGGAAGTCGAGATGCGCGCTCATTTAGCTGCATGGGATAGATTCAAGCCTTTGTGTAACAAATACAAATTTTTCTTTACCTAATCTTAGCAATTATGTAGTTTTATGAAGAATTTTGCTGGGATGACTCAAGGGTCAACGGTCAAAATCGCCAGGAAAATATATTTTTTGATTTTTAATTTTAAATTCTTCTAGCCCCCAATTCTCAGACTAATGGCAAACTAGATTAGGGCTGATAATTGTCTACACTAAGACGCTCAGTTTCTTTTAAGATCAGAGGCGAGTTAAAAGAAATATCGCCTGATTTGATAAACAACTGTATTTTTTATTGCTTATGGTTTGGCCTTTTAAACCCAATTTTCGTAAACAAATCGCTCGGATGGAAATTACTGGTGCCATTGCTAGTGGCACCCGCAAAAGAGTTTTAGAAGCCCTGAAAACGGTCGAGGAGCGGAAATTTCCGGCCTTGCTGCTGCGAATAGATAGTCCTGGGGGTACTGTAGGTGATTCCCAAGAAATTTACCACGCCCTCAAACGGTTGGGGGAAAAAGTGAAAATCGTCGCCAGTTTTGGTAACATATCTGCTTCTGGCGGCGTTTACATAGGCATGGGGGCGCATCACATCGTAGCTAATCCAGGTACAATTACGGGTAGTATAGGTGTAATTTTACGAGGTAATAACCTGGAAAGGTTGCTAGACAAAGTAGGTGTTTCGTTCAAAGTTATTAAGTCGGGTCCTTACAAAGATATTTTGTCCTTTGACCGGGAATTAACAGCAGCAGAACAAGACATTTTGCAGGAGTTAATTGACACCAGTTATAAACAATTTGTGCAAACGGTTGCTGAAGCCCGAAATCTCACCGTAGACCAGGTGAAAAGTTTTGCTGACGGTCGGATTTTTACTGGCGAACAAGCCTTAGAGTTAGGAGTAGTAGACAAACTCGGAACTGAGGAAGATGCACGTCTTTGGGCTATAGAATTAGCTGGTCTTGACCCAGAAAAAACCCCATGCTATACCCTGGAAGAACCCAAGCCGTTTTTGAATCGTATCCTATCGGGAAATCGTCAGGTTTCCTCTGGAGTTGCAGCGGGTATTGATTGGCTAGAATTTGAAATGTCTACTAGTGGTCTACCTTTGTGGTTGTACAGACCATAAACAAAATTTACAATTTAAAATTTTGGATGTTTAGATTCTTGTCAAATCTAAACATCCAGGCATCCAGGCATTGAAAATAGATTAAATGGAGGTATTAAGCGTGGAGTGGCGCATCAGAGCAATTAGAGGAGCTACAACAGTTTCCGAAAATACGGTTGCAGCAATGCGGGAAGCAGTAATGGAATTATTAGATGAATTAGAAGAAAAAAATCAATTACATCCGACTGATATTATTAGTGCTACTTTTTCTGTCACCCGTGACCTTGATGCAACCTTCCCAGCCGCGATCGCTCGTGAACGCCCTTATTGGGATAATGTAGCTATGCTAGATGTGCAGCAAATGTATGTCGAAGGTAGCCTGGAATCTTGCATCCGGTTCTTAATTCTCGTTAACTTACCAGTCTCCCAAGTGGAAATTTATCATCCCTACCTGCGAAAGGCAAAAAATTTACGCCCTGACTGGAGTTCACCACAAACTCTCCAACCACCATCACCAGCGATGCATTAGAGAAACAATCACCAGGGGAAAGCAAAAATTCCCCATTGCCAATTCCAAATTTATACTTTTCATACTGCAATATAAATTAACAAAAATCATTAAAACTTACATTTTTATTATTTCTACAGTTTTGTTAAGTTTCTGTATCAATACAGATTGATGAAGGATGAGGGAACGTATAGGTTGACAGAGCGTCTTAATATCTCTAAAGGAGACCGCAATCTTAACGTCAGTTTTTGAGATGAAATACGGGATTTCAAGCATCTTACCAATATTATTTCTGCTAGGTGTTGTACCTGTAACATTTACCCTGGACAACATCTCACCAAAACCAGCACAAGCTCGTCCCAGTAAAAAACCTGCTACAAACCAGCAAAAATTTCAAACCTTCACCCTACCGCAAAAGTTTTCGATTTCCTACCCAACGGGTTGGTTTGTGCAGCATCAGAGTAATCAACCAGGAGCAGACCCCAGAGAACTGGTGATTATTACTAGCCTCAAACCTCCGAAAACCGGGGAAGGAGGAGTATTTCCCGTTAATTTGATTAAAACAGACATTTATCTGGAAGAAGGTGCTTATGAAACCCACCTGAAGCGGATGATGGATAGCATCGGTAAGGATAGTATGGGTTCAACACCGAGTAGAATCACAAAACAAGCTAAAGTTGTGATTGGTGGTAGAGAAGCATATCGCTGGTGGACAACTGATTCAGATGGGGAAGCCATAATTACCCTTGTGCGCTACAGCGACACCGAAACCATAGAAATTGCTAGTTTCTATAACAGTAAAAATTCTGCTGCTGGGACGATTGTGGAACGAATTCACGATTCTTTCAGCACTCAGAGGTAATGGAACTGGAAGAACAAGGGAAAGGGGAAATTAAATCCCCCAATCCCCACATAAACTGAAATTCTCTTGGAAGGGAATGGTAAACGGTTCTAGAGATGCACAAAATAACAGCCTTGGAGATGTATCCTGATAACTGTGCATTCCGAATTCATGATGCCAGTCTCAGCATCCAACAGACTTACCATGCAGTCACAGATCGAACGCTAGCCCAAGGCTTTTCTGGTCACCCCAGAAGCTATAACTTCTCTACCCTCGGTGACTGTAGAAATATTAGGATTGAGGTTTGGTTAGCAGACAAACAAGAGGAGGTAACGCTTAGAAGTGATACAGTGCGTGCAATCATGGTGCCTTTTTCATTGTCCACATCTGGGATTTCCATTGCAGAGTTGTCGGGTTTTGTTGAACAGCGAATTTTTCTAGGTTCAGGTGAATATGCCTTGGTATTTGAAATTAAGCTGAGAAATGATGCAGAGTATTTGAATAGCGCTAGTTATCAGGAAAATGTCGAGGGAGGCTTCACAGAGGAATGGTGCTACCTGACTTTCTACCCCAGAGAGCAACCTGTGCAGCCAGAGATATTACGGGTTGATACTTGGTCATATCCTCCCTGTCCGAGTCAATCGTACTGCCCGCTTAACCCTACTTATCCATTATTAATGGAAACCGGTTTTGATATTTGGGTGTTAAATGTAATGGCACAAACACTTAAGCCTATTATCACAACAGTAGTTCTGTCTTTGGGAACCGTATTATCTAAATGCTTTCGGACGGCGATGGGAAACGGCTGTAAATAGAACTACAATTATCCTGATTGTAGTCTTTGCCGCCATGAGCAAACTACCAGACTTTAGCGCTCAAGGTTATCAAGTCGTTCGCATTCTGGGTCATAATGCCATTAGCGGACGAGTTGTCACTCTTGCTGATCAGCTTTCTTCCCCAGCCTGTGACAGCAAAGCCTTCCAGGGAAAACAAGTCGTTATTAAACAATTTCATTTTCCTACGGCCCTAGGTTGGACGGGTTTCAAAGCCATAGAACGAGAAATACAAGTTTTGGGGGGGTTGAATCATCCTGGGATTCCCCGTTATCTCGGCTCTTTTGAGACAGAGGACGGGTACTGTATTGTTCAAGAATACAAAAATGCCCAACCTTTGTCAGTGAGGCGAAGCTTTGACGCTGATCAGGTCAAAGAAATTGCGATTAAGATTTTGGAAATCTTGGTGTATTTACAAAGCCGGATTCCAGTAATTATTCACCGCGATATCAAGCCGGAAAATATCCTCGTCGATGAGCAATTAAACGTTTATCTAATTGACTTTGGTTTTGCTCGTGTAGGTGGTGGGGAAGTATCTTTGAGTAGTGTTGCGGCTGGTACTTTTGGGTTTATGGCACCAGAGCAACTTTACAACCGGGTTTTGACGGAAGCGACAGATTTATATGGGTTGGGTGCAACCTTGATTTGTCTGCTGACCAACACCAAATCCACGGATATAGACAAGCTGGTTGATGAAGATCACAAAATCAGCTTTCAGCATTTGCTTCCCAAACTAAGCGATCGCTTCCTGGACTGGCTGTCAAAACTAGTTGCACCGAAACCCAAAGACCGTTTTGATAGTGCAGAAACTGCCTTAAAAGTCCTGAAATCAGTATACCTCATGCGCTTACCGGCGGTGCAGTTGAGTCAATCCAGCTTAGAATTCACTGCCGCTAGCATCACTGACAAATTAACACAAATAATCACAATCACCAATTCTATACCGGAAACGATACTAGAAGCCAGATGGGAAGTTGCACCGCACCACCACGACCCACCACATACCCCAAATACTCATGCTTGGATTTTCGTTAAACCCGCCCAATTTCAAGCTAATCAGGTACAGTGCAAAATTACGGTTGATACTACTCAGTTAATCCCAGGCAAAGTATACCAGCGGCGGATTATTTTGCATACTAATGCCTCCCCAGAAACTCATACTCTCGCTGTCCAAGTTAAAACTGCGTCCCACTCAGATGCTAACACCAGGCGCTTATTTTACTTACATTCCTTGGTAGCTTTTTGTGATTACCTAATTGTAGGTTGGGCTATAGCTTACCTGGGTGTTGTTAATCTAGGCGTAGTCATGGCGGTAGATGCTACAGTCGTGGTCAGTATCCCGGCTTTAGCTGCAACGGTCGTTGTGTTTGGGATGGGAAGCATCAACAAAGCTTTATCCTCCTGGTTTTTACCAGGAGATGTAGTCGGGATTATTACTGGTGGTTTCACTGGGTTGCTCCTAGGTGGGGTAGCAGGAGCAATAGCTGGGGGTTGGGCGATCACTTTGACGGGGTTTGGTGGTGGTGCTTTGGGTGGTATTGTGGCTGGGTTAGGGGTTGGGGCGGTAACTGGTGCTGTGATAGGGGCTGTGACCAGGGCGGGGACTAAAGCTTTAGCTGCTGCTAGGGGGGCTGTAAAATTGATGACATATAGTCGAGGTGTTGCTCGGTGGACATCTATTTTGACGGTAGCAGCGGCAATGTCATGGGGTGTTAGCTTACACTTAGGTTTGCTCAATCCCTACGTATGGATAGTTCTCGCTACAACCCACTTACCAATAGCAGCGATGTTAGTTTATTTACCTATCACACCTCGGCGGTTGATGGTTGCAGAACACCAACGGGAGCAAAATTTGATTAAGCCTTAGTGAAATTTTGTTGAGATTTCTGTATATAGAAATCCTATTTAAATTAACCACAGATGAACACAGATAAACACAGATGATTTATCTGTGTTTCTCCGAGTTTTGCGAGAAGTTTAATTAGTTCCAAATTAGGAATTAATTTACATTTTTCTAGCCCAGCTCGTGGACTTCCAGATAGTAATAAAGAAAGTCGCAGAAATTAAAGCTCCGAGATTCCATTTCACAGATTTTTTCAGCAAGTTTAAACTTTGAGTAGATTTAGTAGCGGCTGCTTGGGTTTTTAATTGTTCCTTGCTTTGAGTGAGTTTGAAAGCGAACTCGCTTTTTAATTCTTCTGGTTTTTGACTATCTGATGAACCACCTTGGCTTTTAATAATTTGGTTTAGAAGAAGTTTCATATAAAGGTATTTTTCCCATATTTGGCAAAGTAGCTTCCAAACCCGGCTAGGACTGCAAGTTCCTATCTTAGAGCAAAAGTCCATTAAAATGGACGGAAATCCTTATCTAGTCAGATAAATCTGACTTTGGCTATTAGCCTAGGGTTGCAAACCCTAGGCTGTTGTTTTAGTGTTTAATAAAGATTGCTTTATCCCTCACTACGAACGAATCAAAGTAGTTTTTTCGGTGGGTATTACCTACCCTGTAACCCTAAGTGCGTTCGCCTGTTTATTGCGAGAGCTAGTGTTCGCACCTTCACCCTACATCCTGCGCTACGCTTATCTTTCAAGCCTTAGCGCTCCTCTATTCCTCCTCATTTGACTGAGATACGCGGGTAGGGACACACTGAGAGTGTGTTCCCGAAGATGGTCTATACTTCACCCAATTGCAACCGCTATAATCACAGAGACGCTCCACCGGAACGTCTCTAGAAATAATGATTTCTACTGCTATATCGGAGGCAAAAATTTTCAATTGACGATGAGAAATCAGTACGACCGATTTAGTTGTTAACTAAGTCCTCACTCCCCACATTTATCTCCTGCTTCTCCTCTAGATGTCGCTTAAATCTTATTCCAATAAAAATGTCATAAACAAACTCCAAAAAGTCTTTTTTGTGCAACAAACCTATGGATTGAGGACTACCCTTTTCATCTAAAATTGGCTTCATTAAATAGTATGTTTCTTGATATTTGAACCAAGGAATAGAAGGCCATAAATGATGAACCAGATGGTAATTCTGACCCATAATCAGAATATTGAGAACTTTGCTAGCGTAGACTCTGGCGTTTTTCCAGCGATTGCGTTCTCTGTGAGGACGATGGGGGAAATAATCAAAAAATAATCCCAGTGCCCATCCGACTATGGCAGAAGGTACGAACCAAAAATTGAGTACGTAACCTAAAAAATGGTATTTAATTGCGAAGTAAAAAATAGCAACTACAACCAAGCGGCTGCAAAACCATTCTAGTAATTCCCAGTTGCGCCACAGTCGCCGCCGAAAGAAAAATACCTCATGATAAAAAAAGCGAGCATTAATTAACCATAGAGGTCCGGCTGTGGAGACAAAATAATCCGGGTCGTTTTTCGGGTCATTAACATGGGCGTGATGCTGCAAATGCACCCGTGTAAATACGGGGAAAGCAAAGCCTAATATTAACGCGCTACCATGCCCTAACATGGCATTGATTATCCGGTTGCGATGGGCGGACTGGTGACATGCATCGTGAATCACAGTCCCCGCAATGTGCAACGCCAGTATGTTAATACAGAAGCATATCCAGTCAAACCACTCCCAACACCAGTAACCAAAGTTAGATATGATTAGCATTGCCACCGCTGCGAAAAACATTAGCAGCGTGGGATTAAAAAAATCACCAGGAGGCGCTAAAAGTTCTTTAGGGGGAATTGTCAGTGGCTTGGGTGCCTCCGACGTGAGCATCGTTCACTCCTTATTGATTAAAAGCGATCGCAGTCATCTGTCAGCCTCAGAGGGAGAACTTGCGGGTGCAAGGTATCTCTTGGGGCAGGAACTATGGCAAAATCTGACAAGTCTACAAGACTGTTGAAGCCAAGGCAGGGTGCGTCCCCTAGGGTAAGCTGACAACTTTGTTAAGTATTGGGTAGTTTACTACACCCTTTAACGAATAATAAAGTTTTGTGTAGCAAAACTCATAATCTTATTTCTGGAGAAGTAACAGAATAACGGTATGATTCCAAACTAGCCTCTGAGCCTTTACCAAAAAGCTCATTGCCTATTGCTGGTGTCAAAGAATTAGTTTATTGACATTAATTCCTAATAAATTTAGATGCTGCCTATATGCAACTAAGAGACTCGGTACGTCGCACAAAAATTGTCGCCACTATTGGTCCTGCGACCAGTAGTCCAGAAGTGTTAAGGGAGATTATTCAAGCCGGAGCGACGACGCTAAGGTTGAATTTCTCCCACGGCACCCATGCGGATCATCAACGCAATATCCGCTTAATTCGCCAAACAGCATTTGAACTCAACCAACCTGTAGGGATTCTCCAAGACCTCCAAGGACCAAAAATTCGCTTGGGGAAATTTGAGAATGGCTCCATAGTTGTTGCGAAAGGCGATCGCTTTACTTTGACTAGTCGTCCTGTTCCTGGGACACAAGAAATTAGCTGCATTACTTACGAGTATTTAGCAGACGAAGTACCCCAAGGTGCAAAAATTCTCCTTGACGATGGCAAGGTGGAAATGGTAGTGGAAGAAGTTGACCGCCAAAAAGGTGATTTACACTGTCGCGTCACCGTCGGTGGTCCGCTTTCCAACAACAAGGGGGTGAACTTCCCTGGTGTTTATTTGTCAGTTAAAGCCATGACTGATAAAGACCGGGAGGATTTGATATTTGGTCTCGACCAGGGAGTGGACTGGGTAGCACTGTCCTTTGTTCGTAACCCCCAGGATGTGCTGGAAATTAAAGAGCTAATTTCCTCCACAGGTAAACAAGTACCTGTAATTGCCAAAATTGAAAAGCACGAAGCCATAGAGCAAATGGAGGCGATTTTGGCTTTGTGTGACGGTGTAATGGTCGCTAGAGGGGATTTGGGGGTAGAACTACCTGCAGAAGATGTCCCCGTGCTGCAAAAGCGTTTAATCGCCACTGCAAATCGCTTAGGGATTCCGATTATCACCGCTACTCAGATGCTAGACAGCATGGTCAGCAATCCGCGTCCCACTCGTGCTGAAGTGTCTGATGTCGCAAATGCCATCCTAGATGGTACGGATGCTGTGATGCTCTCCAACGAAACCGCTGTTGGTAAATATCCAGTGGAAGCGGTGGGAACAATGGCAAAGATTGCTCAACGGATTGAGCAGGAAATGGCACTTAATTCTGATGCTCAAACTAAAGATACCCGTCGTTCCATCCCCAACGCCATCAGTCAAGCCGTGGGACAAATTGCTGAGCAACTAGAAGCAGCAGCAATTATGACCCTCACCAAATCTGGAGCGACAGCACGAAACGTCTCGAAATTCCGTCCCCAGACCCCTATTTTAGCCATTACCCCCCTTGTAAACGTGGCACGGCAATTGCAACTAGTCTGGGGTGTGAAGCCGCTATTGGTGCTAGAGTTGCCTTCCACTACCCAAACCTTCCAAGTAGCACTGAACATGGCACAGGAGAATTTCCTGCTGTCGGAAGGTGATTTGGTCGTCATGACTGCTGGTACATTGCAGGGTGTTTCTGGTTCCACGGATTTAATTAAAGTAGAAGTAGTCACAGCGGTTCTGGGTCAAGGTGTAGGTCTTGGTCGGGGTTCGATTACTGGACGAGCGCGGGTCGCACACACTGGTATAGATGTTGGTACTTTTAACGACAAAGAAATCTTAGTAGCATCACGCACAGGACCCGATTTTGTGGACGCTATTCGCAAAGCTGCCGGTGTGATTACCGAAGAGGAAAGTCTCACTAGCCCCGCAGCGGTGATTGGCTTGCGCCTGGGTGTACCTGTAATTGTTGGTGTTAAGAATGCTACGTCTTTAATTCGGGATGGGTCAATTTTAACCCTAGATATGCAGCGAGGGTTGGTTTACTCCGGTGCAGTTGGTATGCCGTAATCGGGCATGGGGCATTGGGCATGGGGCATTGGGCATTGGGCATGGGGCATTGGGCATGGGGCATTGGGCATGGGGCATGGCGTAATTATTACCCATTACCTAATTACCCAAGTTGCTAGATAGATATTGAATTCCTGGTTTGATATCTAGCAGCTTGGGTGATTTGCTTGGTATTGCTGGAGTTAGTTACTAACTGTTTATCATGTAAATTAATCAACATAGTGTGTGATAGAGAGAACGTAAAACTGTGATTTAAATCACAGTCTGGCGCTACATAGACCACCTAAAGATAGTTGATTTTGGGTTACGATTCTTTCATAAGATAAATAGCTCACAATTTTTGCCTTAAAATCGTGAAAGACTTACCCAATTTTTCTCGCCACGGGTATCAGGTAAAACGGCGTCTTTGGCACAATCATTCGGGTGCTAGAAGTACATACCTGGCAATAAGTCTGAGAACGAGTAACCTCGTAATTATTAAACAGTTTGAGTTTGCTACACCTAGTGCTAATTG
>Ga0114939_10002700_pt1 | contig 12912 bp, 13 predicted proteins | sample AshMeaCrysSpring_FD_87196 | JGI IMG/M metagenome (GOLD analysis project Ga0114939, IMG submission 87196) | Groundwater microbial communities from Big Spring, Nevada to study Microbial Dark Matter (Phase II) - Ash Meadows Crystal Spring | ecosystem: Environmental > Aquatic > Deep subsurface >... | reverse complement strand
GTGTGGTGGCGAGTCAGGGATTTGAACCCCGGACCAACGGATTATGATTCCGCTGCTCTAACCGCTGAGCTAACTCGCCCCGAGGTGAGCCCTGAATTATCGGGCGCCGCGGCAGGCGAGGTCAAGGCAGGTCCTCGTTTCGCGCGCATCGACGCCCGGGCAATGCCGGTGCGCACGGCGTCGCCCATCAGATGCTCGCCCGGGACGGTGCCTTCCCGGCGACGAAGGCGCCCGCATCGCGCAAGGCGTCAGCCATCAGGGATTGCGATGAAGGTCTGCATCGTCGGTGCCGGTTCCATCGGCGGCTTCGTCGGCGTCAAGCTCGCGTTGGCCGGCGAGGACGTCACGCTCATCGCACGCGGCGCCAACCTTGCGGCCATTCGTGCCGGCGGCTTGCGCCTCGTGACCCACGACGGGACGGAGCACCTGGCGCGCGCGCTGCGCTGCACTTCGTCGTTCGTCGAGGCGGGGCCGCAGGACATCGTCATCCTCGCGATGAAGGCGCATCAGGTGACGCCCGTCGCGGCGGAACTCGGGCATCTGCTGCACCCCGGGACTGTCATCGTCACGATGCAGAACGGCATCCCGTGGTGGTACTTCCAGCGTCACGGCGGCGAGTACGAGGGCAAGGTCGTGGAGTGCGTCGATCCCGGGGGCACGATCATGCACACGATCGACCCCGCGCGCATTCTCGGCTGCGTCGTCTACCCTGCGGCGGAACTCTCCGCGCCGGGCGTCGTGCGTCACTTCGAGGGCGACCGCTTCCCCATCGGCGAGCTCGACGGCCGCACCACCGATCGCGCGCGACGCGTGTCGGAGATGTTCGTGAAGGCAGGGCTAAAGGCGCCCGTGCTCGACGACATCCGGTCCGAAATCTGGCTGAAGCTCTGGGGCAACCTCACGTTCAACCCGATCAGCGCGCTCTCGCACTCGACGCTCATCGACATCTGCCAGTTCCCGCTCACGCGCGAGCTTGCGGCGAGCATGATGACCGAGGCGCAGGCGATCGCGAACAAGCTCGGCATCACCTTTCGGCTGTCGCTCGAGAAGCGCATCGCCGGCGCCGAGAAGGTGGGCAAGCACAAGACCTCCATGCTGCAGGACGTGGAGGCCGGCCGCGACCCCGAGATCGATCCGCTGGTTGGCTCGGTGATCGAGCTCGGCAGGCTCACCGGCACGCCGACGCCGCACATCGAGAGCGTCTACGCACTGGTCAAGCTGCTCGGCAAGACGATGCAGGAGGAGAGGGCAGGGGTACGCATGGTGCCGCCGGCGCGGTAGGGGCGTTCGTCAAGTCGCGCGCGTCGCGACCCGACGGCCGCACCTTGCCCGGCCCTCCCCCCGGGGGGGCGAGCGGCATGGGTGCTGCGAGTCGCGGCTACAATCGGTCGCATGTCCCCGGACATCGCCGTCGTCGGCGCCGGCCTCGTCGGCGCCAGTTTCGCCGCTGCGCTCGCCGGCACGCCGCTCGAAATCGTCGTCCTCGAACGCGATCGTCCGCGCGAGGACGCTCACGAGTGGGACCAACGCGTCTATGCGATCAGTCCTGCGAGCGTGAGGTTCCTCGCGGCGCTCGGCGTCTGGGATGCGGTCGATAGCCGACGCACGCAGCCGGTGCTCGCGATGGAGGTGTTCGGCGACACCGGCGCGCGCCTCCGCTTCTCGGCCTACGAGAGTGGCGTCGCCGAGCTCGCGACGATCGTCGAATCGCGTGCCCTGCAGCGTGCGCTCTGGCACGCGCTCGAAGCGCAGGAGAACGTCACGCTCCGCTGTCCCGCGCGTCCCGGCGCGCTTGCGGCGATCGGCGCCGGCTGGCAGCTCACGCTCGACGATGGTGCGACGCTCGCGCCGCGCCTGCTCGTGGGCGCGGACGGCACGCGTTCGTGGGTGCGCGAAGCGGCGGGCATCGCCGTGCACACCACCGCCTACGAGCAGCTCGGCGTCGTCGCCAACTTCGCCTGCGAGCGCGATCACGAAGGCACCGCGTCGCAGTGGTTCCTCGGCCCGGACGGTGTGCTCGCTTGGCTGCCGCTCCCCGGGCGTCGCGTTTCGATGGTCTGGTCGACACCCGACAAACACGCCGGAGAGCTGCTCGCGCTCGGGGCGGCCGCGCTCGCCGAGCGCGTCGCGGCGGCGGGAGGCTACCGCCTCGGTCGCTTCGAGCAGATCACGCCGCCGTCAGCGTTCCCGCTCGCGTCCATGGCAGCGCGGCACCTCGCGCTGCCAGGGCTCGCGCTGCTCGGCGATGCCGCGCATGCGGTGCACCCGCTCGCCGGACAGGGCGTGAATCTTGGCTTCGCCGATGCGCGCGTGCTCGCCGATCTGCTGCGCGCGCGTGAAGTCTTTCGCGAGCCGGGCGACGTGGCGTTGATGCGCCGCTACGAGCGTGCGCGCAGCGAAGATATACTGGCGATGCGCAGCGTCACGCATGGGCTCCACCGTCTTTTCAGCCTGCGCGGGCGGCTGCCGGCCGCCGTGCGCAATCTCGGATTGAAAATCACCGACGACCTCGCGGTCGTGAAGAACCTGCTCGTGCGCCAAGCCCTGGGTTGACTCCGGGGCGGGCAGCGCGACCATACGGAGTCTGCCCATGCTGCGCTTCCCGCTCGCCGTCGCCGCACTTGCGCTCTTGCTTGCCGGCGCGCCGGTGTCGGCCCAGGACACGGCGAAGCCCGCCGCTGCGCCGAGCGGCACGAGCGCCGCGGGCTCCGCCGAGCAGCGCATCCGCGAGGCCGTGGAGCGGCTGACGGGGCGCAAGCCGGACGCGATCACGAAGGCGGGATTCCTCGGCCTGTACGAGGTGCTCGTCGGCGGCGAGCTCGTCTACATGGACGACAAGGCGACCGTGCTCATCTCAGGCGACGTCTACGACCTCAGGACCTCTCCGCCGCGCAACATCAAGGACGAGCGTCTCTCGAAGCTCAATGCCATCCGCTTCTCGGACCTGCCGCTCGACCAGTCGGTCAAGATCGTGCGGGGCAGCGGCAAACGGCAGCTCGCATACTTCTCGGACCCGAAGTGCCCGTACTGTAAGAAGCTCGAAAAGGATCTGCTGCAGCTCCAGGACGTCACGCTGCACGTGTTCCTCTACCCGATCCTCTCGCCGGAATCGGCGACGCAATCGAAAGCCGTCTGGTGCTCGCCCGATCGCGGCAAGGCCTGGATCGACCTGATGGTGAACGGCGTCGCGCCCAAGGCGGAGGGCACGTGCGAGAACCCGGTCGAGAAGAACGTCGCGCTCGGCCAGCGCTACCGCATCACCGGCACGCCGACGCTCATCTTCGAGAACGGCCAGCGTATCCCCGGCGCGGTGCCGCTCGAGAAGATCAACGATCTGCTCGCCGAGGCGGCGAAGAAGTAGCGCGCGGCGTCGCGCGGCGCTGCTACTTGCCGGCCGCTTCGCCGTTCAGCGGATAGCCGTTGGGCAGCAGCACCCAGAGCTGTCCCTGTTCGCGCATGCGGCCCGCCTCGCGGCCTGCGTCGCTCCCGAACCCCCAGAAGTAATCGGCGCGCACCGCGCCGCGGATCGCGCCGCCGGTGTCCTGCGCGACGACCAGTCGCTGCAGCGGACGCTTCGCGGGCGTCGTCGTCGCGAGCCACGCGGGCGCACCGAGGGGCAGGAACTTCGGATCGATCGCGATCGAGCGTTGCGGCGTGAGCGGCACGCCGAGCGAGCCCTGGGGGCCGCCGTTCGCGTTCGGCAACACGCGGAAGAACACGTAGCTCGGGTTGGACTCGAGCAGCTCGCTCAGGCGCTTCGGGTTGCGCTGCGCCCACTCGGCGATGCCCTGCATCGACGCCTGCTCGACGGTGAGCTCGCCGCGATCGACGAGCCATCGACCGATCGCCTTGTAGGGATGGCCGTTCTGGTCCGCGTAGCCGACGCGCAGCAGCTCGCCGCCGTCGAGCTGCACCCGTCCCGAGCCCTGCACCTGCAGGAAGAACGCATCGAGGGGATCGTCGACCCAGACGAGCTCCTTGCCGGCGAGCTTCGCGCGGCCGCGTTCGATGTCGGCACGCGACCAGTACGGCACCACACGATTGCCTTCCAGCCGTCCGCGCAGGCGGACGTTCCTGAGGTCGGGGTTTACCTCCGTGAGGTCGATGACGAGCAGGTCGTCAGGGGGTGCGTACAAGGGGTGGACGTAGGGCGGGCGTCGGAAGCGGCTCCCGCGCAGCAAGGGCTCGTAGTACCCGGTGACGAGGCCGCTCGTCGTGCCGTCGGCGTTCGCGACCCGGTACGGCGTGAAGTTCGCCTGGAAGAATGCGCGCGCCTGCTCCGGCCGTGTCCCCGCGGCGCGATCGCAAACGCCCTGCCAGGCCGGCCGGTTGCGCAGCGCGCGGCAGCTCGCGACGAAGGCGGGCCACGCCTGCGCTACGTCGTCCGTGCCCCAGCCGGGCAGGTCGGCGAACGACGCCGGCGCGAGGGTGGGCGCCGCGGGCGGCTTCGCCTCGGCGACGCCCGGGCACTGCGGGCAGACGCATGGCGGGCACGCGGCCCGCGCGTCCGAGGTGGGAGCTCCGCCTCTCGTGGGCGAAGGAGGCGGCGCAGCGCAGCTTGCGAGGAGCAGCGTCGCGGCGAGAAGCAGGAGGCGTCGGGGTACCATCGAACCGGGCCGTCGAGTGCGACGGAGTCGTGAGGACCGGCGCAGGGTCGCCGGCGACGAGCGCGAGAGGGCGCCGAGTATAGATGCTCGCGGACGGAAGCTGGGTCTTCTTGCTCGAGGCGCTGCTCGCGCTCGTGCTCGGCGCGCTGATCGTATGGTGGACGCTGCCGCGCAATCGGAAGACGGGCGCCGATCAGGACGCGGAACACGGAGGACGTGCGAAGGGTCGGCCCACGCCGCCGCCCGCGCCGTGAAGCCAATGGTGCGCGAGCGCCTGCGAATAACCCGTCGCGCGCGGCGAGCGAAGCCGCTGACGGTCAGCGCTGCGCGCTTGACCGTCGTTGCGCGAGCGCGCCGGCGGCCTGCTTGACGAGGCGGATGCGCCGGAACCAGCCCCCGGGCAGCGCCGGTTCGTCGCTCTCGAGGATGAGCGACGGTGCGGCGGCGAGCGCATCCTCGAACACGACGTCCAGCCGCGTTGCGATGCGGCTGACGAGCGGGTTCAGGGCGCGACGCAGCAGTGCCGCTTCGCCCGGGCGCAGGAACTTGTCGACGACGAGCGCCCGCCCGCCGGGTGCGAGCACGCGCTCGACCTCGGCGAGGCAGCGCGGCGGGTCCGGCACCACGGCGAGGATGAGATGCAGCACGGCGGCGTCGAAGCCCGCGTCGCGGAACGGCAGGTCGAGCACCGACCCGTTGACGAGCGTCAGGTCCTCGCGCGTACGTGGTACGCGCGCGAGCATCGCGGGCGTGATGTCGATCCCGACGTAGCGGTTGCCGGTCGGCAGGAGCGGCACGTCGAGACCCGTGCCGATGCCCGCTACGAGCACGCGCAAGCCGCCGGTGCCGAGGTGGGCGAGGCTCGCGCGACGCAGACCGGCTGTCGCGCCCGCGACGGCGACGTCGTAGAACGGCGCGATGAAGCGGTAGGTGTGCTGCAGTCCCATGGTCGGGCGACGAGGCAGGAAGCGAGACCCGGGGGCATCATGGCCTCCGCCCCTCGCGCGTGCAATCGCGCCGATCAAGTCACGCGTGGGCGCGTCGGCGCGAGGCAGGCTGCGATGATCGCGGCCGTGGCGCGCTGCTCGGGCAGCGGCTGATCGGGTAGGCTCGCTCGGGCAGGCGAGCCGCGTCCAGGCCGCGCGACCTCAATGCAGCACGCGCGGGATCGAGAGCGTGAACTCGGGGATGGGCGCGTCGAAGTGCGTGCCGTCGTCCGCGATCATCTGGTAGCTGCCGCGCATGGTGCCCACAGGCGTGGCGATGGCCGCGCCGCTCGTGTACTGGAAGCTCTCGCCTGGCGCGAGGTGCGGCTGCTCGCCCACGACACCGGCGCCCCGCACTTCCTGCACCTGGTTGCGCCCGTCGGTGATGATCCAGTGCCGGTTCAGCAGCTTCGCGGCGACGCTGCCCGCGTTGCGGATGGTGATCGTGTAGGCGAAGACGTAGCGCTCCGCAGCCTCGTCCGACTGGTCCGCGAGGTACCGCGCAACCGGCTCGACGACGATCTCGTATTTGTTCATGGCGGCTCCGCAGCGCTCGACGCCTTCAAGTTTGCCCGACAGGAGGCGCGAGCGGTGGCTGCGATGCGGCTGCGAGAGTCGTGCGACGCGATCGTGCGCGCGAGGTTTGCAGCGGTCAGCGCGGATTCTCGAGCCAGAGCGGACCGGAACGCGTCAACCCGAACTGCCGCTGGTGCTGCGCCGAGAGGTCGAGCAGCGCCTGCAGCACTTCGGGGGGGAAGCCGCCGCGCGTGCCGCGATCGTCGATGATCAGCTTGGCGAGGTAAGCGTCGCACTCTGGAGTGCCCCAGAGGTCGAACACCGCCTGCGCGATGCGCGGGAAGTGATCCGCGAGCACCGGCCAGGGATGACGCCCGACGCGATCGCCGCCGCCGGCGGCGTGCTCGCGCGCGCGGCGCAGGGTCTCGATCTCGCCGCTGTCGAAGAGCTTCGGGATGTCGTCTTGCGGAGAACGTGACGCGCCGTCCATGGCAATCCCTTCCGGCCGACCGCTCGCCTGGACATGGAGTGGGCATAGCGGGCCCGCCGAAACGATGCACTTCTAGCACGCCGCGCCCGCCCGTCGCTGAGCAGCATGGCACGCTCGCCACGATTTGCCACGCTGGCGCCCATCACGCGCCGGGGCCGGCGGGGCGCGCGATAGAATCGAGGTTCACCCTCCGGCATCCCGTTCGCCTCGTTGCCCTCATGCCCCAGTACCGGATCGCCCCGTCGATCCTCGCGGCGGATTTCGCCCGCCTCGGGGATGAGGTGCAGAGCGTCGTCGCGGCCGGCGCCGACCTCGTCCACTTCGACGTCATGGACAACCATTACGTGCCCAACCTCACCGTCGGGCCGATGGTGTGCGCGGCGCTCCGGCCGCTCGTCGAGGTGCCGCTTGACGTGCACCTGATGGTGAAGCCGGTGGACCGGATCGTGCCGGACTTCGCCGCCGCGGGCGCCGACATCATCAGCTTTCACCCCGAGGCGAGCGACCACGTCGACCGCACCCTGCAGATCATCCGCGACGCCGGCTGCCGCGCCGGGCTGGTGTTCAATCCGGCGACGCCGCTCGACTGGCTCGACCACACGCTGCACGCGATCGACCTCGTGCTCGTCATGTCGGTCAACCCCGGATTCGGCGGCCAGAAGTTCATCGACCACGCACTCGTCAAGGTGCGCGAGGCACGGCGACGCATCGACGCGTCGGGCCGCGACGTGATGCTGGAAGTGGACGGCGGCGTACATGCGGACAACATCGCCGCCGTTGCCGCAGCGGGCGCCGACACGTTCGTCGCCGGCTCCGCCATCTTCGGTACGCCGGACTACCGCGCGACCATCGCCTCGATGCGCGCGGCGCTCGCAACGGTCGCGCGGTGACCGGCGAAGCCGGTACGACGCCGCGCCCCGGGGGCGGCGAAGCGTCTGCTGACTGCGCGGCTGCGGCGAACCTGCCCATCCGCGGCGTGCTCATCGACCTCGATGGCACCCTGCTCGACACGGCCGGCGATCTGGCGGCCGCGGTCAATCGCATGCTCGACGCGCTGGGTCTGCCGCGCGTCTCGCTGGAGGCGGTGAAGACCTACGTGGGCAAGGGGATCCCGATGCTCGTGCGGCGCGCGCTCGCGCGCGATCTCGCCGGTGACGTCGATCCCGCGCTCGTCGCGCGGGCGCAGCCGCTCTTCGAGCAGGCGTATGCCGAGGAGTCCGGCGGCTCGGCACGGCTCTTTCCGGGCGCCATCGAGGGACTGGACGCCTTGCGCGCACTCGGGCTGCCGCTCGCCTGCATGACCAACAAGGCGGAGCGATACACGCACGAGCTGCTCGCGCTCCACGGGCTCGATGCGTACTTTCCCGTCGTCGTTTGCGGCGACACGCTGCCGCGCCGCAAGCCGGATCCGCTGCCGGTACTCTGGTGCTGCGAGCGTCTCGGACTCACGCCTCCCGAGGTCCTGGTCATCGGGGACTCCCTGAACGACGTGCAGGCGGCGCGCGCGGCCGGGTGCCGCGTGTACTGCGTGCCCTACGGCTACAACGAAGGCCAGCCGGTGACGTCGCTCGCGTGCGATCGCGTCGTCGCCACCCTCGCCGAGGCAGCCGCGTGGGTCGCGGCGGCGCGCGCATGACTGAGTTCAAGGCTCGTCTCGCCGCCATCGTCGGCGACGCTCACGTGCTGCACACGGCGGAGGACACCGCGCCGTACGCAACCGACTGGCGCCGCCGGTACTTCGGTCGGCCGCTCGCTGTCGTGCGACCCGCGGACACGCGCGAGGTCGCGGCCGTGGTGAAGCTGTGTGCGGAAACGCGCACGCCCATCGTGCCGCAGGCGGGCAACACCGGCCTCGTCGGCGGCGCGACCCCGGACGCGACCGGCCGGGAGATCGTGCTGAGCGTGGCGCGGCTCGATCGCATCCGCGCGGTCGACCCGCGCAACGACACCCTCACCGCCGAGGCCGGCTGCACGCTCGACGCCATCCATGCGGCGGCGCGCGCGCACGCGCGTGACTTCCCGCTCGATCTGCCCTCGTCCGGATCCTGCTGCATCGGCGGCAACCTCGCGACGAACGCCGGCGGCAATGCGGTGCTCCGCTACGGCACGGCGCGCGCACTTGCGCTCGGCCTCGAGGTCGTGCTTCCGGACGGCGAGGTCTGGGACGGCCTGCGGGGTCTGCGCAAGGACACCGGCGGCTATGATCTCAAACAGCTCTTCATCGGCTCCGAGGGCACGCTCGGCGTCATCACGGCGGCGGTGCTCGCGCTCGCGCCGGTGCCCAAGGCGCGAGTCACCGCGCTCGCGGCGCTCGGCGGGCTCGAGGACGCCGTTACGCTGCTCGCGCTCGTGCGCGAGCGCTGCGGCGAGCGCCTCGTCGGCTTCGAGGCTTTCTCGCACGTCTGTCTCGAGCTGGTGCGACGGCACTTCCCGGCGCTGCCGGCGCCATTCGCCGCGGCGCATGCCCAGTACGCGCTGCTCGAGCTCGCCGACGTCGACAACGAGCCGCAGCTGCGCGCGCGGGTCGAGGGCGCGCTGGGTCAGGCGATGGAGCGCGGCATCGCGAGCGAGGTCGTGATCGCGGCGAGCGAGAGCCAGGCGAACGCGCTGTGGGCACTGCGCGACAACCTTTCCGCGGCGCAGACCGCCGCCGGCGGCAACATCAAGCACGACGTCTCCGTCCCGGTCTCGAGCATCGCCGAGTTCGCCGCGGCGAGCGGTGCCGCGCTCTCGCGCGCCTACCCGGGCGTGCGGCCGATCGTGTTCGGCCATGCCGGGGACGGCAACCTCCACTACAACGTCGCCGGGCCGGAAGGGGTCGATCCGAAGGCGTGGCTCGAGCGCACCGAGGCTGTGAACCGCATCGTGCACGACGTCGCCGCCCGCTTTGGCGGCTCCATCAGCGCCGAGCACGGCGTCGGTCAGGCGCGTCGCGGCGAGCTTGCGCGCTACCGCTCGCCGCTCGAGCTCGCGGTCATGCGCAAGGTGAAGGCGGCGCTGGATCCGCTCGGGATCATGAATCCCGGCAAGGTGATCTGACGCGGAGCGTGACAAGCCCCTGCCCGCGCGTCGGGTTGGTCGCCCACCGCCCGGGTGCTATAGTCCCGACGGCATGCACGCCTCTCGTGCCCGTTGACCATGCTGCTCCCTTCCGTCGAGATCCTCGCGCCGCGCTGGCGGTGCTGGCGTCGCTGGCGCCCCTGAATCGCCGCGCCCCACGGGCCCCCGCGCCCGTGTTTCTCGACCGACCCTTGCGGAGCAGTCCATGACCGAACAGGAATTCAAGCGCCTCGCGGCCGACGGCTACAACCGCGTGCCGCTCGTCCTCGAGACCTTCGCCGATCTCGACACGCCGCTCTCGATCTACCTGAAGCTCGCCAACCGTACCAACACCTACCTGCTCGAGTCGGTGGTCGGCGGGGAGCGCTTCGGGCGGTACTCGTTCATCGGACTCGCCGCGCGCACGCGCATCAAGGCGGTCGGCCGGCTGGTGACGGTCATGCACGGCGACGTCACCGTCGAGAAGGCCCAGACCGGCGATCCGTTCGGCTTCATCCGCGAGTACCTCGGGCGCTACAAGGTGAAGGAGGTGCCGGGTCTGCCGCGGTTCGTGGGCGGCCTGGTCGGCTACTTCGGCTACGACACCGTGCGCTGGATCGAGCCGCGGCTCGCCGGCGGCTGGCTGAAGGAGGACCCTCTGGGCTGTCCTGACTTGCTGCTCCTCCAGTCGGAGGAGCTTGCGGTGGTCGACAATCTTTCCGGCAAGCTCTACTTCGTCGTCTACGCCGACCCGCAGCAGCCGCGCGCCTGGGACGATGCGCACGCGCGGCTGCGGGAGTTGCTCGGCTCGCTGCGGCTGCCGCTGCACCTGCCGATCGAGCAGGCGCGGGAACCGGTGGATCCGGTGTCGAGCTTCGGCAAGACGGCTTTCGTCGACGCCGTGGCGCGCGCCAAGCGCTACATCCACGACGGCGACATCATGCAGGTGGTGATCTCGCAGCGCATGAGCCTGCCCTTCGCGGCGTCGCCGCTCGCGCTCTATCGCAGCCTGCGGGCGCTGAACCCGTCACCGTACATGTTCTATTTCGACTTCGGCGACTTCCACGTCGTCGGCGCCTCGCCGGAGATCCTCGTGCGCAAGGAGCGCACCACGGTCACGGTGCGGCCGATTGCCGGTACGCGGCCGCGCGGCAGGAGCCCTGCGGAGGACGAAAGCCTGGCTGCCGAGCTGCTCGCCGACGAGAAGGAGCGCGCCGAGCACGTCATGCTCGTCGACCTGGGGCGGAACGACGCCGGGCGCGTCGCGAAGGTCGGCACCGTGCGGCTCACGGAGCGGATGGTGGTGGAGCGCTACTCGCACGTCATGCACATCGTGTCGAACGTCGAGGGCGAGCTTGGCGACGGGCTCGACGCGATCGACGTGCTGCGCGCGACCTTCCCCGCGGGCACGGTGAGCGGCGCTCCCAAGGTACGTGCAATGGAGATCATTGACGAGCTGGAGCCGGTGAAGCGCGGCATCTACTCCGGCGCCGTCGGCTATCTTGGATTCAACGGCGACATGGATGTCGCGATCGCGCTGCGCACGGCAGTGCTGAAGGACAACGTGCTGCACGTGCAGGCGGGCGCCGGCATCGTCGCCGACTCGGTGCCGGAGACCGAGTGGGAGGAGACGCGCCACAAGGCGCGCGCGATCCTGCGCGCCGCCGAGATCGCGACGCGTGGGCTGGAGACGCGGCTCGGTTAGCGCGAGCGGGGGCCTGCTTCGCCGGGCTGTTGCGGCGTCTGCGCCGTCTCGGCGCGCTACGATCATATGATCGCACACCCTCGAATTCTCCGGATCGACCCGGGAGAGAGCGGGGGCACCCACGCGTTCGGGTCCCACAGGCCTCGGGTGCGCCACACGCCGCCCCGGGCTGAGAGAACGGGTGTGCCGTCAGCGAATCCTGGCTTGGGGAGCTCCATCGTGCTGCTGATGATCGACAACTACGACTCGTTTACCTACAACCTCGTGCAGTACTTCGGCGAGCTCGGTGAGGACGTGCGGGTCTTCCGCAACGACGAGATCACGCTCGAGGAAATCACGCAGCTCGGGCCGGACCGCATCGTCGTGTCGCCGGGTCCGTGCTCGCCGAACGAAGCGGGCATCTCGGTGCCGGTGATCCGGGCGTTCGCCGGCCGCACGCCGATCCTGGGCGTCTGCCTCGGTCACCAGGCGATCGGCGCGGCCTTCGGCGGCCGCGTGGTGCACGCGAAGACGCTCATGCACGGCAAGACCTCAGCGGTGCATCACGAGGGCAAAGGCGTGTTCCGCGGCCTGCCCGACCCGCTGGTCGCGACGCGCTACCATTCGCTTGCGATCGAGCGCGAGTCGCTGCCGGCTGCGCTGGAAGTGACGGCGCAGACGGACGACGGCGAGATCATGGGGGTGCGTCACCGCGAGCTCCCCGTCGAGGGCGTGCAGTTTCACCCCGAGTCGATCCTGACCGAGCACGGGCACGCGCTGCTGCGGAACTTCCTCGCTCGCTGACGACATCGGGCGAAACGAGATCGACCCACCAAGATCGACCCCACGCGAACGGAGCAAGGCACGATGCCGATCACGCCGCAGGAAGCGCTTGTGCGCACCATCGAGCACCGGGAGATCTTCCACGACGAGATGCTCGACCTGATGCGCTCGATCATGTCCGGGGAGATGTCGCCGGTGATGATCGCGGCGCTGACGATGGGACTGCGGGTCAAGAAGGAGACCATCGGCGAGATCACCGCCGCGGCCCAGGTGATGCGCGAGCTCGCGACGAAGGTGGAGGTGCAGGACAGCGCACACCTCGTCGACACCTGCGGAACCGGTGGCGACACCGCGCACACGTTCAACATCTCCACCGGCGCCGCGTTCGTCGCGGCGGCCGCCGGGGCGCGTGTCGCGAAGCACGGCGGCCGGGCGGTGTCGAGCCAATCGGGCAGTGCCGATGTGCTCGAGGCACTCGGCGCCAACATCGGCCTCACGCCGGCGCAGGTCGGCGATTGCATCGACGTCGTGGGCGTCGGCTTCATGTTCGCGCCGAACCACCACGCAGCCATGAAGCACGCGGCGCCGGTACGGCGCGAGCTCGGCGTGCGGACCATCTTCAACATCCTCGGGCCGCTGACCAACCCGGCGTCGGCGCCCAACCAGGTGCTGGGGGTGTTCCATCCGGACCTCGTCGGCATCCAGGTCCGGGTGCTGCAGCGGCTCGGCACGCGCCACGCCCTGACCGTCTGGGGTCGCGAGAACCTCGACGAGGTGTCCATCAGCGGGCCGACCATGATCGGCGAG
>Ga0114939_10002699_pt1 | contig 12913 bp, 14 predicted proteins | sample AshMeaCrysSpring_FD_87196 | JGI IMG/M metagenome (GOLD analysis project Ga0114939, IMG submission 87196) | Groundwater microbial communities from Big Spring, Nevada to study Microbial Dark Matter (Phase II) - Ash Meadows Crystal Spring | ecosystem: Environmental > Aquatic > Deep subsurface >... | reverse complement strand
TCCACCCAACCATGCGGATGAGTAACGGATGTAGCGGATGGGTTATCGGTTCGAGAACACGACAATATAGGACAATATACTTTGGCATCTTGGCGGTTGCTAAATATCAAAGACACTCACAAACCTCGGCGTCCTTGGCATCATGGCGGTTCCTATTGACAACTCAACTCCAATCAATTATCATAAAAATATAATGGGAATCTGTACGTGCCGACAAACCAGGAAAATTTTACCCTACTCCCCCATATCTCCCTCAAGCTTTCTCCGCCCAACCACAAAGACACGAAGAACAGTAATTCTCTTCGTGTCCTTCGTGGTTAATTCATTAATACGACGGCACCGACGAATCTATCTCCTTACTCCAAGCAAGGATACCACCCTTAACATTAGTACCCTCAACACCAGCTTCCTTGAGAAGACCCAGAGCTTTCGCGGAGCGCATCCCCGACTTACAATGGACAACTAACTTGTGACCATTGAGCATTTCCTTCACCTGTTGAACACCGGAACCGCTTTCAATATCGGGTAAAGGAATCAAGACAGAACCAGGAATCTTAGCAATTTCGTACTCGTGGGGGTTGCGGACATCCAGCAGAACAAAATCATTTGCACCGCTATCGAACAACTGTTTCAATTCCTGCACCGTCATTTCTGGAATCGACATCTGCTGTTGAGCTTCCTGAGCTTTCGCTTGGGGGATACCACAGAATTGTTCGTAGTCTATCAGCTTTTCAATCACCGGACGCACCGGGTTAGGACGCAGTTTCAACTCCCGGAACTTCATATTCAGCGCATCGTACAGCATCAGCCGTCCGCTTAAAGTTTGTCCCTTCCTGATAATAATCTTGACGGTTTCTGTGGCTTGGATAATCCCAATAATTCCCGGTAAAATTCCCAAGACACCACCTTCAGCACAGGAGGGAACCATTCCCGGTGGTGGGGGTTCGGGGTACAAGTCACGGTAATTCGGTCCACCCTCGTAGTTAAATACAGTCGCTTGTCCCTCAAAGCGGAAAATCGAACCGTAAACATTAGGCTTGTTCAACAATACACAAGCATCATTCACCAAGTACCGCGTCGGGAAATTATCCGTACCATCCACTACGACATCATAAGGTCTAATGATATCGAGGGCATTTTCCGAACTGAGACGAGTTTCGTATAAATCTACTTGGCAATAGGGATTTATCTCGTGAATGCGATTCTTTGCGGATTCTATCTTCGGTTTACCCACCCAAGAAGTACCGTGAATCACCTGACGTTGCAAATTAGAAGTATCGACAACATCGAAATCAACAATACCAATACGTCCGATACCTGCTGCTGCAAGATATAAAAGTAATGGCGAACCAAGTCCCCCTGTACCAATACAGAGTACACTAGCAGCCTTCAGACGCTTCTGTCCTTCCAACCCGACTTCTGGCAAAATCAGGTGACGGGAGTAGCGTTCGTAATCGTCTTGTGTAAGCTGGATTTCATCCAGATTGGGATTGAGCATAACAGTGTGATGAGGAAGCGCGACCTTTAATACTATCTAAAAACAAGACCTTTGTGTTCTTCGTGTCTTAGTGGTTTATTTTAATTCTTTTATCGTTTCTGGCTGGAACTGGTGACTATCATCCAGACACCAACTTTGACACTCACAAGCCTTGCCATTAACCACAGAAACAATGATATACGAGTATGGCTGCCAAGCACACAACCTATCAAATTCCGAAGGCAAGGCTGGGTAATCCGGGTGAGAATGATAGATTCCAATTATATCCAGACTAGCGTCCCTTGCATAGCGTTGTGCTTGTAGTAAATCTTGGGGTGCGATCGCATATCTTCTTCCTTTGCTACCCACCATATCATTCCCTGACAAAGATTCCGCCGTTTCAGAACTCCACGCATTTTCTGTCGATATTAATTCCACCACAGTTTTCCCATCCTCTGCCAGATGACCTAAGATGATACCACAGCACTCTTCAGGATAGGTGCTTTCGGCATGGGTAAACATGGCTTGTAGGTGTTGTGGACTGATTTGGATCATTGCTTTTTCAGTTTCACTTCCAGCCAGCAACGGTATTTAACGCGGATGTAACTGCTAGTCTGTCTAGTTTTCCCACAGATAACCCATCCTTTACATCCGTTAACCATCCCCTGCCACATCGGCTGCCATCACGAACCAGTCCGCAGCTTCTCAATCAAAGTCTCCAACAAATCTTTCACTTCCACCACCGTACTTACCAAACGGTCATAACTGGAAATTCTCACGAACTCCAACTCATAACATAGCAGTAGCAAATACTCCACTTCAACCGCCGAATCCAAAGCCTGCTGGAGAAATTCCACTTGGTCTTCCCGTTCGTCTTGATTGCATCCCTGAGCAATTTTAATCGGAATCGCCGAACAGGCTAAGCGAATCTGTTGCGTTAGGCTTAGTAGTTCTTCTTCAGGAAATTCTTGCGTAGTCTTATAGACTGCAACGGTTAACTCATGGGCTTTTTCCCATTCTTTAAGTTCTCTGAAGTCGCTCATACTAATTTTGCACTTTGGATTGTTATGTTTTCCCTCTTGCACCATCAACCCTAGGAAACATACACCCCAGAGATCAACATGGTGTAGACTATCAATCCTAATAGACAAAGGATATATCTAGTTGAAAAATCTTGCTGGCTCGAATTATGCGATTTAATTGGTTGCGTTTACGTTTTTTTTGCGCGCACAGATTCCCACTATACTTCTATAGTACCCGTACATTTATCATAAGTCAACTCCTTCTCACAGACAAAGGTAATTTTTAGTTAAAAAATCTTGCTGGCTCGAATTGTGCGAGTTGATTTGTTGCGTTTACGTTTTTTTTGCGCGCACAGATTCCCACTATATTTCTATAGTACCCGTACATTTATCATAAGTCAATAGGCTGCGGGAAAAATTATCCCATGCCCAATGCCCTCTTGCCCAATGCCCTAATGAGCTTTACCCGCTCCCAGATACAATTCTCCCACCTTGGGGTCATTGAGCAAATCTTGAGCGCGACCTTCAAAGCGATCGCGTCCCGACTCCAGTACATACCCCCGATGTGACATTGAGAGTGCTTTTTTAGCATTTTGTTCCACCAGGATAATAGCCGTGCCTGCCTGGTTAATTTGTTTAATCTGCTCAAACACGCTTGTCACGAGGATAGGAGACAAAGCGGCGGAGGGTTCATCTAAAATCAGCAAGGTAGGTTCCAGCATCAAAGCCTTACCCATAGCCAGCATTTGTCGTTCCCCACCGGAGAGAGTTCCCGCCCGTTGACGACGGCGTTGTGCTAGTTTGGGGAACATGGTAAAAATTTTGTCTTTTAGGGGTTTGAGGGAATCATTACGAATAAACGCCCCCATTTCCAGGTTTTCTTCCACACTTAGAGAGGGAAAGACGTTAGCAATTTGGGGTACGTAGCACATTCCCCGCTGTACGATTTGATTGGACTTTAACCCAGCAATATTGTCTCCCTTGAAGGTAATGCTGCCGGTATGAGGTGTCAAAAGACCAAAAATAGTTTTTGCTAAGGTAGATTTACCAGCACCGTTCGGACCGATTACAGCAACCAATTCACCTGATTCAACTCGAAAGTTAACACCTTGGAGAATATCCAAGTCTTTAATATACCCAGCATGAACATTTTCAACTTCCAGCAGGGGGGCAGAATTACTAATTGGAGATAACATCTAATTATTTTAATAACTCATAGCTATTGGTTTGATTAGCGACCTTAGCTATTAGTCAAATTACAACTAACACTATTATCATAGTTTTACCTAAAAAGACATAGGCTAAGTACCTATGTCTGGGGGTGAAAAATTAAATGACTTTTGTTTTGTGAACATGGTGGAGTCTGAAAAAGTAGAGTCCCATCAAAGATATAGCAAATACTGTTGCTGGTTCGGGAATATTCACAGGTTGATCGGCAACCAAAACCTCAGCCGAGGGGAACTCATTATCCCCTACTTCCCCGATATAAAGGTATAAGGGACTACCCATTGCTATAGGATTGCTAAAATTAAAGCCTATTTTGCCGCCATTCCCCAAGCTAACGAAGCCAAAAGCACTAGAGTCTGTTGTTGAGTTAGCATCAAATCTATCTAAAGTAGCGATCGGATGATTGACTCTACTACTACCTGTACCAAATAACTTATCATCTACTGGTGGACGCTGGGTTCCTGGAAAAAAGAACGTACCTCTGTCACTAAAATCGAACAGGTTGACTCCTGCTATAGCATTGATATCCGATGCCGCATCAATTCGCTGTGTACTAATTTTAACAGCATCTAAATCAAAACCACTAAACGCACCTGCCACACCTGTAGTGGGATTGTTGCCATCAACAATCAACAACGAACGAATATTAAAGCCTACCTGGGATAAATCGGCACGGAAAACACCTGTGAGTTGCGGATTTCCACCAGCTACACCTGATAACTGGGTAAAGTGTAAGTTTGCTCTAGCAGCTGTAGCGGTCTGTGGAGACATCAAACTCAAAGCTCCAGCCGCTAAACCCACAGATAAAAAACGGGAAATGATGGATACGCTGATGTTCCTCATGAACTTGATGTGTAGTAAGAGTTACTCTATTACTACATCGAGCGTACCCGCCATTCCCTAAGAAAATATACTGTTTTGATCTGCTTTACAAGAAATTCATGATACTTTAATGAATTTCTCAGACAAGCATTCATCAAGTTAGTAGGTTTCCTGAGATTGATGAGGATTGTCTGCTAAATCAAGCAGTCTGTAATCTTCCATGATGGCTCAGGAAAATCACTGCCGTATTTCCTGAAGTTCGGGTCGTTCTTCAGGAAGAATCGCCCCTGCTACTGGGCAAACTTGGATACAAATGCCACAGTCGATGCAGGTAGTAAAGTCAATCCAGTACCAATCCGTACCCTTGATATTTTTACTAGGTCCTGGATGAATACATGCTACCGGACAAGCATCTACGCAATCAGCGACTCCTTCACAGATATTGGTAACAATTGTGTGTGGCATGTGTTCTCTCTATTGGTGCTAATCAACTGCTTCTAGCCTACCAAGAGAGGGGAATGGGGAATGGCGAATATTGATTTTCTGCCAATGCCCAATGCCCAATGCCCAATGCCCAATGCCCAATGCCCTATTTCCTATTCCCCAGTCCCCAAGGACTCAATACTGGGGGTGCCGTCAGTTCCAATCCAAGCGATTTGGGTAATCTTTCGTTCCCGTGCGTATTGGTGAATACCTGCAACGTCACGTCCACCTAAATCTATTTCTACCCGTACTAAATGCTGGGAGTCACGCAATTTAGCCCCATAAGCAAAAGCGGCGGTGTAAGCTTGTGGTGTCTGGGGTACGACTAACCAGTTAGTAGCTGGAGTTGTCTGGGGTAGTTGATTGCTAGATAAGAGAACTTGGTAGAGGTCTTCAATGTTGAGAGCAAAACCAATACCAGGGATATTTTCTCCTTGGGGGTGATAGAGTCCCAGAAGTTGGTCATAGCGACCACCACGTCCTAAAACTCGCGCTTGGAATTCAGTATCGCTGACTACTTCAAAGACAATGCCCGTGTAGTAATCTATGGTTTGGACTAGACTCAGGTCGAGGATTAAGGGGAAATTTCCACTAGATTGGAGCAATTCAACTAGGGATTTCAGGTTATTGACTGCTTGTTGCTGAGGTAAATCTAGATCCAAACTGCTAACTTTTTGCAGGACATCTGCTGGTCGTCCCCGCAAGTCGAGGATAATTCTGGCTCGTTGGCGCAGTTCATCAGTTAAAGGCAAACTATCGATGGTAACGCGGTCGAGATGAGCGATCGCATGACGAACTTTCGCTTGCAAATGATGGGGAAAAGCAGACAGAAGCGATCGCGTGATTCCTGCGGAGCCTAAAATAAAATGCCAGTTAGTTAATGACAGTGCTTCTAGGCAATCTTTGACCATCAGCAGTACTTCCGCATCTGCTAGTAACCCTGCACCACCTAGTAATTCTACCCCAGCTTGATAAAATTCCTGCTGACGGTTGTGGGTACGCTCCCCATTGCGGCTAAATACATTAGCATTGTAGTAAAGACGTTGGGGATAGGTGACACCTGCCATGCGAGTGACCGCTGTGCGGGCTATAGAGGCTGTCAATTCCGGACGCAAACCCAAATCTTCATCTTCCGTCCCCTGGAGTTGAATCACCGCTTGACGGCGAATTGCACCCCCAGCCATGAGCGTATCCATCCGCTCTAGGGTGGAGGTGATAATTCTGTGATACCCCCAACGGTGAAAAACCTGTTGTAATCTTTCTTCAATCCAGCGATGTTGAGCTACATTTATGGGTAATAAATCCCTAGCTCCCGCTGGTGGTTGATACACCATTACTTTTTCTTCCCACCAAACAAACCACCAAATAAACCGCCCCCTTCAGACTTAGGTTGGGACTTTGGTGCGGGATTTGCGGATGCAGTAGGTGTGGGAGTACCTGGTTTAATTCCCAGTTCCTTTTCTACTACCCGTTTTCCCTTCAAAGCCATATCGTCTTTGGGGTTTAATGCCAAAGCACGGTCAAAGTGAACCTTTGCCATTTTCAGCTGATTCAGCTTGAAATAGACAAAACCGAGCATACTATGGCAGCGACTATTATTAGGCTCTATTTTGAGTGCATCTTGCAACTCTACCCTAGCAGCGGCAAACTGATTTTTACCGATTAAGGTTTGCGCGCGACGTAAATATTGCCCCACAATTGATTCTTCTTGGGGTGCTGCTGGTTGTGTGGGTCCAGATGCCGGAGTATATTTGGCTGTGGTTGGTGTCGGAGTTTTAGCTGCTGGGGGTTGTTGGTGTTTAGGAGCAGGAGCAGGAGGTGGTGGTGCTGTAGCCACTCCTCTGTTAGCAGTTTTGAGCAAATAGACCAGATTCAGTTCGCTGATTTGAGCAATTATTTGCAGTGCTTGCTCCAAGGAATCATATTGAGTTGCAGCCAGTTTATTAATAGCAGTTCTATAAAGATTATCTACAGTTGGTGCTTGTGCTAACCGCAAAGCCAAATCAGTTTTGAGGATAACTGTATCAGGTTCTTGTAATAAACGTTTGCCCATTTGCGACAGCAGTACCATATATTCAGTGCGACTGCGGTCAGCAGATAGCTTTTCGTAAGCGGGATTGACTAATTTAGATAATAATTGACTAGCTTGCTGTTTTTCTTCTGGAGTTGCTGTAGCACAGCTATCAGGATGCAGACGTCGGGCTACTTTGAGATAGCGTTTACGTATCTCCTTGCCGTCTGCATCAATGGGAACGCATAAAACAGCATGGTGGTCTATGAAATCATATCTAAAGAGTCCACGATCAATTTTAAAAGACATAGCGCACTTTGCCACCCTTGGAAGCCGTTAGATTGTTTATAGTTTACTTCGCTTCTTTGAAGCATGGATGTTCCCACTGGGATGAGTTTTCAATCTTCATAGAACTATTACATTTACTAGATACATATCTCTTGACTGATGGCTAGAAGACAGTTATATACTCTAGAGTCCACCAGTCCTAAGTCTACAGGAAAATTTGGTGAAAGCCCCTCGCATAGATGGCAGGGGATGAAAGGCTAGCCGTAGGTTAAAACCTGCCTTTTGGCTTCTGATTAAATCGGGTAATGCCAATCTTAACCGTTATTGCCAGTCAGGAACTGATAATACTGATAATATAGCTGTCGCCGGTAGTGTTCAGAAAGAACATCTTGCAGAACAGACTCTATTAGCAGCCGCAAGCAAGCACAGTCAGATAATGACTTGCAAACACGACTTTTGAGCCAAGCCTAACACTTCTCAATCCGCTATGGAAATCAGCAGCGAAGACCGAGAAATCCTAGAACTCCAAGAACAAGAGCTATGGCGGGAAGACTTGAACAAGCAACGCCTGAACGAACTACTGGCACAGGACTTCTTTGAGTTTGGAAGGTCTGGACGTGTCTGGCAAAGACAAGATATACTCGCGGCAGAGCTTTCACGAAGGGATGCTGTCCGTCCGCTACCTGAATTTCACATCCGCCTGCTCGATGAGAAGATTGCTCAGGTTACGTATGACAGTGCATTTATCTATGACGGTGTTGTTGAACATACACACAGAAGCTCTATTTGGTCGCGAACCAGCAGCGGTTGGGTACTTCGCTTTCATCAAGGTACACCGTTTCAACCGTGACTCAGGACTGCTACCACACTCGCATCACAATAATGAACACAATTATCTATAGACATCCTGAGCTTGGAGAAGAGAACGAAATCAGTGGTTGCATGTGGGCTGCTGCGGATCTATGGGAACTGACAAATGGAATACCAGAAAGCGTTGCCGAATGGAAACAAATTTGTGACCCAGAAGAATTAAGAGGAAGAATCTTGAGTGGAGAGAAAACGCTAGTCGCGACATGGAATGGGATAGTTGTTGGTTTTATAGCATTTAAAAGAGGGAATCATCTGTCTTTGTTGTTCGTCCGCAGAGAGTTTGCTGAGCAAGGAATTGGTAGAGAACTATTCACTCGATGTACCAATAATCTGGATGAAATCACTGTTAACTCATCTGATGCGGCAGTAGGCTTTTATCAAAAAGTCGGGTTTGTCCAAAGTGGCGATCACTTCTTCAAAAATGGAGTATGGGCGACACCCATGAAGTGGGCTAAGAGTTCAATTATAAAAATCAATAGTAAATCCTCAGAGGATGTCTGAAAAGTTTTGGTTTATCTATGCCACTATCTCTAGATCAAATTAAGAACACAATAGAAGAAATCGATCGCCTTACAAACCCTTTAAGTAAGCGATATGGACGATTACTCAACTGGCAAAATCTAGCCGATCCGTTTTTGCTGATTGGGAGTACACTTTGACTGGCTGGAATTGTGAACACCTTGGTCGATTAATTGCAACAGATCAACCGAGATGTTATCAGAGTAACCCTATATGGTGGTTATGCAACATGACGACCGAAGGCGACCATAGAACCGCACATCAGATTTTTCAGGATTATTTGCAGAAGGTTGACCCTAGTCTTATTAAGAACTCTCATAGCTAATAACCATATCAAAGTTAGTATCCATGACGGTATTCAGGACTCAACACTCAGGACTTCCAAGAGGATAAAGGCGGAACGCGCAACAACTCTTGAGAAAGATTTGCATGAATTTGTCCATTGGTAGCCAGAATTCTGCCGGAAGGTATATTTAACTGTGAGCCATCATATGCAGTGACTTTACCTCCGGCTTCTTGTAATAAAATCACCCCTGCCACCATATCCCAAGGCGATAATCCCCGTTCCCAGTAGCCATCGAGCCGTCCACAGGCTACATGAGCTAAATCCAAGGAAGCAGAACCACTGCGGCGTACCCCCTGAGTTAGATGGGTGAGGTGACAAAATTCGGCGTAGTTGTTATCAGTAGTTTCCCGGCGGTCGTAGGCAAACCCCGTTACCAGTAAGCTTTTACTGAGGGCTGATGTCTCCGAAACCTTGATAGGACGACGGTTGCGGGTCGCACCCAAACCTAGAGCAGATCGAAATAACTCATCATGGCTGGGGTCGTAGATGACTCCCACCTGGGGAAGACCATCAATCATCAACCCGATAGAAACAGTAAAAGCAGGGTACTGGTGAGCGTAGTTAGTTGTCCCATCTAAAGGGTCAATTACCCATAGATAGGGATTTTGTTGGTCTCCTAGGTTGCCAGATTCTTCTGCCAGGATAGAATGGTGGGGGAAGTGACGCCCTAGAACTTCTAAAATTAAAGCTTCAGATGCTTTATCAGCCGCAGTGACTAAATCTCCAGGGCGCCCTTTTTCAATCACTGCGTCTTCTAATTTACCCAGGTAATTTTTTAACACCGCACCTGCAGCTAGGGCTGCTTCTGTGGCAATCTCTAAGAAAGTTTGTAATTCAGTCATTAGTCACTGGTCATTAGTTATTGGTCATTAGTAGCTAGCGGTTTTGGCGGCGAAAATCAGATGGGGAAATCAGCATGGGTTCTTCTGGGTTCCAAATGCCATGCCCCATGAGTCTAGCCCATTCTTGGGCACGCTCCAAGCGCAGGTCGTATTTATGGTTGGGAGAACGAGGTGCAAATAGAGCATGTCCTTCGGCTACTAATTTTTCATTCAACAATTCCCTATCTTTCCATACATAAGCTAGACTGCGACCAATTTTGTCTTTGGCTTCGACATCATATTCTACGATTACCTGACTTTTGCCAATCATCTCTTCTAAGCGTTCTTTACCATCTTCTCCCCAAGGACGCTGTTGTAAATCAGGAGTGTCAATTCCTACTAATCGTAACCGTGAAATCAACGAAGGTTGTTCACCCAGACCTACCACTTCTAAAGATTGTCCACTTACTACTCTTGCTACTTTGACTTTGATTCCTTGGGGTTGGTTTTGAGATGGACTACAAGCTAAAAGTAAACAAAGACAACACAAGACGGCGATTGTCCGAATTAGAGTGGCAACGGATGTGGTAACAAATGTAACGGATAAGCTATCGGTGACATCCGCTAAGTTATCTGTTGTCGGTTGTTTTTTCAGGAAAATCCTAGTCTTCATCTAAGGGTAAACTCGCTTTGACTTTGCCTTTACCAAAGTAGCGTCCAAACTGAAGTTCATAGACTTCATCTTCGTCTTGGGTCTCTACTTCTAGGTCAGAGTGGGGGTAACTGACGCACAGCAAAGCGTAACCTTCCTTTTGCAACTCGCGGGAAAGTCCCATTGCTTCCGGTTGGTAAATTTCTCCTGAGACTACCCGCACTGCACAGGTGGTGCAAGCTCCATTGCGACAAGAAAATGGCAGTTCCACACCCAGGGTTTCCACATATTGCAGGATATAACGGTCTTGAGGAACTTGGAAGGTATAGTCTTTGCCATTGGCGCGATCGCGTATCTTAATGGTGTATGTCTGGGTCATAGGGATTTGGGATTTAAGATTTATTTACGAGATTTTTTGCAATTTCTAATTTGTTATTGTACAATGGTAAATCGTGACGCTTGGAGAGATGGCCGAGTGGTTGAAGGCGCAGCACTGGAAATGCTGTTTGGGGGCAACTTCAACGAGGGTTCGAATCCCTCTCTCTCCGTTCTCTTCTTTCTGTAGCTAGGTTTTGAAGGTTCTTATTTTTTTCAGAAAAGTTCTTTCAATCTAAAAAGTGGTTGAAGTTATGGTTGAATAAATTATTCTTATTCAACCATTAAAACAAATAAGTTCAGATAATATATTATTTTTGGACTCACCCTAATTCAGGGTTTAAAGCTTTAATGTATAAGGTTCGGGTTTTATTCCTTGGTTAAATCTCAGGAGATAAAACCTTCCCGGATTTTTGATAAGATTGAGTTGACCATCCCAGTTGTTTAAATAGGGCTTATAGGAGCGATAAATCGCTCACTACGAACCCCATAAACTTTGTTTGGGGAAACTACAAAAACTAATGAAGTAGCTCAAACTCATCCGGATTCAGGGACACCAGCATATCTTCCTCAACTACCTCTATAAGCCATCGTTGGCTGGGTTGACCGTCAAAGAGTAATTCTCTTGTGCAAATTACTCCCTGTTTTCCAGCTAAATAAGCCGGACTGATAATTACAACTCTATCTCCTGGTTCCAAATTCTCTGGTGTGTGCAACAGCGTTATGCAAAATTAAGGCTCATGGGAACATGCTCATGCAAGTGAAACTTGATGAGCTTTAACCTTATTTTAATATAGAACATAATCTTACCTTAACCCAAAAAATAAATAATGATTACAAGCTTTTTCAGAGAAAGCACGGAAGAGAAGCTGCTGTTGGCAACGCCAGGATATCAACAAAAAGCCCGCCATTTAGCGGTCTTTGTGGCTATATAACAGAGGGTTGTCAATTAGCCATTTGTCGCTTGGGCTGGTTTGACTTGATTGCGTAACTTTTCCCAACTGATAGCCGCTACCGCCAAACTGACCAGCAGGACACCAACAAATTGGGTCGCTAGTAAGTCTTCTTGAATGATTAACCAAGCAATAATCATCGTTAAAGCTGGGTCGCTAGCACCGACAAGGGAGGCGCGAATTGTACCAATTTGACGAATACCAAAATGATTTAACACGTAGCCACCTACAGTGAGCGCCCCTAAAAGAATACCAGCACCAATCACTGCCAACAAGGTATTGGGGTTAAGTTCCATCCCTAACTTGGTGGGAAAAACTACCATCAAGCCGACAAAGGACAAAATCAGCATGGTAGAGAAGTGAATTAAGCTCAAGGATACTGGATGCAGTCTAGAAGCGGAAATCTGTGTCAGCATGACGTAAAAAGCAAAAGCAACGCCAGAACTAATGGCGGTGATGATTCCTAGCCCCATATTACCTACATCCGGAATGACACCTTGACTCAATACCAGTAAACCACCGATACAAATGATGATCATCATCCCTAAACGCAAGGGTGTGGGGCGATCGCCAAACAATAACCAAGACAAGAAAATCGTGACAATTGGATAGACAAAGAACAGTGTGGCAGCAATGCCGGTGGAGATTTGACTGATAGCGATATAAATTAAGATTTGAGATAAAAACAAAAAGCAACCGCTAACAAATCCCTTAAACAAAATCCGCTTTCCGGCTTCCGCCATGACGGTACGATTTCTCCCTGTGGGGTAAAACAGGTTTTGCATGTCTGTCCAGACTCGCGGGTGTAATTTGGGGGCGACAAACGCCATAATTGGTACAGCCACGAGCATCCGCAACAAATGAATTAATAGGGTATTTCCCAAAGTTGGCTTCAGCAAGGTACCGACGTTAAACAACCAGAGTATTTCTGAGTTGGGCTGGAAAAGCACCCGGACGATGACTTTGTAAACAGATAACGCTACGACGGACAAGATAATCAGGGTCAAGCCTTGTTGAAAAGGTGTTAAATATCTTGTCCAAAATGGT
>Ga0114939_10002698_pt1 | contig 12914 bp, 15 predicted proteins | sample AshMeaCrysSpring_FD_87196 | JGI IMG/M metagenome (GOLD analysis project Ga0114939, IMG submission 87196) | Groundwater microbial communities from Big Spring, Nevada to study Microbial Dark Matter (Phase II) - Ash Meadows Crystal Spring | ecosystem: Environmental > Aquatic > Deep subsurface >... | reverse complement strand
TACATCCTCCCCACCGAATAAGGTTCTGACCGATGGCATCCCCCGATATGATCCGGCGGCTTCGTGAGAAGACGGGCGCGGGCATTATGGATTGCAAGGAGGCACTGGTTCATGCCGGCGACGACCTCGAAAAGGCGATCGATTTTCTGCGTCAGAAGGGTCTCGCTTCGGCAAACCGCAAGGCCGATCGCGCGACCGGTGCGGGGATGATCGGTCACTATATCCACAGCGGCGGGCGAATCGGTGTTCTAGTAGAAGTCAATTGCGAGACCGATTTCGTCGCCCGCAATGCCGAGTTCCAGGAGTTTGTGAAGGACGTAGCGATGCAGATTGCCGGCGCCTCGCCCCCCCCGCTCTACATTCAGCGCGATGAGGTGCCGCAGGCCTTTATTGAGAAGGAACGGGCGATCTTTCTCGCGCAGGCTAAGGAGAGCGGCAAGCCGGAGGCGATCGTCGCCAGAATGGTCGATGGCCGGGTCGACAAGACGCTTCAGGAAATCTGCCTGCTCGACCAGCCGTTCATCAAGGACCCGCAAACGAAAATCAAAGACCTCCTCGCCCAAAAGATCGCCAAGATCGGCGAGAATATCAGAATCCGCAGGTTCGTCCGCTACCAGCTCGGTGAATAGCGGTCGCGTCGCAAGGCGCAAAAGGCAGGACGCGCAACCCACCTTCGCCCTTGTCCTCTCTTGAAAGGGAGGAGCAAACAACGTAGATCCATTTTGACGCAGAGGAAACGCCTTTCTCCATTTCAAGGGGTGGGGTTGGGGGGCGTGGGCCGGCCCGGCTGGACCGAGAGAGAGGCTCTGTTGATTCGTTGGAGCTTGTACGGAGTTTCCCTTGTCAGAGGCAAAATACCAGCGCGTTCTTCTGAAGATTAGCGGCGAGGTCTTGGCTGGCGACCAGCACTACGGCATCGATCCGAAAACGCTCGACGCCATCGCGGAGGGGGTCAAGACGGTGGTTGATCTCGGCGTCCAGACCGCCGTGGTCATCGGCGGCGGGAACATCTTTCGCGGCATTGCCGGTAGCGCGTCCGGCATGGAGCGGACCTCCGCCGATTACATGGGCATGCTCGCGACAGTCCTCAACGCCCTTGCCCTTCAAAATGTCCTCGAGAGAAAAAAGATCGAGACGCGCGTGCAGTCGGCGATCGAGATGAAGTCGCTCGCCGAAGGCTATATTCGTCGTAAGGCGATCCGCCACCTGGAAAAAGGGCGGGTGGTCATCTTCGGCGGCGGCACCGGCAATCCCTACTTTTCCACCGACACCGCTGCCGTTCTGCGCGCCATGGAGATCGGTGCCAATGTCATTCTCAAGGGGACCAAGGTCGATGGCGTTTTCGACCGTGACCCAGTGAGGTATCCCGATGCCGTCTTGTTCGACCGGCTGACATTCTTCGAGGTGATCGAAAAGCAGCTCGAGATCATGGATTCCACAGCGATGACCCTGGCGATGGATAACAACTTGACGCTGATCGTCTTTAACATAAAGGACACAGCGAATATCAAGCGGGTACTGCTGGGCGAGCAGGTCGGTACGCGGATCACCGCGACTCGACCGGTGGAATAAGGACGATGTCCTCGGAAATCAAAGACCGGATGCAGCAGAAGGTGGCTCGTGCGATTGAGCACCTTGCCACGGGATTGGCCGGGGTGCGGACAGGTCGCGCCTCGCTGTTGTTGTTTGATGCCGTTCGCGTCGACTATTACGGCACACTCACCCCGCTGAGGCAGATCGCCACCTTGTCGCTGCCGGACAGTCGGACGGTCGTCGTTCAACCTTGGGACACCACGCAGATAGCGGCTGTCGAAAAGGCGATTCTCACGGCGGGGATCGGGGTAACCCCGATCAATGACGGCAAGGTCGTCCGAATCACCATTCCGCCATTGACCGAAGAGCGTCGGCGCGAGATGGTGAAGTTGATTGGAAAGATGGGCGAAGAGGGTCGCGTCGCCATCCGAAACGCGCGGCGGGAAATCAACGATGAGATCAAGGCGCAGCAAAAGAAGGGCGAGATTGCCGAAGATGTCGCCCGTCGGCAGCAGGACGATATTCAGAAGATGACCGATCAGGCGATTGCCCGAGTCGAGGAGATGGTAAAAAAAAAGGAAAAAGAAGTGTTGGAGGTTTGAAGATCGATTCCCGCTTTCCCTGCATGGTGAGCGCCGATCGGCGGAGGGGATCCCAAGCGATTTGGCGTATGGCGATCGCGCGTCCTTCTTCCCTGAAACCGGACAAGGCTGTTTTCCCCGTTGCACCGCCCGTCGAAGAGGCAGAAGAGAGGAGTCCTCTAGTTTTCGCGCATTCTCGCCGATCGATTTCAGCAAATGGAACGTCTGTGCCGGATCAACGATGGACCTCAGGGTGGGTCGTTCGGATGGGCGTTTCTCCTGCGTATCGAGGTGATGGCGACGATTCCAGGCGTCGGAATCGGTATGATCGGCTTTGCGCGATCTGAAGTCTGACACGGAGGCCGACGGCAAACACAAAGACTTAACGATCTGGAACCTCAAATATGCCGGTGAAAGGTGTCTGCGTCTTAGACAACCCAGAAAAACAGGAGGATTTCGTCATGACGATCGGTAAAAGGGGGCTGCGGGGTGTTGTACGCGGGATGCTGATCGTCTACCTCGTCCCTGCGCTGGTGCTCCTCGGCGGATTTTCGGCGATGCCGTCTTCGGCTGAGGCGATGTTTTTATCTTCGTCGGAGCAGATATCGATCCGTTCGGAAGATGCGGCGCAGATTCGCCGGGCGCTCGAATCGAAGGTCGTTCGGCAGCGGCTCGCCGATTTTGGGCTGACGCCGGATGAGGTTTCCCTCCGGATGTCGGAGTGGACGGACGATGAAATTCACCGACTTTCCGGAGCTGCGGAGCAGTTCCACGCCGGAGGCGGTGCCCTCGGAACGGCCGCACTGATTTTGGTGATCGCCCTGCTTGCGGTCTTGTTACTTCACCTCACCGGCCATAAGGTCATCATCACCAAGTAACGCCCGTAACGGTTCAGGTCGCTCCCCTTTGGGCTTGTGACACGCTGCTGGTGTGCTCGAATCCGCACCGATGTTAAGATTCTGCGTTCCTCGCGCCGAGTCCTGAACCGAGACGCAACCTGCCCCCTCGCCATCCCGCATGTACCGAGGGACCACATTCCGGTCGATCCTTTTCCTGATGTTCTGTGCGGCCTGCGTCACGCCGGGTGTCCCCCACACCGAAGTCGATGCTCCGCCCCTCTTTCTTGCCGTTCCCTTCATCGATCAAGAAGATCGTTTCTGCGGTCCGGCGTCGCTTGCCGCCGTTTTGCATTATTGGCAAAATAAAACCGGCAGGCCGGAGACGCCGCTTTCGGAGATTACACAGGCGACGTTTCTTCCCGCGTTCGGCGGCGCGCTCGGGGCCGACCTCGCCCGCTTTGCGCGGGGCGCGGGCTTTGCGGCCGTCCCTTATTCGGGGAACCTCGCAGACCTCCGCGCGCATCTTACAAATGGACGACCGCCGATCGTTTTTTTGAACCTGGGGTATCGGCGTTTTCCGGCGGGACATTTCGTCGTCGTTACCGGCATCGACGCCCGCGGCATCCTCGCCCATTCTGGTTCGCAACCCAACACCCACTTCACCTACGACGATTTCGTGGCCGCCTGGGCGAAGACAGATTACTGGACATTGACGCTACACCCGAAAGATTAGACTCCTTGCATCCGTTTCGGGAGCGCATCTCGACCGAAGGGAGAAATCTTTGGTTCCAGCGCAGTTCGAGATTTCTCGCGGAGTTTACACTGGGTGTAGCGAACATGTTTGAAATGACACCCTGGAGGGGGGTCTATTTATCGTGAGGTTTCGCATGACAAAGGGAAATGAGACCGGATGAACGGAGGAGTATTTTGATGTGGTGGTTATCGAAACGGAGGGAGGGTTCCGACTCGGGGCGGTGGTGGGCCGCGATATTTTTCTTCTGCGGACTGGTCGTTGGCTGCTCGGCGATGCCGAGAATCGTTGTCCTCACCGATCCTCTCACTCCGCAGGAGCATCTGCAACTGGGACTGCTGCGCGAAGCCGAGGGCCGGTGGGAGGAGGCGGTTGACGAATATAAAACCGCGCTTTCGGGTCGCGAAAGCCTTGCGGTTCAAGAGCGGTCCGAGGCTTGGGGCGCGCTGGGGAACGCCCATCGCCTTGCGGGGAACCGATCGGCCGCAGCACGGGCCTACCGAAAATCGTTGCAACTTCGGCCCGACAACGCCCCTATACTCAACAATCTTGCCCATCTTTATCTGGAAGGGGGGAGCCGGCTGGGTGAGGCCGACCTCCTCGTCCGGCAGGCGATGGCGCTCGATCCCGCGCGGCGCGCGGTCTATCTCGTCACACTCGGATCGATCCACGCCATGCGCGGCGAGGTGGGATCTGCCCGGGTCGCCTACGACGAGGCGATCACGCTGATGAACACCTATCGCTCTCCCTGGCTTCCGGCCGCGCGAATCGAAATCGAAACATACCGCCTCCGCCGCCCATCTCCTGCCTCCAACGATTTCTAACGATCTGCTTCGGAACGGAAGGATCGTTGAGGAGACCGAAGACGCAAGGTTTTCCGGCGACGACAGGAAGTGACCGGTCACTCCAAGCGAACCTGGGGGCCACCGAAAAACGAACGATCGCGCGTTATCCTGTTGTTTCCGGTGGGGCTGCGCGATGGGTAATCGGCCCTAAGCATTTTCGATGGGGAACGCCGGAATTTAGAAAGTTTGCGGTGTCGGGGTTCCGCCTTTCTGTTCGGTGCGCTGAACATGTGGAGCGGGCGGGATGCCCGTATTCTTCAGACAAAGGCGGGCAGCGCCGTAGCCCAGTAGGCCGCCCACGACGACGTCTGATGCGAAATGTTCATTGAGCGCCAGTCGGGAGAGGGCAACCAGGACCGCCCAGAGCATGAAATAGCGGCGCAGTTGTGGGAAGGTGGCGGCGGCGAGTGTTGCGACGACAAAGGCGGAGGCGGTGTGGCCGGAAGGGAACCCGTGAAAATCGACCTGCATCGTCGGCCCGATGAAAAGGAACGGATCGGCCGTCTCTGTTGCCCGCGGCCGTCCCCGTCCGACGGCAGCCTTTAACATTTCCACGACGATGCGGGAGAGGACAAGTGTCACCACGCCGCGCTCTCCAATCCACCGCAGACGCCCGGTCTTTTCCCTGTTGCCGACCGCCCAGAACAGGCCGCAAATCAGAAGGAGGAGTGAAAAGTCTCCGGAGAGGGTGACGCCCTGCATGAAAAGGCGCCATACCGGATGCTGGAGAGACGCCGCCACGGCCTGCAGGTTTCCGTCTTGCGACATTAAAAAGGCAATGCCCGACGGAATCCCAACAATGAAAAGTTTGTCGCGCAAGCGTATTTCCCTGCGTTTCGATAAAACTTCGAAGAATTCGGCGAGATTATCCCCCACGCGTGGGGGCACAGACAATACCCACGCCTCATCCATTTTCATGCGGAGATGCGGAGAGGCCGACGTGACGGGCAGCACCTACTCTAGCGACTTTCCGGAGATGCCCGGAGCTTATGACAGAACCCAGAAGTCTTCTTCGACGTCTTTTTGATGAAAATTTCAGCGGCAGGCGATCTCTTCGTCGATTCGACGTACCTTGCCCGCGGCTTCGATGAGGGTTGCGGGATTATATGTGGACGGCTGGGCGCCCCTGCCTTACGGGAGATCCCTGTTCGGTCGATTTTCCGACGGCGACGCCGTTTCATGGGGCACATGCCGGCGGTCTTCACAACGCCTTCGTGGCGAAGATGTATCCGTCACCCCAACGCCCACTCCAACGCCGACGCCTGATCCCACCCCGACTCCGACCCTCATTCCAACTCCACGACAAATCACCTGTAACGATCAAAGGGTGACTCCTGTTGGAACTGCCGGTTCGGACATAGGACATGGGATGCAGGATGCGGACGTGATTCATGGCCTCGGCGGAGACGGCATCATCTACGGTGGGGATGGCAATAACCCACCTGCGGCGGTCGGGGCAACGACCATCTCTACGGCAAGAACGGCGGGGATGGCCTCGAAGGCGGATGGGGCCAAGACGCTTCGACGACGGAAATCGATGCGAAAACGCACCCTATCCTGTAGTTGTAGGATCGACTCTTCACGGCGTTCGGAATGACAGCGCCGAGCTGAACCCAAAAGGCTGTAAATCGTTCGATACCGGTCTTCTCCGGCATGACGTTATGGACATCAAATGCGGGTGCTTCGCCGTCTTGATCGCCTGCGAAGCGCCATGCTAGGTTCGGACAGGGCGTGGCCGTCGGGTGACGGCCGATTCGCGTGAGGGTACAGGCGGAACCGATGGCGAAATCGTTTGATCAACTTCAGGCATCGCTGCTCTATTGCAATCGCTGCGGGCGCGCCATGCCGGTGCGCCAGCGGCTACTGCTGGTTTTACCCGACGGCGAACTTTATGACTATCTCTGCCAGCGCTGCGGCGCGTCGCTGGGCGAAAAGCGCGAAAGCGCCATTCGACCGCAAGGGCTGGTTCTCCCCGCCTGACGCGTCTCCATCTCTATTAACATCTCGTGTGGGTTACGATGACGACGACCGGGCTCAGGGATCGGATCCGCACGATCCTTGGCATCGGCGACACCCCGCATCGGGTTGCCCTCGCGTTTTCCATCGGTGTTTTCATTGCCTTTTCGCCATTGGTTGGATTTCATGTCGTTCTGGCTATTCTGCTGATCGTGCTTTTCCGCCTGAATAAACCGGCCGTTCTTGCTGGAACGTTCGTCAACAACCCCTGGACGTTTGTCCCCATTCTCGTGGCATCGACCTGGCTGGGTGAGCAGGTCTGCTGCCGGACCAGCGTCCTGCCGAAGATCGACTGGCCATCGCTCACCTTCGCTACACTCCATCTGCAGCTCCGATCATATATCTGGCCGTTTGTTCTCGGCTCGCTGCTACTCGGCCTGATCTGTGCTGTCCTCTCCTACTTTGTTGTCTATTGGCTGGTATCGGAATACCGCCGCGTCCGTCCGACCGATGGTGTAAGGGGCGGTGTGGCGCAGACGACGAGCGAGGCCCGCGAGCCCTGATCGCGGGGTCTCGCCATCCTACCTCGTTCCCTCCTCCACCCCTTCTGATAGAGACGGGGAGGGCCCTCTTTCTCAGGGGAGAGGATGAAGATGAGAGTAGGGTGATCCGAAGTCCTATCAACGCATTGCTGGATTTCAATGCGTGTTGCCACCCACCTCATCATCCACGACCAGAACTGCCGCCCCCTGAAGCCGTCCCTGTTTTAGTCGCAGAAGCGCCTCGTCCGCCGCTGCGAGGGGAAAGATTTCTGTTTTGATTCGAAGTGGAATGCGCGACGCGAGGTCGAAGAAATCTTGCCCATCCTGCCGGGTGAGGTTGGCCACCGACCGGATCGTCCGCTCCCTCCACAATAACCGGTAAGGGAACGACGGAATGTCGCTCATGTGGATGCCGGCACAGATGACGACTCCACCGGGTGCGACGGCGGCGAGTGCGGTCGGAACCAGCGCACCGACCGGCGCGAAGAGGATCGCTGCATCGAGCGGCCGCGGCGGTGCCGTTTCGGTATCTCCGGCCCAAACCGCGCCGATGTCGCGCGCAAAGGCCTGGCTCGCCCTGTCGTTCGCCCGCGTGAAGGCGTAGACCTCGCCGCCCTGCTGTACGACGATTTGTGCGACGATGTGCGCTGATGCACCAAAGCCGTAAAGGCCGATCCGATGTCTTTCTCCCGCCGCCCGCAGCGCGCGCAGGCCGATGAGTCCGGCGCACAACAGGGGTGCCGCTTCGACGTTCGAGTAGTTCGCAGGCAGGGGAAAACAGAAGGCGGGATCGGCGACGGTATATTGGGCATAGCCCCCGTCTATGTGACAACCGGTATAGCGCGCGCTGCCACAGAGATTTTCCCGCCCGGCACGACAATCGACGCATGTGCCACAGACACCGCCCAACCATGGAACGCCGACCCGATCGCCACGCCGCGCCTCTGTCACCCCCGTGCCCTGCGCCACGATGGTTCCGACCACCTGGTGGCCCAGAATGAGCGGCCGTTTCGGGGTAGGCAGATCGCCATCGTAAAGATGCAGATCGGTCCGGCAGACCCCGCAGGTATGAACGCGAATCAGCACCTCGTTGACGGCCGGTGTCGGCACCGGCAGATCGCGCAGCCGAAGCGGTCCACCGACCTTCTCCAAAACCATCGCGTTCATCGGTCGCGTCAGGAGAGGGGATGCAAGACGACGGGAAACATTCCCGCTTCCCGCTTTTATGGGACTGACGGCCTTGGCAACGGCCTATTGGACAAGGAGTTGGCCGCCGACATGGCCTTTATGAAGCGGGCAGTAGTAACGGAGCGTGCCGCTGGCACCGGGTGCGATCGACACCTCTTTCGTTTCGCCTGCCGGAAGGATCAGTTTCACCCCCAAATCGTCGATGACAAACCCATGCTCTGCCTTACTCACGTTGCGCAGGGTCAATTTCACCAGCGTGCCACTCTTGACGATGAGCGTCGACGGCAACCAGATATTGGCCCCCTCGGCGATCATAGCGGTGAGCAGCGTGTAGGACGGGGGGGTGTCGGCGGGCGGGAGCGGTGTCGTTGCAGGCGCTGTCAAACCCGGAAGGGTAATTCCTCCCGGCAGTTGGATTTGTGGAAGGAAAGTAGGCAGCGGAAGAACTCCCTGCCCCTCTTGAGGTGAATCGGCGAAGATGGGTGAAGCCGTCAGTATCCAACCCCATGCCGTCCAGACAGCTACGGCGGATTTCCAGTTGATTTCCATGGTTCCCTCCCTAAGAAAGTTTAAAGTTTAGTGTGCATTTCTCCGGCCCGGGGAAGAGGGCTACTTAGTGCCTGTCGGGAAACTCTGGTTTTTGTTATGTTGAACAATGTGAGAAAGCTAGAACGTTTGTGATTTCAATACGTTAAGATTTGTCGCTGCGTTCGATAATGATAGGTTCGGGCTATTTCCCGACAGACACTACTTATTGGTCGGTTCGAAACTGTAATGGCTCAGCATCCCCGGGCGTACCGAACGTGGGCGTGCACTGGGACGCCGGGGTCGGAATTCAGATTCTGACAGTGCCGGCAGCAGGTTTTTGATGGTTGAGGGACCACGGTAGTTAAAATCGGGGAGCCGGACGCGGGGGATCGCCGGGCCCAGGGCGCGTTCGATGATCCGAAGCGCCCTCTCCTCCTCCGGCGAGACGAGCGTAAAGGCGTCGCCGACCGCCTCAGCGCGCGCCGTGCGGCCCACGCGATGGAGGTAGGTTTCCGGCGTGTTCGGAAGATCGAAATTAATCACGTGGGAGATGTTCGCCACATCGATGCCGCGGGCCGCAATGTCGGTTGCCACCAGAATTTGTATCTTCCCGTGGCGAAAGGCGTTGAGGCTCGCAAGGCGCTGTGACTGTGAACGATCGGCATGGAGTGCCCCGGCGCGAAACCCGGCCCGGCTCAGAACCTGTGCCAGCCGGTCGGCCCCCTGCTTCGTCCGGCTGAAGATCAGTACCGACAACATCTTCGTGTCGCGCAGCAGTGTGAGAAGCAGATCGGTCTTCAGATGTTGCGGCACCGGGTAGGCGGCGTGGCGGATCCCAACCGCCGTCCGGGTATTTCCACTGACATCGACCGACGTTGGGTTGTGCAAAATCTCCCGCGCCAGCTGTACGATCTCGCGCGGCATCGTCGCAGAAAAGAGCATGGTCTGCCGCTTTTTCGGCAGGGTCGCAATGATTTTTTTGATGTCGGGCAGAAAGCCCATGTCGAGCATCCGGTCGGCCTCATCCAGTACGAGAAACCCGACCTGTCCCAGCCGCGCATTGTCCCGCTCGATGTGGTCGAGTAGGCGCCCCGGCGTGGCGACAACGATATCGACGCCAGCGCGCAATGCCCGCGCCTGCGGATCGATTCCTGCGCCGCCATAGACCGCGATTGAACGAATGCCGACGTATTTCGCCAGGGTCCGCTGCTGCATCTCGATCTGAACCGCCAACTCCCGCGTCGGCGTCAACACCAAACCCCGCGTTGCGCCTCGCGTTTCCGACAACATCATCTGGTGAAGCATCGGCAACAAAAACGCCGCTGTCTTCCCCGTGCCGGTTTGGGCGGTACCGATAATGTCCCGTCCGGAAATCGTTGCCGGAATGGCCGCGCTCTGAATCGGTGTCGGACGGGTGTAACCGGCTTCATGGACCGCCCTCACGAGGTGAGGGTGTATTCCTAATCCGTCGAAGGGCATAACATCATCAAAGCAAATCGGAAGGTGCCTCTGGCAGCGGGGCGGAAGTATACGGCACCCCTTCGCGCTGTGTCGATACGAAATGGGGTCATCCCCCAGCGCAATATCGGCCTTGGGTCATGTCGATGTTGAGGATTCGATGACGCGGCCGCCGACGATCACCGCCGTGGCGCGGCCGGTCAGGGTCCAGCCGAGAAATGGAGAGTTTTTGCTTTTGGAGAGGAGGGTGGTCTCTGTGACCGTCCATGTGGCGGAGGGGTCGATAATCGTCACGTCGGCCGGGTCGCCGACCGCGAGTCGGCCGATCGGTCGATTCAAGATGCGCGCGGGGGCTGCTGTCCACTTTTCGATCATTTGCGGCCAGGTCAGGAGGCCCTCGTCGATCAACCGGATGGAGAGAGGGAGCGCCGTCTGAAGACCAATGATCCCGAACGGGGCATCGTTGAACGTTTGTTCCTTTTCATGCGCGGCGTGTGGGGCATGATCGGTGGCGATGGCGTCGATCGTCCCATCGGCCAAACCCCTCCGAATCTCCGCCCGGTCATGGTCGGAGGCAAGGGGCGGCTTCATCTTGGCGTTTGTGTCGAAGTTGCGCAGTCGCTCGTCGGTCAGGGTAAAGTAGTGCGGGCAGGTTTCGGCCGTTACCGGGACCCCCCGCCGTTTCGCCTCGCGGATCAGGTGGACCGATGCGGCGGTGCTGATATGTGCAAGGTGCGTCCGCGCGCCGGTCATCTCGGCCAGCGCGATGTCGCGCGCGACCATGATCGACTCCGCCGCCGCCGGAATTCCCGTCAATCCCAACGCCACGGAGACCGCCCCTTCGAACATCACGCCCCCTTCGGAGAGGGACAAATCTTCGCAATGGTCGATCACCGGAGCGTCGAAGATTTTTGCGTATTCCATCGCGCGCCGCAGGATAGCGCTATTTTCCACCGGCCGGCCGTCGTCGGAAAAGGCGACACATCCAGCGTCAAACAGATCGCCCATCTCGGTCAATTCCTTTCCCGCCTGTCCCTTTGTCACCGCGCCGACGGGGAAGACGCGCGCCTTTCCGCAGGCCCGCGCCCGTTCCAGGATCAGTTCGGTGACCGCGCGTGTATCGTTGACGGGGAGGGTATTCGGCATCGCGCAGACGGTGGTGATCCCCCCTGCGACGGCTGCGGCGACGGCGGTGGCGATCGTCTCTTTGTATTCTAGCCCCGGCTCGCGCAGGTGGGTATGGAGGTCGATCCAGCCCGGTGTCACGATCTTTTTCGTGGCATCGATCCGGCGCGTCGCCCTCTTTTTTGCAAGAGATGCCTCGACCGCGCGGATGATCCCGTCTTCGATAAAAAGGTCGAACGGGCCGTCGATGCCCGAGGCCGGATCGACGAGCCGTCCGCCGGTAATCGTTATGGACGTTTCGGACATAGGGTTCAGAAGGCTGTGGAGAAAACGCGGGTATTCAAATCATCCTGGCGCGGGGCTTGTCAAATGATGTCGTCTGGTTTGGGGTTCTGCGGTAGACATTCAAGATGCGACGCTGGATAATGCGTCACCGCCGGCGCGACCGCGCTGTGGCGTATCGGTGTTCGGACGGCATGTTCGGGAGGGGTGGGTCGGATGTCGTGGTGGGCGAAGTGGGGTGCGGGGTGTCTCCGGTTTTTTGCCGAGTTTGGGGCGATCGGCACGCTGGCGGCAGAGGCCGTTTGGGGGGCTTTTCGGCGGCCGTTTGACCTGCGGAATATCGCACGGCAGATGGATCGAGTCGGTGTCGGTTCGATTCCGGTCGTCTTGATTACCGCCACATTTACAGGGATGGTGCTCGCCCTCCAGAGTTACACCGGATTTAAGCGATTCAACGCCGAGGGGTTGGTGGGCACCGTTGTCGCCTTGTCCATGACGCGAGAACTCGGTCCGGTGCTCACCGGCCTCATCGTCGCTGGACGGGCGGGCGCGGCCATGGCGGCAGAACTTGGCACCATGAAGGTGACGGAACAGGTCGATGCGCTCGCTACGCTCGGTGTGGATCCGGTCAAATATCTCGTCACGCCGCGGCTTCTGGCCGGGATCGTCATGCTCCCGATACTCACCGCGCTGTCGGACATGGTCGGTATCGCGGGGGGGTATTTCTTGTCAGTTCGCGTGCTCGATGCCAACCCCGAGGTCTATGTTCGCCGCACCACGCAATATCTAGAGGTGAGCGACATTTGGGGCGGGTTGCTGAAGGCGGCTGTCTTCGGTGCCTTGATTGCCGTGGTCTGTTGCCACAAGGGTTGCCGCGCCGAGGGCGGGGCGGAGGGGGTCGGTTTGGCGACCACCGGTGCAGTCGTCCTCTCCGAGATGCTGATCTTGATTTCAGATTACTTTTTGACGGCGCTGCTGTTTTAAGGCAAGCTCTAGAGCACCCTCACCCTGCCGTCTTCCACCGGGAGAGGGAGAGAGAGAAGGGAAGTAGCGCATGATTGAACTGTCGGGCGTTCAGAAGAGTTTTGGAGAGAACCGGGTGCTGCGCGGGGTCGATCTGACCATTCAGACCGGTGAGAGCATGGTCATCATCGGCGGCAGCGGAACGGGGAAAAGCGTCATTCTCAGACATATGATCGGCCTGCTCACGCCCGACGCGGGATCGGTCCGCGTCGACGGCCAGGAGATCAGCAAACTGTCGGGCGCGGCATTGAGCGACTTTCGTC
>Ga0114939_10002697_pt1 | contig 12919 bp, 13 predicted proteins | sample AshMeaCrysSpring_FD_87196 | JGI IMG/M metagenome (GOLD analysis project Ga0114939, IMG submission 87196) | Groundwater microbial communities from Big Spring, Nevada to study Microbial Dark Matter (Phase II) - Ash Meadows Crystal Spring | ecosystem: Environmental > Aquatic > Deep subsurface >... | reverse complement strand
TGTCCTTCAGGGCGTGCCATGGTCGGAAGGGGGTGGTCAGGGACGGTCAGGCGGCGGAAAAAAACAAAGGCCTTGGGAACTCAAGGCCTTGGTGATGATGTGGTGGAGAGGAGGAGGATCGAACTCCCGACCTTCGCATTGCGAACGCGACGCTCTCCCAGCTGAGCTACCCCCCCACACGCAAAAAAATTCTAGCAAACCGGGTCGGCCGTGTCTAACGATGCCCGGCTCAGCGCAAGAGGTCATGCAGCGTGCGGGCGACGACCTGGGTGGCACGCTGCAGGTCGGCCAGCACGATGTGCTCGTCAGCGCGCTTGGCATTGCTCTCGCGCACGGTACGCGGGCCGGCGCCGTAGATGACGCCGGGGATGCCACGCTCCCCATACAGCCGCACGTCGGTGTAGAGCGGCGTCCCCACTGCGGGGATGGCCTCGCCGAATACCGCCTGGGCATGTTTTTGCAGGTCCTGCACCAGCGGTCGATTGCCTGGCAGCGGCTTCATGGCGTGTGCCAGCAGCATGCGGCGGACCTCCACCTGAAGGTGCTTGCCGCCGCGCGGCGGGGCAAAGCCGTCCGCGGCGGCGGCAATGGTGCGGCGCAGGCTGGCTTCCACCTCGGCTGGGTCTTCCTCGGGGATCATGCGGCGGTCGAGCTTGAACACCACCTTGCCGGGCACCACGTTGGTGTTGGTGCCGCCTTCGATACGGCCGATGTTGAGGTAGGGGTGGCTGATGCCCGCCACCGCGGAGCTGATCTGCAGGTAATCCGCATTGAGTTGGTACAGCGCGTTGAGGATATGCACCGCGCCCTGCAGCGCGTCGGTACCGCTGTCGGGAATGGCCGCATGCGCCATGTCGCCCTGCACCGTCACCTCCAGCTGCAGGCAGCCGTTGTGGGCGGTCACCACCTGGTAGCTGAAGCCGGCGGCGATCATCAGGTCCGGCCGGGTATGGCCGTGCTGCAGCAGCCAGCCCGGGCCGAGTTCGCCGCCGAATTCCTCGTCGTAGGTGAAGTGCAGTTCGATGCAGCCGTGCGTGGGTCGGGCCACGGCTTCCAGGGCGCGCACCGCATGGGTGTAAGTGGCAAAGTCACTTTTGCTGACGGCGGTGGCGCGGCCGTACATCCTGCCGTCCACGATGGCGGCACCATAGGGGTCGTGTGTCCACCCTTCGCCGGGCGGTACCACGTCGCCGTGGGCGTTGAGTGCGATGGTGGGCCCGCCCGCCCCGTAGCGTCGGCGCACGATCAGGTTGGTGATGCTCTGCAGACCGGCTGCCTGCACTTCCGCCTGCGGCACCGGATAGGCCTCTACCTCCCAGCCCCAGGCGCGCAGCAGTTCGGCGGTGCGTTCAGCGTGCGGCGCGTTGTTGCCCGGCGGCGTGTCGGTGGGCACGCGCACCAGTTGTTGCAGGAAGGCGGTTTCTTCATCGAAGTGTTCGTCGATCCACTGGTCGAGCGCGGCGTAGGTGTCGGTGGTCATGGTGTGGGGGCTGGGGCGGCTTCAGCCAGCTGGTGCAGGAAGTGCTGGAAGGCTCGGACGGCGAGGTCCATGTCATCGCTGGTGCTGGATTCCAGCGGGTTGTGGCTGATACCCAGATGTTCGCCGCGCACGAACAGCATGGCCTGGGGCAGCAGGTCGTGCAGCTTCATGGCGTCGTGGCCGGCGCCGCTGGGCAGGCGCCGCACCGGCAGGCCCAGTGCCTGCACGGCGGCTTCCCAGCGCGCCTGCCATGCCGGGTGGCTGGGCGCAGCGCTGGCGCGCATGGTTTCTTCCAGCGTGTACTGCACACCGCGGCGCGCGCAGATGGCGGCGAGCCCCGCTTGCACATCGGCCAGCAGGGCATCGCGCAGGGCGTTGTCGGGGGCGCGCAGGTCCAGGCTGAACTTGCAACGCCCCGGCACCACGTTGATCGAACCGCCGGGCACTTCCAGCAGGCCGACGGTGCCGACGCAACCGTCGTGGCGTTGCGCGGCCTGCTCCACGTGCAGGATGAGCTCTGCCACGGCCGCTGCTGCGTCGGCGCGCAGGTGCATGGGTGTGGTGCCGGCATGGCTGGCGGTGCCGCGCACCTCGCCCAGCAGGCGCACGCTGCCGTTGATGGAGGTGACCACGCCCAGCGGCAGTTGGGCCTGGCTGAGTACCGGTCCCTGCTCGATGTGGACTTCGACAAAACCCAGATAGCGGGCCGGGTCACGTTTCAGGGCCGCGATGGCCTCCAGCGTGCCGGGCAGGCCGGCGGCCCGCATGGCCGCGCGCAGGGTGATGCCTTGTGCGTCGGTCTGTTCCAGCCAGGCCGGGTCGAAGGTGCCGGTCAGCGCACTGGAGGCTAGGAAGGTGGCCTTGTAGCGCTGGCCTTCCTCCTCGGCAAAGGCCACGATCTCCAGCGCCACGGGCAGCCTGCGCCCCTGCGCCTTGAGTTCGCGCACGCAGGCCAGCGGTAAGTAGATGCCCAGCCGGCCGTCGTATTTGCCGCCGTTGTGCACGGTGTCGTAGTGGCTGCCGGTGAGCAGGGCCGTAGCGCCGGGCGCTGCCGCCTCGTAGCGGCCGACCACATTGCCCACGGCGTCGATCTGCACCGTGTCGCAACCAGCTTCTTGCATGGTGCGGGCAATCGATGCTGCGCAGGCCTGGTGCGCCGCACTCAGGTAGGTCACCGTCAACTCGCCACGCTCGGCATAGCCGGGCTCGCTGTGCGCCGCCAGCGCTTCCTGCCAGTCCCAGACCTGCTGGCCCAGCATGGGCTCGAAGCCGAACTTGTCGTTGAGGCGGATCTCGGCAATGCGGTGGATCTGCCGGATGCACTCGGCGCGCTCGGCGTCCGGGGTGCTGTGCAGGCGGCGCTCGAAGGCCGCGATGATCTGCTGCCGCGTCAACCCGGTGCCGCGCGGTCCGCGCACGGCCAGGATGAACGGCCAGCCGTAGCGTGCCTTGTAGTCGGCATTGAGCTGCTGGATGTGGGCAAACTCTTCCGGCGTGCAGTGTGTGAGGCCGGCGGTGCTCTGCTCGTTGCTCGATTCGGCGGTGAGCGTCCGGGCCACCATGGCCTTGCCCGCCAGCTCGGGGTGGGCACGGATCAGCGCCACCTCGGCATCCGCGCCGGCGGATGCCAGCACCTGGATGCAGGCTTGCTTGAGCGCAGCCAGACTGGGAAAGGGGCGTTGCTGCAATGCCTGTTCGGCGATCCAGGGCGAATGCTCATAGAGCCCGTCGAGCAGCGCAGCGGCCTGCGCCAGAGGCAGGGTATTGATCTGGTCCAGGGTGATGGGCATGGTGAGTTCAGGTCGCCGGGCAGGGATGGGTGGCGCGCCAGTGATGCGCGATGTCGATGCGCCGCGCGATCCACACCTTGTCATGTGTCTGGATGTAGTCCAGAAAGCGCTGCAGCGCCATGATGCGGCCAGGCCGTCCCAGCAGGCGGCAGTGCATGCCGATGCTCATCATCTTGGGGCGGTCCAGGCCGGCCGGATCGCCTTCGGCGTAGAGCGCGTCGAAGCTGTCCTTCAGGTACTGGTAGAAGGGGTCCGCGTGCGAATAGCCCTGCGGCAGCGAGAAGCGCATGTCATTGCAGTCCAGCGTATAGGGCACGATGAGCTGGTGCGTGTCGCTGCCGTCACTCTTCTTCACCTTCATCCAGAACGGAAGGTCGTCGCCGTAGTAGTCGCTGTCGTAGTCGAAGCCGCCGTCGTCGGCCACCAGGCGGCGGGTGTTCGGGCTGTCGCGCCCGGTGTACCAGCCCAGCGGGCGCTCGCCGGTGAGCTGGCGGATGATGGCCATGGCCTCGGCCATGTGGGCGCGCTCGGTGGCCTCATCGACATGCTGGTAGTGGATCCACTTCAGGCCGTGGCAGGCGATCTCGTGACCAAGTTCGGTGAACGCCGCACACACTTCGGGGTGGCGCTGCAGCGCGGTAGCGACACCGAACACCGTCAGTGGCAGGCCGCGCCGTTCGAACTCGCGCAGGATGCGCCAGACACCCTGACGCGAACCGTACTCGTAGATGCCTTCCATGCTGATGTGCCGGGCGGCGAAGGCCGCCGGGTTGAACATCTCGGACAGGAAGGTTTCGGACGCGTCGTCACCGTGCAGCACGCAGTTTTCGCCGCCTTCTTCGTAGTTCAGCACGAACTGCACGGCAATGCGCGCCCCGCCGGGCCAGCGGGCATGTGGCGGGTTGCGGCCATAGCCGACGAGGTCACGAGGGTAGGGCGCGGTGCTGTCGTAGATCATGAGGGTTCGCGGCTCAGGTGAGGGCCTGGCTGATGTCGCTGGATGGCGGCTTGCGGTCGAAAGTCAGGTTGGCCATGACGTGCTGCAGGTGCTCGTCCATCAGACGTACCGCCAGTTCTTCGTTGCGCGCCGCCAGCGCCTTGACGATCTCGACATGTTCATCGTTGGAGTGTTCGGCCGCGCTGCGCGACTGGTAAACCAGTGTGATCAGGGCGCAGCGCGAGATCAGCTCGTCCAGCAGCTCGGCCAGCACCCGGTTTCCGGTCAGCTCGGCCATGCGCACGTGGAAGTCGCCCAGTAGCTCATTGCGGCCCGGTACATCGTTGGCCGCCACGGCCTTCTTTTCTTCCGCCACGTGGGCGCGCAGGGCGCGGATCTTGGCGGGCGTGGCCTGCTGCAGGAAGCTGCGCACCATCTGCAGCTCCAGCATGCGCCGGACCTCGAAGACCTGCTGCGCCTCTTCCACCGACGGGCTGGCGACGAAGGCGCCGCGGGCCGGCTCCAGCCGGATCAGCCGGTTCTGCGCCAGCTGGAACAGCGCCTGGCGCACCAGTGTGCGCGAGACCCCGAAATGGTCGGCCAACTTCTGTTCCGCCAGCTTGGTGCCGGGGTGCAGTCGGTGCTCGACGATGGCGCGGGTGAGCGATTCGACGATCTGGCGGGTGCTGGACGTTTCCATGCGGACGATGATATCTGTTGCGTCAAAAATTGTATACACTTTGGTCGACCGGCGCGGTTCTTGCAAGCCCCGCAGGCCGTCCGGTTTGATGCAGCAAGAAGCGTGCGCACCGGCGGTAACAGACAGCAGAAAGGACGCAAGCCATGGGACTCAGCACCCACGTACTCGACACCATGCACGGCTGCCCTGCGGCCGGCATGCAGGTGGCGCTTTACGCCACCCAGGGCGGCCAAGCCGAACTGGTGAAGCGCTTCGCGCTCGACAGCAACGGCCGCAATCCCGAAGGCCTGCTGTACGACCACGTCAGCCTGAAGGTGGGTACCTACCGCCTGAGCTTCGACGTCAAGGGCTACTTCCGTGCGCGCGGCGTGGCGCTGCCGGAGCCGGCCTTTCTGGACCAGGTGGCGATCGACTTTGGCGTGGCCGACGCCAGCCAGCACTACCATGTGCCGCTGCTGGTCAGCCCCTGGAGCTATTCGACTTACCGCGGGAGCTGAGCGGCTTCCTGTACTCTTATCGACCCGTGTCGCAGCGGCGCAGGTGGGGCAATCGTCCTGCCACGGCGCGACCCCAGGGGCTCACAGCGCCCGCAGTGGTGAGCCTGGAACTTGCTTGGAACGCTCCGTTCCGTTTTTCGAGTTGCCATGGAAACCTATTTGCTTGACTGGGCCAATCTGCTGTTGCGCTGGCTGCACGTGATCGTCGCCATCGCCTGGATCGGCTCCTCCTTCTATTTCGTCTTTCTCGACAGCAGCCTCACGCCGCCGGCCGACGACAAGCTGCGCGCCGACGGCGCCACCGGCGAACTCTGGGCCGTGCACGGCGGCGGCTTCTACCATCCGGTGAAGTACGCCGTCTCGCCGCCCACGCTGCCGCCGCACCTGCACTGGTTCTACTGGGAGAGCTACAGCACCTGGCTCAGCGGTTTCGGGCTGTTCCTGGTGTCCTATCTCTGGAGTCCCTCGGTCTACCTGATCGACCCGCGTGTCATGGCCTGGTCGCCTGGGGCGGCGGTGGCTGCGGCGTTGGCCTTTCTGGTGGTGTTCTGGGTCCTGTACGACCTGGCGTGCCGCACCTTGGGGCAGGGGCGCAACGGCGATGCGAAGGTGGGCGTCGCCGTGGCGTTACTGGTGGCGCTGGCCGCCTGGCTGGCCTGCCATCTCTTCGCCGGGCGGGCGGCATTCCTGTTGGTGGGCGCCATGCTGGCCACGGCCATGAGCGCCAATGTGGCGATGTGGATCATCCCGGGCCAGCGCAAGGTGGTGGCGGCCCTCAAGGCGGGCCAGCCGGTGGACCCGGTGCACGGCCAGCGTGGCAAACAGCGCAGCGTGCACAACACCTATTTCACGCTGCCGGTGCTGTTTGCCATGCTGAGCAACCACTACAGCTTCACCTATGCGTCCGAGTACAACTGGGTGTTCCTGATCGCCATCATGGCCGCCGGTGCCGCCATCCGTCAGTTCTTCGTGCTGCGCCATGGCTACAAGCTGGGCCGCAACGCACACCCCTGGCCCTATGCGGCGGTTGGCGTGGCGCTGTTGCTGGCCCTGGTGGCCTGGCTGCGCCCGGCGCCGGCTGCCCCGGCGGCGGCCGCGCCCGTGGCCGGGCTGGCTGAGGTGCGGGCGGTGGTGGCCCAGCGTTGTGTCATGTGCCATGGCGAGGCCCTGCAGTCCAAGGGTGTGCGGCTGGACAGCGCGGCCGAACTGCAGAAGCACGCGCAGCAGGTCTACCAACAGGTGGTGGTGAGCCGGGTCATGCCTATGAACAACGCCACCGGCATGACGGAGGAGGAGCGGGCGCTGGTGGCGCAATGGTTCCGTGCCGGCGCCCGGGCCGACTGAAGTCCCGCGCGCGGCGTCAGTCCCGCCAGAAGCCGCGGTGCAGGGCAGCGATTTCTTCTTCCACCTCGGCCACTGGCCCGATGACCTCCACCGCTTTCTGCCCGGCCGCAAACACACTGCGGCAGGGCAGGTCCATGGTGGGGTTCTCGGCGTGGCTGCCTGTCAATTCGAGCAGACGCCGTTCACTCAGGCCGTAGACCAGGCGGCCAATGTGGGCCCAGTACTGCGTGCCGGCGCACATGGCACACGGCTCCACGGTGGTGACCAGGGTGCAGCGCCAAAGGTAGTCCGACGTGTAGTTCAACGCGGCGGTGCGCGCCAGCACCGCCTCGGCATGGTTGACCGTGTCCACATTGCCCTGTTCGGCCAGCACGGTCTCCCCGTCGGGTGCGACCAGGATGGCACCGAAGGGATGGCGTCCCAATTCGTCACGCGCGCGGCGTGCCACGGCGTTGGCACGCCGCAGATGACGCAGGACCTGCTCCGGGCTCACGTCTGAACCTGGCCCGAATCACGCACTCTGCGAACCACGGTGCGCCCAGCCCGTGGTGTGTTTCTCGATGAAGCTGAACAGCTCGTACATGGCCATGGCCATGATGCCCACCACCAGCAGGCCGCTGAAGGCCAGGCCCATCTGCATGGCCGAGCCGGCCGAGATCAGCAGGTAACCGATGCCCTCGTTGGCGGCCGTCATCTCCGACACGGTGGTGCCGACGAAGGCCAGGGTGATCGCCACCTTGAGCGAACCGAAGAAGTAGGGCATGGAACGCGGCAGACCGACTTTCATCAGCACGTCCCAGCGCCGGGCGCCGAGCACGCGCAGCACGTCCTCCAACTCCGGCTCCAGCGTCGCCAGGCCGGTGGCGATGTTGACGGTGATGGGAAAGAAGCTGATCAGGAAGGCCGTCAGGATGGCCGGGCCGATGCCGATGCCGAACCAGACCACCAGGATGGGCACAAAGGCCGCCTTGGGCAGGGCGTTGAAGGCCGTCATCAGCGGGTAGATGGCGGCGTAGGCCAGGCGCGAGCTGCCGATCAGGAAGCCCAGCAGCACACCGACGACAATGGCCAGGCCGAAGCCCGCCATGGTGACCCAGAAGGTGCGCCAGGCATGGCCGGCGATGGTGGCCTTGTGCTCCAGCGTCTGCTCCCAGATGCGCCACGGGCTGGGGAAGATGAATTCCGAGACGTTGAAGGCCGAGGTGACGATCTGCCACAGGACGACGATGGCCAGCATCAGCAGCAGCGGGGACCAGCGTTCCAGTTCTTTGCGGGGTTTCATGATGGCGTTCCTGCTCTGTTACTGATTGATCACAGCGCCGGCCTTGCGCATGGCGCCGATGTGGCCGCGCAGCTCGTGCACGATGTTGGTGAACTCGGGGGTGTAGGTGATCTCCAGGTCGCGCGGGCGCGGCAGGTCAATGTCACGCCGGACCACGAAGCGGCCGGGGCTCTTGCTCATCACGTAGACCGTGTCGGCCAGGAAGACCGATTCGCGCAGGTCGTGCGTGACCAGGATGACGTTGAATTTCTGCGCCGCATGCAGGTCGCGCAGCGTGCACCACAGCTCTTCGCGTGTGAAGGCGTCGAGCGCGCCGAACGGCTCGTCCAGCAGCAGCATCTTGGGCTCGTGGATCAGCGCGCGGCAAATGCTGGCGCGCTGCTGCATGCCGCCGGAGAGTTCCCAGGGGAATTTCTTGGCGTAGCCGCCCAGGCCCACGGTGTCGAGCAGCTTGAGCGCGCGTTCCTCGTACTCCTTGCGCCGCTCCTTGAACTGTGAGCGGTAAGGCTCGACGATCTCCAGCGGCAGCAGAACGTTGTCCAGCGTCGTGCGCCAAGGCAGCAGCGAAGGCGCCTGAAAGGCCATGCCGGAGATCTTGAGCGGCCCGTCCACCGGCTGGCCATCCACCCGGATGCGGCCCATGCTGGGCTTCCTGAGACCGGTGGTCAGTTTCATGAAGGTGGACTTGCCGCAGCCCGAAGGGCCGACGATGGCGATGAACTCGCCCTGTTGCACGTTCAGGTTGATGGCCTCGACCGCGAACTGGTTCTTGGCCAGCAGCTCGTCGTTGTAGGCCAGCCAGACGTCATCGAACTGGACGAAGGGCGCAGAGGATGGGGCAGTGGACATGGGGCGTCGCAAAAAAATGGCCAGACGTGCTGGCCAGGTGATTCAGGCGGTCGTTCGTTTCACTTCTTGGCCGGGGGCAGCACATTCAGCTCAGCGGCTGTCGGCAGCATGGAGCCGTTCCAGATCGCGGTGGCATCAACACGGTTCTTGGTCGCAAAGGCGTCCGACACCTGCGAAGCCATCAACGAGAGACGGCCCGGGTTGATCTGGCCGAAGCCCTCCTTGCGCGCGTCGGGACTGGCGACCACGGCGTCGATGGCCATCTGCAGGCGTCGGGTTTCCAGCGCCACGTTGATGATGCCGTCGCGGGCCTTCACGGTGTCAATGCTGGCGGCCGGGTTGGCCATCACGTCCTTGGCGCCCTTGGCAAAGGCCTTGAGGAAGGCCTTGACGACCTCGGGGTTCTCCTTGATCAGCTTGGGGCTGGCGATGATGGCGTTGCCGTACAGCTTTACGCCATAGTCGGCATAGGGCATGACGACCACGTCCTCGGCCTTGACGCCGCGGGCTTCCAGGTTGAGCAGCGAGGTGAAGGAAAAACCGGTGATGGCATCGATGTCGCCGCGCACCAGCATGGTTTCGCGCAGCGGCGGGTCCATGGCCGTCCAGGCGACGTTGCTCACCTTGTTGGCCTTCTCGAAGATCGGGAAGGCCTTGCGCCCGGCGTCGAACACCGGCGCGCCGAGCTTCTTGCCGCTCAGGTCAGCCGGGGTCTTAATGCCGGACTTCTTGAGCGCTAGCACAGCTGCCGGCGTGTTGTTGTAGACCATCATCACTGCCACCGGCTTGTTGGGCGCGTCGGGGTTGTTGGCGTGGAACTCCATCAGCGCGGCCATGTCGGCAAAGCCCATGTCGTAGGTGCCCGAGGCCACGCGCGTGACGGTGCCGCCGGAACCGTTGCCGCTGTCCACGGTGACATCCAGCCCGGCTTCCTTGAAGTAGCCCTTGGCGACGGGTACCAGGAACAGCGCGGCGGGGCCTTCGAAGCGCCAGTCGAGCTGGAACTTCAGCGGCTTGGTCTGGGCCTGGGCGGTACCGAAGCTGGCTACCAGGGCCAGGGCAGCGGCGGTCTTGAGCAGTTGGCGTTTGGACATGAGTTTCTCCAGGGCTGGGCCTGCGCACAGGCGGGGGACAAAACGACGACAGGCGTCGGACGCTAGGTATACAGCAAGAACGGTGCCAGATGCGGATTCTCCGCACGCGGATTGAAAACAGCTTTGTATACAAATTTTGATGCGCTTGCGCTCCCGTGGCATCCCGAAAAACCCTTGGGGTGCACTGAACCTGTGCAACGTGCACCGAGCTTGTGCCGGTTGGTCCAGGGTCCCATGTTGGCGGTGGCGACGCTGCATACAGCTTCGTTATCATGTTGGCGGCCTGCACGATCCAATAACCATTACTCCCGAGGAAACCCATGAACGCTGCTCCTGTCCGCTTCCCCTTGCGTCTTCTGCTTTGCGCCGCTGCCGCGGGCCTGATCGGCCTGTCGACGCCGGCGCTGGCGGCCGATGCCGTCAAGATCGGCCTGCTGTCCACGCTCTCGGGCCCGGGCGCCGGGCTGGGCATCGACATCCGTGACGGTTTCCAGCTGGCAGTCAAGCTGAACGGCGGCAAACTCGGCGGCCTGCCCACCGAGGTGGTGGTGGCAGACGACCAGGCCAGCCCGGACGTGGGCCGCCAGACGGCCGACCGGCTGGTCAAGCGCGACAAGGTGGACTTCATGACCGGCATCGTGTTCTCCAATGTCATGCTGGCCGTGGGCGCGCCCACCTTCGCGTCCAAGACCTTCTACATCAGCGCCAACGCCGGCCCCTCGCAGTACGCCGGCGAGCAGTGCAACCCCTTTTTCTTCAGCGCCTCCTACCAGAACGACAACATGCACGAGGCGGTGGGCAAGACCGTCACCGACAAGGGCTTCAAGCGCGTGGCACTGATCGCGCCCAACTATCCGGCCGGCAAGGACGCGTTGACTGGCTTCAAGCGCTTCTTCAAGGGCGAGGTGGTGTCGGAGAGCTACACGCCGCTGAACCTGCTGGACTACGGCGCCGAGCTGTCCAAGCTGCGCGCCGCCAAGCCGGATGCGGTCTACATCTTCCTGCCCGGCGGCCTGGGCATCAACTTCATCAAGCAGTTTGTCGGTGCCGGCCTGTCCAAGGACATGACGCTGTTCGGCCCCGGCTTCTCGGGCGACGAGGACGTGATCAAGGCCGTGGGCGAGCCCATGCTGGGCATGTTCAACACTTCGCAGTGGGCACATGACCTCGACAACGCCGCCAACAAGAAGTTCGTGACCGCTTTCGAGAAGGAGTACGGCCGCCTGCCGACGCTGTATGCCGCTCAGGGTTATGACGCGGCGCAGCTGATCGGCGCTGCGGTGCGCGACACCAAGGGCAAGCTGGACGACAAAGCTGCCGTGCGTAAGGCCTTGGAGGCGGCCAAGTTCGACTCGGTGCGTGGCAGCTTCAAGTTCAACAGCAACCACTTCCCGGTGCAGGACTACTACCTGCGCGTCATCATCAAGGACAGCAAGGGCCGCATCACCAACCGCACGCTGGGCACGGTGTTCAAGAACCATGCCGATGCCTACGTGGGCAACTGCAAGATCCCGGCCAACTGATCCTCTGGTGGCCCGGCCGCGGTCGCCGGGCCGGACTTTTCGCTGACTGTTGTCGATGACCGGTATCCTCATCCTTGAGCAGGCCCTCAACGGCCTGCAGTTCGGGCTCATGCTGTTTTTGCTGGCCGCCGGCCTGACGCTGGTGTTCGGCATCATGGACATGATCAACCTGGCGCACGGCTCGCTCTACATGGTGGGCGCCTACCTGGTCGCCGCGGCCACGGCGGCCAGCGGTTCGTTCTGGGTCGGGCTCGGGGCGGGCATCGTCGGCGCCGCGTTGTTCGGCGTGCTGCTGGAGCTTTCGGTGCTGCGCCGCCTGTATGCGCGTGACCACCTGTCGCAGGTGCTGGGCACCTTTGCCATCCTGCTGATGTGCAATGAGGCGGTGCGCTTCATCTGGGGCTCGCAGCCGGTGCTGCTGAGTCCGCCCGAATCGCTGGCCGGCCCGGTGGAGCTGTTGCCCGGCTTCTACTACCCGGCCTACCGCCTGCTCATCATCGGCGTCGGTCTGGCGGTGGCGTTGGGCCTGTGGGCGCTCATCACACGTACCCGCATCGGCATGCAGGTGCGCGCCGGCGCGTCGAACCGCGAGATGGCGCTGGCCATGGGAGTGCCGGTACGCGCGCTGTTCACGGCACTCTTTGGCCTCGGCGCTGCGCTGTGCGCTGTTGCCGGCGGCATGCTGGGGCCGCTGCTGGCGGTGCAGGTCGGCATGGGCGAAAGCATCCTGATCCTGGCCTTCGTGGTCATCGTCATCGGCGGCATCGGTTCGGTGCGTGGCGCCTTGCTGGGCGCCTTGCTGGTGGGGGTGGTGGATACCGCAGGCCGCACGCTGATACCGATGGTGTTCGAGTCGCTGTTCGGACCCGAGGTGGCGGGCAACGCCGGCCCGGCGGTGGCCTCCATCCTGATCTATGTGCTGATGGCGGCCGTGCTGTTTTTCAAGCCGCAAGGGCTGTTTCCGTCCCATGGCTGAAGCTGCTCCGCGTTCCGAAGCGCCCGTGATCGCGCGCAGCCTGCTCGACCATCGGCTGGCGCCGCGGCTGTCGCTGCCCCTGCTCGGGCTGCTGCTGGCGTTTCCTTTCTTCGCGCCGTTTGTCGGCGGAGATTTCTACCTGGGTTTGGCGGCGCGCATCCTGATCTTCGCGCTGGCGGCCACCAGCCTCAACCTGGTGCTGGGCTTCGGCGGCATGGTCAGCTTCGGCCACGCGGCCTTCATCGGCGTGGGGGCGTACACGGTGGGGGTGCTGGCCCAGGCCGGTATCACCTCCGCGTGGCTGGTCTGGCCGGCGGCCATGGCGGTGGCGGCCCCATGGTAGGTGAATCCGCGCCAGGCCAGACGTGGCAGGTTCATCCGCCGGGCTCGTGCAGGCGGCCGTCCGCCAGGCGCAGATGGCGGGTGCAGCGGTTGGCCAGGGCGTGG
>Ga0114939_10002694_pt1 | contig 12952 bp, 11 predicted proteins | sample AshMeaCrysSpring_FD_87196 | JGI IMG/M metagenome (GOLD analysis project Ga0114939, IMG submission 87196) | Groundwater microbial communities from Big Spring, Nevada to study Microbial Dark Matter (Phase II) - Ash Meadows Crystal Spring | ecosystem: Environmental > Aquatic > Deep subsurface >... | reverse complement strand
GATGCACCCGCAGCAGCACCGCGATCGCCATGCAGGTGACGATCACGCTGTTGCTGCCGTAGCTGACCAGCGGCAGGGTGAGTCCCTTGGTCGGCAGCCGCCCCACGTTCACGCCGACGTTGATGCAGGCCTGCAGGCCGATCCAGAGGCCGCAGCCGTAAGACAGAAAGGCCGCGAAGCGGTTGCCGGTGCGCTCCGCGAGCGCGCCGTTGGCGAAGGCGCGCCAGAAGATCACGGCGAACAGGCCGAGCACGGCGAGCGTGCCGACCAGCCCGAACTCCTCGCCGATCACCGCCATGATGAAGTCGGTGTGCGCCTCGGGCAGGTAGAACTGCTTCTGGATGCCGTTGCCGAGGCCTACCCCCGCCCACTCGCCCCGACCGAAGGCGATCAGCGCCTGGGAGAGCTGGTAGCCCGCCCCCTGCGAGTCGCTCCACGGGTCGAGAAAGGCCGTGACGCGCGCGAGGCGGTACGGCGAGGTCAGGACGAGGCCGGCCAAGGCAACGCTGGCCAGCCCGATCAGCGAGCCGAACTGCCACAGCGGGGCGCCGCCAAGGAACATCATGCCGAGCGCGGTGCTGAGCAGGACGAAGGTGGTGCCGAAATCCGGCTGCAGCATGATGAGCGCGCAGGCGATCACCAGCAGGATCATCGGCCGCGCGAAGGCCCAGAAGTGGCGCCGCACCTCGTGCTCGCGCCGCTCCAGATAACCCGCGAGGTAGACGACCATGAAGAGCTTCATGAACTCCGAGGTCTGCACGCTGAGCGGGCCGACGCGGATCCAGCGCACCGCGCCGTTGGCCTCGTGGCCGACGCCCGGAACGAGCACGATCGCGAGCAGGGCGAGCCCCAGGAAATAGAGTCGGGTGCTGCCTTCCTGCCAGTCCTTGAGCGGGATCTGGGAAACGAAAAGGGCCGCGATCCCGCCGATGCCCAGCGCGATGCCGTGCCGGATCACGAAATGGAAGGGGTTCCCGGAGCGGTCGCCGAGGTGCAGCGAGGCCGAGGCCACCATCACGAGGCCGATCACGGCGAGCGCCACGGCGGCGGCGAGCAGCGGCCAGTCGAGCTCCGGCAGCCGCTCCTTGCGGCGCGGGGCGGCGCGCGCAACGGTGCCGGCGGTCATGCGCCGAGCCTCCGCACCGCCTCGGCATAGACCTCGCCCCGATGCTCATAGTCGCGGAACATGTCGAAGCTCGCGCAGGCGGGCGAGAGCAGCACCCGGTCGCCGGGCGCCGCGGCCTCGCGCGCAAGACGCACGGCCTCGGCCATGTCGCGGGCGTGCACCCGCGCCGTTGCCGGATCGAGCGCCGCCTCGATGCGCGGCGCGTCGCGGCCGATCAGCACGACGCAACGGGCACAGCGCCGGATCGCCGGGCCCAGCGGCCCGAAGTCCTGGCCCTTGCCGTCGCCACCCGCGATCAGCACCGTGCGGGCCGCCGTGCCGTCGTCGAAGCCCTCGAGGGCGGCAACCGTCGAGCCCACGTTGGTGCCCTTGGAGTCGTCGTAGAACCGGACGCCGTCCACCTCCCCCACCAGCTCGGTCCGGTGCGGCAGGCCCAGGAAGGAGCGCAGGGCCTCGCGCATCGGCGGAAACGGCAGCCCAAGGGCGTCGCCCAGCGCCAGCGCGGCGAGCGCGTTCGCGAGGTTGTGCCGGCCCGGGATCGCGATCTCGCGCGCAGGCATCAGCGCCTCGGCGCCGCGGCAGACCCAGGGAACGCCGTCGCGCAGCGCGACGCCGAAATCCCCGGGCTGCGGCTCGCCGAGCGTGAAACCGCGCCGCCGGCGACCGCCGGGCATCGCGCAGACCCGCGGGTCGTCGCGGTTGACCACGGCCACCTGGGCCCGCTCGAAGATGCGCGCCTTGGCCGCTGCATAGGCATCGATGTCCGGGTAGCGGTCGAGGTGGTCGGCCGAGAGGTTGAGCACCGTCGCCGCGACGGGCGCGAGCGTGTCGACGGTCTCGAGCTGGAAGCTCGAGAGCTCGAGCACGTAGATCTCGACCGCTGGATCGAGCAGGTCGAGCGCCGGCTCGCCGAGGTTGCCGCCCACCGCCACGCGCCGGCCCGCAACGCGCGCCATCTCGCCGAGCAGGGTCGTGGTCGTGCTCTTGCCATTCGAGCCGGTGATTGCCGCGACGGGCGCCCGGCACTCCTGCGCGAAGAGCTCGATGTCGCCGACCACCGGCACGCCGCGCGCGCGCGCCTCGCGGATCAGGGGATGCTCGATCGAGACGCCGGGGCTGACCACCAGGAGCTCCGCCGCGGCGAATGCAGTCCGATCGAACCCGCCCAGGAAGAGCGCGACATCGGGCAGGTCCCGGCGCAGGGCATCCAGGCCGGGCGGCGTCAGGCGGGTGTCGGTCACCGCGACCGATGCGCCCCGGCGCGCGAGGAAGCGGGCGACCGAACCGCCGGTCTTGCCGAGCCCGACGACCAGCACTCGCCCGGCGGCCGGGCTCGGCGATCGCATCTGGGCGTGGCGGCGTGTCATCTCAGCGGATCTTCAGGCTGGCGAGGCCGACGAGCACCAGGATCACGGTGACGATCCAGAAGCGGACGATCACCCGCGGCTCCGGCCAGCCCTTGAGCTCGAAGTGGTGGTGCAGCGGCGCCATGCGGAAGATGCGCCGGCCGGTGAGCTTGAACGAGGCGACCTGGAGCATCACCGACACGGTCTCCATCACGAACACGCCCCCCATGATGAACAGCACCAGCTCCTGGCGCACCGCGACGGCGACCGTGCCGAGCGCGGCGCCGATTGCCAGGGCGCCGACGTCGCCCATGAACACCTGCGCGGGATAGGCGTTGAACCAGAGAAAGCCGAGCCCGGCGCCGACCAGCGCGGCGCAGAACACCGTGAGCTCGCCGACGCCCGTGAGGTGCGGCAGCAGCAGGTAGCTCGAGATCTGCGCGTGGCCCGCGACGTAGGCGAAGACCGCGAGGGCCCCGGCGACGAGCACCGTGGGCATGATCGCGAGGCCATCCAGGCCATCGGTGAGATTGACCGCATTCGACGAGCCGACGATGACGAAGTAGGCAAGCGGCAGGAACCACAGGCCGAGGTCCACCACCCCCTGCTTGAGGAAAGGGATGATGAGCTGCGTCTCGGCGGGCTGCGCGGCGGCGTGGAAAAGGGCGTAGGCCGCGGCGGCCCCGGCCAGCGACTGCCAGAGGTACTTCCAGCGCGCGGGCAGGCCCTTGGAGTTCTTGAGCACGAGCTTGCGGTAATCGTCTACCCAGCCGACCACGCCGAAGGCGAGCGTGGTGAGCAGCACCACCCACACGTAGCGGTTGCCGAGGTCCGCCCACAGCAGCGTGCTGATGCCGACCGCGACGAGGATCAGCGCCCCGCCCATGGTCGGCGTCCCTGCCTTGCTGAGGTGCGTCTGCGGCCCGTCGTTCCGCACGGTCTGGCCGATCTTGTAGTAGGTCAGCCGGCGGATCATCGCGGGCCCCACGACGAAGGAGATCAGCAGCGCCGTCAGCACGCCGAGGATCGCGCGCAGGGTGATGTAGCGGAACACGTTGAAGCCGCTGTCGAGGACCGTCAGCTGCTCGGCCAGCCACATCAGCACGGGACGCCCTCCTCTGCGACCAGCGACGCCACGATCCCCTCCATGCGCGCGCTCCGCGAGCCCTTCACCAGCACCAGATCCCCCGGGCCGAGGGTCGCGCGCAGGGCGTCGGCCATCGCCTGCCGCGACGCGAAATGCCGCGCCCCCTCGCCGAAGGCCACGCTCGCCGCCGCGCTCAGCGCGCCGACGGTGTAGAGCGCGTCGATGCCTGCCGCGCGCGCCCGTTCGCCCAGCGCGGCGTGCAGCGCGGCCGCGCCGGCGCCCAGTTCCGCGAGGTCGCCGAGCGCGAGGATGCGCCGTCCCGACGCCGCCGCGAGCACGGCGATCGCCGCCGCCACCGAATCCGGGTTCGCATTGTAGGTGTCGTCGACCAGCCAGCCGCCATCGGCGCGGCGGCGCGGGGCGAGCCGGCCGGGCACCGGCCGCAGGGTCGCGAGCCCCGCCCGCGCGTCGTCGAGCGTCGCCCCCAGGGCGAGCGCGGCCGCGGTGGCAGCGAGCGCGTTGAGGCGGTTGTGCATTCCGGCCAGCGGCAGCTCGATCTCCACGGTCGCGCCGCCCGCGCGCAGCGCAAAGCGCTGGTGGAAGCCGGCGTCGTCCCAACGCAGGACCGCCGCGCCGGGGCTCGTGATGTCTGCGTCGGCGGCGAGACCGAAGCAGGCGCAACGGCGACCCGCCGCGAGCTCGCGCCACAGCGGTACCCAGGGGGAATCGGCGGGGTAGACGAAGACGCCGTCGGCCGCGAGGCCGGTGAGGATCTCGGCCTTGCCGCGGGCGATCGCCTCCGGGCTGCCGAAGCCCTCGAGGTGGGCGAGGCCGGCGTTGTTGAGCAGCGCCACGTCGGGCTGCGCGAGCCCGCTCAGGTAGCCGATCTCGCCGAGGTGATTCGCGCCCATCTCGACCACCGCGTAGTCCTCGTCCTGCAGGCGGGCCAGCGTGAGCGGGACCCCGATGTCGTTGTTGAGGTTGCCGAGGGTGGCCAGGACGCGGCCCCGGCGGCGCAGGATGGCGGCGATCATCTCCTTGACCGTCGTCTTGCCGTTGCTGCCCGTGACCGCGACGACGCGCGCCCGGGCCGCCTGACGCCACAGCGCGCCGAGACGGCCGAGCGCGAGGCGGGTGTCCGGCACCACCAGGCAGGGCATGGCAACGTCGACCGGCCGGCTGACGAGCGCGGCGACCGCGCCGTGCACGGCCGCCTGGCCGACAAAGGCGTTGCCATCGTGGCGGGGGCCGGAGAGCGCGACGAAGAGCTCGCCGGGCGCGAGCGTGCGCGTGTCAGTGGACAGGGCCGTGAAGGTGGCATCGCCTCCGGCCAGCTGTCCGCCCAGCGGCCCCGCGAGCGCGCCCACGGTCATGGAGATCACGGCGCCGTCCCCTGCGCGAGCGCGCGCTGCACGACGAGACGGTCGCTGAAGGGGAAACGGCGCTCGCCGACCTGCTGGGTGTCCTCGTGCCCCTTGCCGGCGACGAGGATCACGTCGCCCGGCCGCGCGGCCTGCACCGCCCGCGCGATTGCCCGGTCGCGGTCGCGCTCGACGAGAACCCGGGAAGGCTCGCTCATGCCCGCAAGGATGTCGGCGATGATCGCGGCGCCGTCCTCGCTCCGCGGATTGTCGTCGGTGACGACGACGCGGTCCGCGAGGTTTTCCGCCACCTCGCCCATCAGCGGGCGCTTGCCGCGGTCGCGGTCGCCGCCGCAGCCGAATACGCACCACAGCGTGCCGGCGCAATGCTCGCGCAGCGCGGCGAGCGCCTGGGCCAGTGCGTCCGGCGTGTGTGCGTAGTCCACCACGGCGAGGGGCCGCGTGCCGCCGCCGAGACGCTCCATCCGACCCGACACGGTGGGCAGTTTGGCGAGACGCGCCAGCGCGTCGTCCAGCGCCACCCCGCCCGTGAGCAGCACACCGAGCACCGCGAGCAGGTTGGCGGCGTTGAAGCGTCCGAGCAGCGGCGAGGCGAGCTCGCCGTCGCCCCAACTGCTGCGCAGGTGGAGGCGCAGCCCCGCGACGTCCGCAACCACCCGCTCCGCGACGACGAAGCGGTCCGCATGCGCGGGCGCGCCGCCGAGCCCGTAGGCCACCACCGGGACGCGCGCGCGGGTCTCTGCGTAGAGCGCGAGGCCCAGGGGGTCGTCGGTATTGATCACCGCCTGCGCGAGCCCCGAGTGACGAAAGAGGCGCGCCTTCGCCTCGGCGTAGGCCTCCATCGTCCCGTGGTAGTCGAGGTGGTCGCGCGTCAGATTGGTGAAGACCGCCGTGTCGAAGCGCACGGCGGCGACCCGGTGCTGGTGAAGCGCGTGCGAGGAGACTTCCATGGCGACCGCGCGCGCGCCGGCAGCGGCGAAGTCGGCGAGCACGGCCTGCACGGACACGGCATCGGGCGTCGTGTGCGTGCCGGCCCGCAGCGCGTCCGGCAGGCCGCTGCCCAGGGTGCCGACGATCGCGCAGGGACCCTCGGGCGCCAAGGCGCGGGCGAGGAACTGGCTGACGCTGGTCTTGCCGTTAGTGCCGGTGACGCCGACGACGCGCAGCGACCGGCTCGGCTCGCCATAGAAACGCCCGGCGATCGCGCTGGCCTGCGCGGCAAGCGCCGTCACCGGCACGATGGGGAGGCCGAGCCGCGCGGCCGTCGCCGCGAGCCGCGGCAGCGGCCACTCGGCGTCCGGCTCGGCGGCGATCGCGATCGCGCCGACGCGGACGGCCGCTTCGGCATAGGCCATGCCGTGCCTCTGGGTTCCGCGACAGGCAAGGAAGAGCCCGCCCGGTCGGGCGGCCCGACTGTCCATCGCGAGACCGGAGACGCGGAGCGGCGGCGCGCCCACCGCCGCCCCGCCGAGGAGCTCGCCAAGCGTCATGCCCTCCGCGCGCTGCGCCACCATCATCGGCCGCCCCCGACCTGGGCGAGCCGGATGTCCGTCGCGGGGTCGGCATCCGGGGGCACGTTGTAGAGGCGGAGCGCGCCCTCCATCACCGCCGAGAAGACCGGCGCGGCCACCTCGCCGCCGTAGTACTTGCCGGCGCTGGGCTCGCTGATCATCACCACGAGCGCGAAGCGCGGATTTCTGGCCGGCGCCATGCCGGCGAAGAGCGCGAGGTACTCGTCGGTCTCGTAGCCGTGCCGGCCGAGCTTGCGGACGGTGCCGGTCTTGCCCGCGACGCGGTAACGCGGCACGGCGGCGAGCGGCGCGGTGCCCTCCTTGGTGGCGACGGACTCGAGCATCCCCCGCACGGCGCGCGCGGTCTCGGCCCGGATCACGCGCTGGCCCGCGGGCGGCTCGTCGACCTTCCGCAGCGAGACCGGGCGGCGCAGACCGTCGGCGGCAAGCACCGCGTAGGCGCGCGCCAGTTGCAGCGGCGTCGTCGACAGGCCGTAGCCAAAGGAGATCGTCGCCTGCTCGATGCGCGCCCATTCCTTGGGCGCGGCGAGCACGCCCCCCGCCTCGCCCGTGAATCCGGCGCCGGTCGGCTGACCGAAGCCGAGATTGCTGAGCCCGCGCCAGAACATCTCGGCGGACAGCTCGAGCGCGATCTTGGCGGAGCCGACGTTGCTCGACTTGCGCAGCAGCGTGGCGATGTCGATGAGCCCGAGGTTGTGGTGGTCCTTCACGCGGTGCTGGCCCACGTGGAAGTAGCCGGGCGAGGTGTCGATGCGGCTGTCGGCCCGAATGCGCCCGGCGTCCATCGCGATGGCGACCGTGAACGGCTTCATGGTCGAGCCGGGCTCGAACAGGTCGGTCGCCGCGCGATTGCGCAGCCGCCCGCCGACGCCGCTGCGGTCGCCGTTCGGGTTGTACGAGGGCTGGTTCACCATCGCCAGCACCTCGCCGGTCTGCACGTCGAGCAGCACCAAGCTCGCCGACTTTGCCTTGTGCTTCTGCACCGCGGCCTTGAGCTCGCGGTAGGCGAGATACTGCAGGCGGCGGTCGAGGCTCAGGGCGATGTCCGTGCCCGGCTTCGGCGCCCGGACGCTCTCCACGTCCTTCACCACCCAGCGGCGGCCATCCCGGATCACGCGGCGCTGGCCGGGCACCCCCTTCAGGGTCTCGTTGTACGCGAGCTCCAGCCCTTCCTGGCCGTTGTCCTCGATGTCGGTGAAGCCCACGACGTGCGCGAAGACCTCACCGTCCGGGTAGTAGCGACGATACTCCCGCTCGAGGTCGATGCCCGGAATGTCATGCTCGTCCACCACCGCCATCACGCGCTCGACCTGCTCGGGGAGCGCACGGCGGCGCAGGTAGATGAAGCCCCGCTTGCCGGCCTTGTCCAGCCGGCCGTGCAGCTCCTTGAGGTCCATGTCGAGCGCCTTTGCGAGGCGCCGCAGCGTTGCCTCGTCGGCGCGCAGCAGCCGCGGATTGGCCCAGACCGAATCCACCGGCGCGCTCGCCGCGAGGATGCTCCCCGTGCGGTCGGTCACCTGGCCGCGGTGCACCGGGATTTCGATGCGGGTGAGATAGCGCCGCGCCCCCTCCTTCTGCAGAAAATCCACGTCGAGGATTTGGCGCTCGATGGCGCCCGACACCATGACCACGGCGACGGCGGCGAACAGAAAGAGCACGAAGCGGCGACGGCCGTCGCCCGGCGGCGCGGCCGCCCGCTCCTCGCGGCGCGCCCGCTCGGCGCGGCGGCTGCGGCGGTAGCTGCGAAGCCGCCTGAGGATCACGGCCGCACCACCACGATCTCGTCGGCGTGCGGCATCCGCATGCCGAGCTTGTCGCGCGCCACCTGCTCGATGCGCACGTGGCTGGCCCAGGCCCCGAGCTCCAGTTGCAGCCGGCTCCACTCGGTGTCGATCACGTCCTGCTCGGCGCGCAGGTCCTGCAGCTCGACGAACAGTTTGCGCGAGACGTACTTCGAGTAGACCACGGCGATCCCCGAGGCCGCGACCGCCAGGATAAGCCCGGCCACCGTCGCCACCTTTCCGCGGTTCATGCGGCACGCTCCGCGATGCGCAGCACGGCGCTGCGTGCGCGGGGGTTGCTCGCCGTTTCCTCTGGCCCGGCGCGCACGGCCTTGCCGATCACCCGCAGATCGCCGGGGGCCGGCCCACCGGTGACGGGCAGCCCCTTGGGCAGCACCTCGCCGCGCGCGCGATCACGAAAGAAGCGCTTGACGATGCGGTCCTCGAGCGAGTGGAAGCTGATCACGACCAAGCGTGCGCCGACGGCGAGGACGCGCAGCGCCTGTTCCAGGCAGCGTGCCAGCGCCTCGAGCTCGCGATTCACATGGATGCGGATCGCCTGGAAGCTGCGGGTTGCGGGATGCTTGTGGGGATCGCGGCCAGGGCTGGCGCGGGCGACGAGCGCGGCGAGCTCGGACGTCGTGCGGAGGGGGACAGACGCCCGAGACTGCACGATCGCGCGCGCGATGCGCGCCGCATGGCGCTCTTCGCCATACTCGCGCAGGACCGCGGCGATCTCTCGCTCGGGCGCCCGCGCCAGCCATTCCGCGGCACTCTCGCCGCTCCCCGGGTCCATCCGCATGTCGAGAGGACCGTCGGCCTGGAAGCTGAAGCCGCGGCGCGGATCGTCCAGCTGCGGCGAGGAGACGCCCAGGTCGAGCAGCAGGCCGTCCACCCGGCCGAGGATGCCGTGCCGGTCCGCAAAGTCCGCGAGCCGATCGAACGATCCCTGCTCGACGGTGAATCGACCATCGGCGCCAAAACGGGCCCGGGCCGCGGCCACGGCCTCGGGGTCCCGGTCGAGGGCATAGAGTCGGCCGGCGGGACCGAGACGGGCGAGGATCGCGGCCGAGTGGCCCCCCCGGCCGTAGGTGCCGTCCACATAGCAGCCGCCCGGCATCAGGCGCAGACCCTGGAGCACGGCATCGAGCAGGACCGGGAGGTGCCCATGCGGCTCGCTCATCCGGGTCAGAGCGCCAGCCCCTCGAGCTCGGCCGAGAGCTCGGGGCCGGGCTCGCCGGCCGCCGCGAGCCATGCCAGGCGCTGGGCGCTCCAACGTTCCTCGTCCCAGATCTCGAACTTGTGCCCCTGCCCGACGACGGCCGCCTGCCGCGTCAGCCCCGCGTAGTCGCGCAGCTGGGCGCCGAGCAGGATCCGCCCCTGGGCGTCCATCTCGACCTCTTGGGCATGCCCGAGGATCAACCGCTGCATCAGTTGGTTCTGAGGGTTGAGGGTGGGCAGGCGGGAGAGCTTGCGAGCGATCTCCTCCCATTCCGGCACCGGGTACATCCAGAGGCAGGGCTCGCGGGGATTGATGGTCACGACCAGCTGCGACGCGCAGCAGGCCTCCAGCCGTGCGCGATAGCGCGCCGGCACAGCCAGGCGGCCCTTCGCATCCAGACTGAGTGTGCTGACCCCGAGGAACACGATGCTGCATGGAGGGAAAAACCCCCGCTACTCCCCACTATCTCCCACCCACGCTCCACATCTTAGGTGTCGCCCCGAAGGACTGTCAAGGCGAGAGGCAAGAAAAAAACGTCGGCGGCACAGGGACTTAGCCGGCCCGGGGCGGCCCGGACACCCGCATCGGAATGCGTTATCAAAACAGGCCAATGCGGCTGCAACTTAAAGAAGTTTCTTAAGTTGCAGGGCCGGCGGTGGAGGCGCAGCGGGGAGAGGAGGGAGCCGGCCTGTAAGCCGGGTTCTGTCGTGGATGGCCATTCATCTGGGACGCACGTCGCCGCGCGCCTCGAGCGACCTACCCGGGGACCCTGCGGACCGCAGGTCGCGGCATCTGCCGCTCGCCCCCTACTTGGTCTTGCTCCGGGTGGGGTTTGCCATGCCACCACTGTTGCCAGTGGCGCGGTGCGCTCTTACCGCACCTTTTCACCCTTGCCGGCGGCGGATGCCGCTTGGGCGGTATGTTTTCTGTGGCACTTTCCGTGGGCTCGCGCCCCCCAGGCGTTACCTGGCACCCTGTCCTGCGGAGCCCGGACTTTCCTCCACCACCGGGCACCGGCGGCAGCGACCATCCGGCCGACTCCCGTCCTTGAAGATAGGGACCGCTCCCCACCGAGGCAAGCGACGCTCGGCAGGCTGGCGTTGAAAAGCCGCCGCGGCGTTCCATATTTAGATTGAGTAATACCCACCAGAAGGAGGGTCAAATGAGCCTCATCGTGAGAGACCCCTGGCAGCTGCTCGACCAGTGGCGCAAGGAGATGGATCAGGTCCTCGGCGGGCACCCGATGGCGCGGGACGACGCGACCCGCGTGGTCGGCAGCGACTGGATGCCGGCAGTGGACATCAAGGAGGAGCCGGACCGCTTCGTGCTCCACGCCGACATCCCGGGCGTGCAGCCGGAGGACATCGAGGTGTCGATGGACAACGGCGTGCTGACCATTCGCGGCGAGCGCCGGCACGAGTCGCAGGAGAGCACCGAGGGTTACAAGCGCCTCGAGCGTCAGCACGGCGTCTTCATCCGCCGCTTCGCCCTTCCGGACTCGGTCGATGCCGAGCGGATCGCCGCCACAGGCAACAACGGCGTCCTCGAGGTCAGCCTGCCGAAGGCGGAGAAGCAGCAACCCCGCAAGATCCAGGTCAAGGCCTGAGGCGACGCCATGAGCACGCTGCAGCAGTTGCGCGAAGGCATGGACCGTGCCTGGGAAACCCTGCAGGCCGGGTGGCGCACGCTGACCCAGAAGGCCACGCAGGCGCTCACGCTGTTTCGCCCCGGCGAAGGGGCGGACGACGACGAGGACCGCCGGGCGCTGCGCGCGGCCTCGCCGGGTTGGGGCCTGCTCGCCGCGGAGCTCCGCGAGGACGACGGCGAGGTCTGCGTGCGGCTCGAGGCCCCCGGCCTCGAGCCGGAGCAGTTCGACATCCAGGTGCTCGAGCGCATTCTGGTCGTGAGCGGCGAGAAGGCGATCGCGCGCGAGGAGCGGCGCGGGCGCTACCACCTCACCGAGCGGGCCTATGGCCGCTTCGAGCGGGCGATCCCGCTGCCGACGGACGTGGACGAGTCGCGGGCGAGCGCCGACTACCGGCGCGGCGTCCTGACCGTGCGCCTCCCGAAGCATCCGCGGGTCGCCTCGCGGCGCATCGCGGTACAGGGCGGCTAAGCAGGGAAGGCAGCCGTCGCTCACTCCGGCGGGACTTCGGCCCCGCCCTTGAGTTCCAGGATCCGCCGATACAGGTCTGCCTTGCGCAGCCCGAGGATCCGCGCGGCGAGCGTGGCCGCCTGCTTCACAGGCAGATCGGCGGCCAGGATGCCGAGCACCCGTTCCGCCTCCGGTCCGATGCCCGTCGCCTCCGCCGGCGCCCCGGCGACCAGCACCACGAATTCGCCGAGCCGCTGTTCCGGATCGCCGTCGACCCGCCCGGCGAGGTCGGCCAGCGACCCCGACAGGATCGTCTCGAAACGCTTCGTGAGCTCGCGGGCGACCACCGCCTCGCGGCCGCCGCCGAAGGCCGCCGCCATGTCCCCGAGGGCCGGCCCGATGCGGTGCGCCGACTCGAAGAACACGAGCGTGCCCGGCGCCTTCGCAAGGCCGTCGAGCAGCGCCCGGCGGGCGGCGGCCGTCCGGGGGAGAAAGCCTTCGAAGCGGAACCGATCCGTGGGCAGCCCGCTCACCGAGAGCGCCGCGGCGAGCGCGCTCGGCCCCGGCACGGGCGAGACCCGGATGCCGCGGCAGCGGCACTCGCGCACCAGCGGGTAGCCGGGATCGCTGATCAGCGGCGTGCCGGCATCGGACACCAGCGCCACGCTCCGCCCGCTCGCGAGGCGCTCGACCAGGTCGGCGACGCGCGCACGCTCGTTATGCTCGTGCAGCGAGATCAGGGGGCGGTGCAGGCCGATGCGCGCGAGCAACTGACCCGTCACGCGCGTGTCCTCGGCGGCCACCAGGTCGACGGTTTCGAGCACCTCGCGCGCCCGCGGCGAGAGATCCCCGAGGTTGCCGATCGGCGTCGCCACGACGTAGAGCGTGCCCGGTTCGATTGACACTGCCATCAGGCCCCTCGGATACTCCGCGGCCGATCCTCCCCCCCGGTAACCCGCCGTGCAAGCGCACCGACCCCTGGCCCTCTCCGCCACCCTCCTGGTGATTGCGACCCTCGCCGGCTGCGCCTCGGCGCCGGAGCCGCGCTCCGCTGCGCCGGTGCGCGACGCCAAAAGCGGCGGCACGCCCCCGGGACCGGCCGCGGTCGCCGTGCTCCTGCCGGAGGATGGGCAGTACCTCGGCGCCGCCGCCGCGATTCGCGATGGGATCCTGGCCGCCTGGTATGCCCGGCCGCCCGCCCAGCGGCCGGAGCTGCGCTTCTACGACGCCACGGACCCCTACAAGACCGTCACCGCCCTCCAGCAAGCGGCGCAGGCGGGCGCCGGCTCGGCGATCGGGCCGCTCGACAAAGCGGCGGTCGCCGAAGTCGCAGCGGCCACCCTGCCGATCCCGGTGCTGGCGCTCAATCAGGCGGAGAGCG
>Ga0114939_10002692_pt1 | contig 12955 bp, 11 predicted proteins | sample AshMeaCrysSpring_FD_87196 | JGI IMG/M metagenome (GOLD analysis project Ga0114939, IMG submission 87196) | Groundwater microbial communities from Big Spring, Nevada to study Microbial Dark Matter (Phase II) - Ash Meadows Crystal Spring | ecosystem: Environmental > Aquatic > Deep subsurface >... | reverse complement strand
CTGCATGCCCCACTTCATGAACTCGTAGCGCTCGCGGTTGCGCGAGAACTCGAGCTTCATGTTGAGGTCCAGCGCGTCCTTCGTGCCGTAGTGGTCGATCATCACCGAGTGGTCGACCACGAGGTCGACCGGCACCAGCGGCTCGATCGTCTTCGGCTCCTTGCCCTGCCGGGCGGCGACCGAGCGCATCGCGGCGAGGTCGGCGAGCAGCGGCACGCCGGTGAAGTCCTGCAGCACCACGCGGGCGACGACGAACGGGATCTCGTCGAGGCGCTCGGCGTTCGGCTGCCAGCCGGCGAGCTGGCGCACGTGCTCCTCGGTCACCTTCTTGCCGTCGCAGTTGCGCAGCACCGCTTCCAGCACGATGCGGATCGACACCGGCAGGCGCGAGACCTTGCCGAGCCCCGCCTTTTCGAGCGCCGGCAGCGAGTAGAAGCGGCCGGACTTCTTGCCGGCGGGCAGCGGCTGCAGGGAGTCAAAGAGGTTGTGCGTCATCGTGTCTTCCTCAGTGGAGTTTCAACGACTGGGTTGTGCCGTTCCAGGGTTCGCGCCGCCTTACTTGACGCGCTTGTCCTGTCGGCGGCAGGTCAGGGGTTCCTTCAGCAGCTCGGCGAATTCGAGCGTCGCCTCGTCGCCTTTCTCGTGCCATTTCACCTTGCCGTCACGGCTGGCGAACGTCACGCCCGGTGCGCCGCGCGCCCGCTCCACGGCGACGCGGTTGCCGGCATAGGTGAGCCACGCTTCCTCGTTGACTCGGCGCGGGTGCGCGTTCAGCAGCACGCTGCGTTCGTTCTCGCAGGTCCAGGTGCTGGTCAGCGGGCGATCGCGGCCGACGGTGGCCGGTTCGGGTGGCTGGGCAGTCGCCGGCGCGGCGACGAACGCAAGCGCGGCGACGGCGAGGAGCCGACGCCCGCGGCGGGTGGCCGTTGGCCCGAGGTCGAGTTCGGCGAGGCGTTCGGTCACGGCATCTCCTTCGACGGCGCTGCGAGGCTAGGCGGTCTCGAAGAAGCGCGAGCGGGCCGGCTCGGGGATCGCCACGCCGCCGGCCGCGGCGCGGCGCAGCAGGGTCCAGAAGATGCGATAGCTGGCCCGGTCGTGCAGCATGCCTTCGTCCTCGATCGGACCCCACTGCGCGTCGGCGGCGGCCACCAGGATCCGCGCCGCGCGCTCGACGTCGTCGAGCTTCGGCTGCATGCCGCTCAAGATCGGCACGATCTGGTCCGGATGCACGCTCCACATCCGCGTGTAGCCGAACTCCTGCGAGGCGCGCTGCGCGTCGGCGGCCACCTGCCGCGGGTCGCGCAGCGCCGTGGACACGTTGTGCGACGGCACCTTCAGGTGGGCGTGCGCGGCGGCGGCGATCTCCACCTTGGCCCGGCGCACCAGCGGGTGCTCGAACTGGCCGCTGCCGGCCAGCACGCTGGCGGGGATCGCGCCATGGTGGGCGGCGACGAAGTCCATCAGGCCGAAAGACAGGCACTGCACCTGCGGATGGGCGGCGATGGCCTCGATCTCGCGCAGCGCGCCGTGCGTCTCGATCAGCACATGCAACGGGATGCGCTGGCCGCGCGGCGCATAGGCGTTCACGCGCGCCGCCATCGCCTCGACGGTGGCCAGTCCGCGCACCTTGGGCAGCGTGACGTAGGCCACGCGCGTGCCGGCCGTCGGCAGGATCAGCTCGAGGTCTTTCTGCCAGTGCGGGTGGCTGATGTCGTGGATGCGGATGCCGACCCGGCCGAAGCGGTTCGCTGCCGAGCCGATCACGGCGGCCACCATCTGCGCATGCTCGCGCTCGCCGCCGACCGGCGCGCCGTCCTCGCAGTCGGCGGTGATGTCGAACACCGGCCCGAGCTGGGCCTGGTAGGCGAGCGCCTTCAGCAGGAAGCGCTCCGTTCCGGCGTAGTGGTCGCAGACGGGCAGCACGAACGGCTGCGCGTCGCCGGCGAAAAGCGCCTGCTGCGGCCGCATCGCCGCCGGCGGCCGGGCCTCGACCACCGACAGCGCGCCGGGCGATCCCGGCTTCTGACTGTCCACCTTGCGACCGGCCCGGCGCTCAGCCAAGCAGATGCTTGACGCCGTCGCGCTCTTCGAGCAGTTCCTTCAGTGTCGCGTCCATCTTGCCGCGCGACCACGGGTCGACCTCCAGGCCCTTGACCCGCTCGTACCTGCCGCCGGCGCAGGTCACCGGCACGCCGTAGACGATGTCTTCCGGGATGCCGTAGCTGCCATCGGAGGGGATGCCCATCGTCACCCAGCGGCCGCCGGTGCCCATCACCCAGTCGCGGACATGGTCGATCGCCGCGTTGGCGGCCGAGGCTGCCGACGACAGGCCGCGCGCCTCGATGATCGCCGCGCCGCGCTTGCCGACGGTGGGGATGTAGGTGTCGCGGTACCAGCCTTGGTCGCTGATCACCTCGGCGGCCGCCTGGCCGTCGATGGTGGCGAAGCGGATGTCCGGGTACATGGTCGGCGAGTGGTTGCCCCAGACGATCATCTTCTCGACCGACGACACCGGCCTCGCGGCGCGGGCGGCGAGCTGCGAGACCGCGCGGTTGTGGTCGAGACGCATCATCGCGGTGAAACTGGCCTTGGGCAGGGACGGCGCCGACTTCATCGCGATATAGGCGTTGGTGTTGGCCGGGTTGCCGACCACCAGCACCCTGACGTTGCGGCTGGCCACGGCGTCGAGCGCCTTGCCCTGCGCGGTGAAGATCTGCGCGTTGGCGGCCAGCAGGTCCTTGCGCTCCATTCCGGGGCCGCGCGGCCGCGCGCCGACCAGAAGCGCGACATCGGTGTCCTTGAAGGCGGCCATCGGATCGCTGAACGCCTGCATCCCGGAGAGCAGCGGGAAGGCGCAGTCATCGAGCTCCATCATCACGCCCTTCAGGGCCTTCTGCGCCTTCTCGTCGGGAATCTCCAGCAATTGCAGGATCACCGGCTGGTCGGTGCCGAGCATCTGGCCCGAGGCGATGCGGAACAGCATCGAATAGCCGATCTGGCCGGCGGCGCCGGTGACGGCAACACGGACGGGGGTCTTGGTCATGGGGTCTCTCCGGGAAATGGGCGACAGGCTAACGCAGGCTTAGCGCAGGAAGCTTGATCAAGATCGCTTCGACCGCCGGCCGGCGCGTATCGCGACCGCGGCCGCCACGCGACATCGCGCAGGTTCGGCGACGGCGCCGGAGGCCCTCTACCGGCAGCGGGAATGCGCGTAGTATAGGTCTTGTATAAGACACAAGATCGGGCGCCGCGGTGCCCGAGCCGTAGGCCTGCATGTCCGCCGACCTTGCCCGTTCACCGGCTACCGAGCCGCGATCGCGCGATGCGGTGTTCCTGCCGCTGTACAAGCAGATCAAGTCGCTGCTGGTGCAGCGGCTGCAGCAGGGCGAGTGGAAGCCCGGCGAGCCGATCCCCAGCGAGCACGAGCTGGCCGCCCGGTTCCAGGTCAGCCAGGGCACCGTGCGCAAGGCCGTCGACGAACTGGCGGCCGAGAACCTGCTGGTGCGGCGCCAGGGCAAGGGCACGTTCGTCGCGACCCATCACGAGCCGCGGGCGCAGTTCCGCTTCCTGCGCCTGGTGCCCGACGTGGGCGATGCGCCAGCGGCGCAGAGCGAGTTCCTCGAATGCCGGCGCATCAAGGCCCCGGCCGACGTGGCGCAGCAGTTGAACCTGCGCGCCGGCGAGCCGGTCATCTACCTGCGCCGCCTGCTGAGCCTCGGCGGCGCGCCTCTGGTGCTGGACGACATCTGGCTGCCGGCCGCGCCATTCAAGGGCCTGACGGCCGAGCGCCTCGCGCAGTACCACGGCCCGCTGTACGGATTCTTCGAGTCCGAATTCGGCACGCGGATGATCCGCGCCGACGAGCGCATTCGCGCGATCGCCGCGCCGGCCGACGTCGCGGCGCTGCTGTCGGTGGCACCGGGTTCACCGCTGCTGCTGGTCGATCGCGTCTCCTACACGTACCGCGAGCAGCCGGTCGAAGTGCGGCGCGGCTACTGCGTCACCACCGATCACCACTATCACAACGAACTGTTCTGACTCGGCCGCGGCGATTTGTTCGGCGCGAGTGAAATCAGCGAGAATCCGGCCGGCCGCATCCTCCCACCCGTTTTCGATCCAACCATGAGCACAGCGCTGGAAAGCAAGAGGCCGCAGTTCCGCAATATCCACGTGTCGCAGATCGTCGGCTACCGATTGCCTGCGCCGGGCATGGTGTCGATCCTGCACCGCGTGAGCGGCGCGCTGATGTTCCTGCTGCTGGCGGTGGCGATCTGGCTGCTGCAACTGAGCCTGGCCTCCGAACCGAGCTTCCTGCGCCTGAAGGAGGTGGCCTCGCAGTGGTGGGCCCGGCTGCTCTTCCTGGCGCTGGCGTGGGCGCTGCTGCATCACCTGCTCGCCGGCATCCGCTACCTGCTGCTCGACCTGCACGTCGGCATCGACAAGGCCGCCTCCGTCCGGTCGGCGCTGGTCGTATTCGTGATCAGCCTGCCGCTGACGCTGCTCATCGCGCTGCGCGTTTTCGGAGTGCTCTAGATGGCAATCGGCTCCAAGCGACTGGTGGTCGGCGCGCACTACGGGCTGCGCGACTGGCTCGGCCAACGGGTGAGCGCGGTGGTGCTGGCCGTGTACTCGATCGGCCTCGCGCTGTACGTGCTGTTTTCGGCCGACCTCGGCTACGACACCTGGGCGCGGCTGTTCGCGGCGCCGTGGATGAAGGTGGCCACGCTGCTGGCGCTGGCCTCGCTCTTCTATCACGCATGGATCGGCATGCGTGACATTTGGATGGACTACGTCAAGCCGGTCAGCGTCCGCCTGGTGCTGCAGGTGCTGACCATCCTGTACCTGCTTGCCTGCGCGGTGTGGTCCGTGCAGGTGCTGTGGAGCATCTAGATGGCTTCCTCGGTTTCCTCGCTGCCACGCCGACGCTTCGACGCGGTGATTGTCGGCGCCGGCGGCGCCGGCATGCGCTGCTCGCTGCAACTGGCGCAGGCCGGGCTGAACGTCGCCGTGCTGTCGAAGGTGTTTCCGACCCGCTCGCACACGGTGGCGGCGCAGGGCGGCATCGGCGCGTCGCTCGGCAACATGACCGAGGACAACTGGCTGTGGCACATGTTCGACACGGTCAAGGGCTCCGACTACCTCGGCGACCAGGACGCGATCGAGTTCATGTGCCGCGAGGCGCCGAAGGTCGTCTACGAGCTCGAGCACTTCGGCATGCCGTTCGACCGCAACCCGGACGGCACGATCTACCAGCGTCCGTTCGGCGGCCACTCGGCCAACTTCGGCGAGAAGCCGGTGCCGCGCGCCTGCGCCGCCGCCGACCGCACCGGGCACGCGCTGCTGCACACGCTGTATCAGCGCAACGTGGCGGCGCGCACGCAGTTCTTCGTCGAGTGGATGGCGCTGGATCTCGTCATGGACGCCGACGGCGACTGCGTCGGCGTGGTGGCGCTGGAGATGGAGACCGGCGAGTTGATGATCCTCGAAGGCAAGGTCACGGTGCTGGCCACCGGTGGCGCCGGCCGCATCTGGGCCGCGTCGACCAACGCCTTCATCAACACCGGCGACGGACTGGGGCTGGCGGCGCGCGCCGGGCTGCCGCTGGAGGACATGGAGTTCTGGCAGTTCCATCCGACCGGCGTGGCCGGCGCCGGGGTGCTGATCACCGAGGGCGTGCGCGGCGAGGGCGGCATCCTGCTCAACTGCAACGGCGAGCGCTTCATGGAGCGCTATGCGCCGACGCTGAAGGACCTGGCGCCGCGCGACTTCGTCTCGCGCTCGATGGACCAGGAGATCAAGGAAGGGCGCGGCTGCGGCGAGCACAAGGACCATGTGCTGCTGAAGCTCGACCACCTCGGCGCCGAGACGATCATGAAGCGGCTGCCTTCGATCCGCGAGATCGCGATCAAGTTCGCCAATGTCGACCCGATCAAGGAACCGATCCCGGTGGTGCCGACGATCCACTACCAGATGGGCGGCGTGCCGGCCAACTATCACGGCGAGGTGGTAGCGCCGAAGGACGGCAACCCCAACGCCGTGGTGCGCGGGCTGTACGCGATTGGCGAGTGCTCGTGCGTCAGCGTGCATGGCGCCAACCGGCTCGGCACCAATTCGCTGCTCGACCTGGTCGTGTTCGGCCGCTCGGCCGGCAACCACATCGTCGAGTCGCTGCGCAGCGAGCCGAGAGAGAACAAGCCGTTGCCGGCCGGCGCCGGGGAGGCCACCGTCGCCCGCCTGGCGGCGCTGGACGCGCGCCGCAACGGCGAGCGCACGCAGGACGTGGCCGACGACATCCGCCGCACGATGCAGAACCACTGCGGCGTGTTCCGCACCGGCAGCCTGCTGTCGGAGGGCGCGCGCAAGATCGCCGAGCTCGACGAGCGGCGCAGGCGGGTGGCGATCCTCGACAGGTCGAAGGTCTTCAACACTGCTCGCATCGAGGCGCTCGAACTCGACAACCTGATCGAGACCGCGAAGGCGACCATCGTCTCGGCCGAGGCGCGCACGGAAAGCCGCGGCGCGCACGCGCGCGACGATTTTCCGGAGCGCGACGATGCGCGCTGGATCAAGCACACGCTGTGGTACTCGGAAGGCAGCCGCCTGGCCTACAAGCCAGTCGCGATGAAGCCGATGACCGTCGAGACCTTTGAGCCGAAGAAACGCACGTTCTGACGGAGCCCCTGCAGATGACCGCCACGAGCGCCACGGAAAACGCCGCCCTGGCCAGCGCCGGCCGGGTCGTGAAGTTCCAGATCTACCGCTTCGACCCGGACAAGGACGCCAGGCCGTACATGCAGGCGCTCGAGGTCGCTCTGGCGCCGACCGACAAGATGCTGCTCGACGCGCTGATGCGCATCAAGAGCCAGGTCGACGACAGCCTGTCGTTCCGCCGCTCCTGCCGCGAGGGGGTGTGCGGCTCGGACGCGATGAACATCAACGGCAAGAACGGGCTGGCCTGCATCACCAACCTGAGGGAGCTGAAGGAACCGATCGTCCTGAAGCCATTGCCCGGCCTGCCGGTGGTGCGCGACCTGATCGTCGACATGACGCACTTCTTCAACCAGTACCACTCGATCAGGCCGTACCTGATCAACGACACGCCGCCGCCGGAGAAGGAGCGGCTGCAGTCGCCGGCCGAGCGCGAGGAGCTCGACGGCCTGTACGAGTGCATCCTGTGCGCCTGCTGCTCGACCTCGTGCCCGAGCTTCTGGTGGAACCCGGACAAGTTCGTCGGCCCGGCCGGGCTGTTGCAGGCCTACCGGTTCATCGCCGACAGCCGCGACCTCGCCACCGGCGAGCGGCTGGACAACCTGATGGACCCGTACCGCCTATTCCGCTGCCACACGATCATGAACTGCGTCGACGTCTGCCCCAAGGGCCTGAACCCCACGAAGGCGATCGGCAAGATCAAGGAACTGATGGTCCGCCGGGCCGTGTAAGGGGCCTCGGCGCGGCCTGCCGGTACATGGACGCCAACACCGCCGCGCCGGGCGACCTTTCCGCCGCGGAACAGGCCGACCTGCGCCGGCTGCGCTGGCGCGCCCGTCGTGGCCTGTTGGAAAACGATCTTCTGGTCGGCCGGTTTCTCGACCGCCATGGCAGGACCCTTGACGCAGCGCAGAAACTGGCGCTGCTGAAGCTGCTTGAATTGCCCGACACCGACCTGCTCGATCTCCTGCTCGCCCGCACCGAACCGGCGCCTGCGCTGGACTGTCCCGAAGTGCGGGCGCTGCTGGGCAGGCTGCGCGCAGCCTGAGCGTCCTCCGACCGGTCCCTTAACAGCAAGGAACTGAGAATGACACTGACCCCCGCAAACGGCAAGGCAACCCTGACTTTCACCGACGGTACGCCAGCGCTGGAGTTGCCGCTTTACAAGGGGTCGATCGGGCCGGACGTCATCGACATCCGCGCGCTGTACGGCAAGACCGGGAAGTTCACCTATGACCCGGGCTTTCTTTCGACCGCGTCGTGCAACAGCACGATCACCTATATCGACGGCGACAAGGGCGAGCTGCTGTACCGGGGCTATCCGATCGAGCAGCTGGCCACCCGGTGCGACTACCTGGAGACCTGCTACCTGCTGCTCTATGGCGAGCTGCCGGATGCCGCCCAGCGCAAGGACTTCGTCGGCCGCGTGATCAAGCACACGATGGTCAACGAGCAGATGCAGTTCTTCCTGCGCGGCTTCCGCCGCGACGCGCACCCGATGGCGGTGCTCACCGGACTGGTCGGCGCCCTGTCGGCGTTCTACCCGGACTCGATGAACCTCAACGACCCGTGGCAGCGCGAGGTTTCGGCGATCCGGCTGATCGCCAAGATGCCGACACTGGTCGCGCTGGCCTACAAGTACAGCGTCGGTCAGCCTTACATGTATCCCCGCAACGATCTGAGCTACGCGGCGAACTTCATGCGCATGATGTTCGCCACGCCGTGCGAGGACTTCAAGCCCAACGACGTGCTGGTGCGCGCCATGGACCGCATCTTCATCCTGCACGCCGACCACGAGCAGAACGCCTCGACGTCGACCGTGCGGCTGTGCGCCTCCTCGGGCACCAACCCGTTCGCGGCGATCGCCGCCGGCGTGGCCTGCCTGTGGGGACCGGCGCACGGCGGCGCCAACGAAGCCTGCCTGAACATGCTCTACGACATCCAGAAGCAGGGCGGCGTGGCCAAGATCGGCGAGTTCATCGCCAAGGTCAAGGACAAGAACAGCACGGTGAAGCTGATGGGCTTCGGCCACCGCGTGTACAAGAACTACGACCCGCGGGCGAAACTCATGCGCGAAACCTGCCACGAGGTGCTCGGCGAACTCGGGCTGCAGGACGACCCGCTGTTCAAGCTGGCGATGGCGCTGGAGAAGATCGCGCTGGAGGACGACTATTTCGTCAGCCGCAAGCTGTACCCGAACGTCGACTACTACTCGGGCATCGTGCAGAAGGCGATCGGCATCCCGGTGTCGCTGTTCACCGCCGTCTTCGCGCTCGCGCGCACCGTGGGCTGGATCGCGCAGCTGAACGAGATGATCGCCGACCCGGAATACAAGATCGGCCGGCCGCGGCAGCTTTTCGTCGGCAGCACACACCGCGACGTCAAGCCGATCGCCCAAAGGTAGAGAGGGAGGGCGGGGGAGAAAACGGCGCCTTCGGGCGCCGCTTTCATTGGCGCGTGCGCAGTTCCCGGGCCGTCTCGATCGAGGCCGGCCGGCATCGCCTCGCGCGCCGCGCGCGAACGCGCAGGCGCAGGTCGTGAACGAGCGCAGCACGTCGATCACGACCACGGCGCCGTGCAGTTCCGGGCAGTGGGGCAGATCGGAGCGCAGGATCTTCATTCGGACCGGCGCAGGTCTGGGCAAGGCGGAGTTCCACTGCCCATTCTCGCCTGCTGGAACGTGCGTCCGGCCGCTGTCGCGCCGGCTCGACAGCCGGCGCGCCTGGGATCCGCATCGCAGCAGGCATGGGGTCGAACGGACGCAACGCCGGTGTTACGATCGCGCGCTCGGATTGCCGGCCGCGCCACACGTGCAGTGTTGCGCTGGCGGCGCGAGCCGAACGCGAACCGCGGCGCCGTCAGGCGGCAAGGCGGTGGCCGGAGCCGGGGCGCAGCGTCGCCCACTCCGGGCTTCCTGCACGAGAAACTCGTTGGCAAAGGACGAACGCGATGATCCGTCAGCTGCAGCTGAATTCGTACCTGTTCGGCGGCAACGCCCCGTACGTCGAGGAGCTGTACGAGCGCTACCTCGACAACCCGGGCTCGGTGCCCGACAAGTGGCGCGCCTACTTCGACCAGATGCAGCTGGTGCCGGCCGCCGACGGCTCGTCGAGCACGCCGGACGTGGCGCACGCGCCGATCGTCGAGTCGTTCGCGCTGCGCGCCAAGACCGGTGCGCTGCGGCCGGCGGTGGCGCCGACCGACCTGTCGGTGGCGCGCAAGCAGGTCCACGTCCAGTCGATCATCGCCGCCTACCGCTTCCTCGGCGCGCGCTGGGCCGACCTCGATCCGCTGAAGCGGCAGGAGCGGCCGGCCATCGCCGAGCTCGAACCGGCCTTCTATGACCTGACCGAAGCCGACATGGACATCGTGTTCTCGGCGTCGAACACGTACTTCGGCCAGGAACAGATGACGCTGCGCGAGATCATCAAGGCGCTGCGCCAGACCTACTGCGGCACGATCGGCGCCGAATACATGTACATCTCGGACCCGGCGCAGAAGCGCTGGTGGCAGCAGAAGCTCGAGCCGACGCGGTCGACGCCGAACTTCAGCGCCGAGGAACGCCGCCGCATCCTCGACCGCCTGACGGCGGCCGAGGGGCTGGAGCGCTTCCTGCACACCAAGTATGTCGGCCAGAAGCGCTTCTCGCTCGAGGGTGGCGAGAGCTTCATCGCCGCCATGGACGAGGTGGTGCAGCGGGCCGGGGAGAACGGGGTCGAGGAAATCGTCATCGGCATGGCGCACCGCGGCCGCCTGAACGTCCTGGTGAACACGCTCGGCAAGATGCCGAAGGACCTGTTCGCCGAGTTCGAGGGCAAGAGCACGGCCGACCTGCCGGCCGGCGACGTCAAGTACCACAACGGCTTTTCCAGTGACGTGTCGACGCCTGGCGGACCGGTGCACCTGTCGCTGGCGTTCAACCCGTCGCACCTTGAGATCGTCAATCCGGTGGTCGAGGGCTCGGTGCGCGCGCGCCAGGAGCGCCGCGGCGACGTCGAGGGCACCAAGGTCGTGCCGGTGCTGGTGCACGGCGATGCGGCCTTCGCCGGCCAGGGCGTGGTGATGGAAACGCTGAACCTGGCGCAGACGCGCGGCTACGGCACCGGCGGCACGGTGCACATCGTCATCAACAACCAGATCGGCTTCACGACCTCGGACCCGCGCGACACGCGCTCGACGCTGTACTGCACGGATGTGGTCAAGATGATCGAGGCGCCGGTGCTGCACGTGAACGGCGACGATCCCGAGGCCGTGGTGTTTGCGACCCAGCTGGCGATGGACTACCGGCGGCAGTTCGGCGCCGACGTGGTGCTCGACATCATCTGCTTCCGCCGCCTTGGCCACAACGAGCAGGACACGCCGGCGGTGACCCAGCCGCTGATGTACAAGCGCATCGGCCAGCACCCGGGCACGCGCAGGCTGTACGCCGAAAAGCTGGTCACGCAGGGCCTGCTGGCGCCGACCGAGCCCGACGAGATGGTCAAGGCCTATCGCGCGGCGATGGACGAGGGCCGGCACTCGGTCGACCCGGTGCTGACCAATTACAAGAGCAAGTATGCGGTCGACTGGTCGCCGTTCCTGAACCGTCGCTGGACCGACCACGCGGACACTTCGGTGCCGCTGGCCGAGCTGAAGCGGCTCGGCGAGCGGATCACGACCATCCCCGAGGGCTTCAAGCTGCACCCGCTGGTGGAGAAGGTGGTCGCCGACCGGCGGGCGATGGCTGCCGGCACGCAGCCGCTGGACTGGGGCATGGGCGAGCACCTCGCCTTCGCCTCGCTGCTGTCGAGCGGCTATCCGGTGCGGATCACCGGCCAGGACAGCGGCCGGGGCACCTTCACGCACCGCCACGCGGTGCTGCACAGCCAGAACCGCGAGCGCTGGGACGAGGGCACCTTCATTCCGCTCGCCAATGTCACCGACAAGCAGGCGCCGTTCACGGTGATCGACTCGGTGCTGTCCGAGGAGGCGGTGCTGGCCTTCGAGTACGGCTTCTCCACGGCCGAGCCCAACGCGCTCGTCATCTGGGAGGCGCAGTTCGGCGACTTCGTCAACGGCGCGCAGGTGGTGATCGACCAGTTCATCAGCTCGGGCGAGGTCAAGTGGGGCCGGCAGTCGGGCCTGACGCTGATGCTGCCGCACGGCTACGAAGGGCAGGGGCCCGAGCACTCGTCGGCGCGGATCGAGCGCTTCCTGCAGCTGGCCGCCGACAACAACATGCAGATCGCGCAGCCGACCTCGGCGGCGCAGATCTTCCACCTGCTGCGGCGGCAGATGATCCGGCTGTTCAGGAAGCCGCTGGTGATCATGACGCCGAAGTCGCTGCTGCGGCACAAGGACGCGACCTCGGACCTGGCCGAGCTGGCGCGCGGCGAGTTCCAGACCGTGATCGGCGAGACGCAGGCCATCGATGCGAAAAAGGTCAAGCGCGTGCTGGTGTGCTCGGGCAAGGTCTACTACGATCTGCTGGCCACGCGGCGCGAGCGCGAGATCGACGACGTGGCCGTGCTCCGCGTCGAACAGCTGTATCCGTTCCCGCACAAGGCGCTGGCCACCGAGCTGAAGCACTACGCACGCGCCACCGAGGTGGTGTGGTGCCAGGACGAGCCGGCCAACCAGGGCGCCTGGTTCTACGTGCAGCACCACGTGCTGGAGAACATGAGCGAAGGGCAGAAGCTCGGCTATGCCGGGCGCCCGGCCTCGGCCTCGCCTGCGGTGGGCTACTACGCCAAGCACAACGAGCAGCAACGCGCGCTGCTCGATGCGGCCTTCGGCAAGCTCAAGGGCTTCGTCCTCGCCAAGTGACGCGCCGGCCGGGGCGTCGCGCGTCGGACAGGTTCCGGCGCCGGCGTCCCGGAGGCGCCGCCCGGCGCCCGCTCAACGCAATCCGCACCCTCACTTTCCGGATCACCCCATGGCCCTTGTCGATGTGAACGTGCCGCAGCTGTCGGAGTCGGTGGCCGAGGCGACGCTGCTGCAGTGGAAGAAGAAACCGGGCGACGCCGTCGCGATGGACGAGATCCTGATCGAGGTGGAGACCGACAAGGTCGTGCTCGAGGTGCCGGCGCCGACGGCCGGCGTGCTGGCCGAGGTGGTTCGCCCCGACGGCGCCACCGTCACCGCCGGCGAGTTGATCGCGCGCATCGACAGCGAGGGCAAGGCCGCCGCCGCGCGCGCCCCGGCCGCCGCTGCCGCGCCGCCGGCGGCGGCGCCAGCGCCCGCCCCCGCGCCGTCGGCGACGAAAAGG
>Ga0114939_10002691_pt1 | contig 12957 bp, 12 predicted proteins | sample AshMeaCrysSpring_FD_87196 | JGI IMG/M metagenome (GOLD analysis project Ga0114939, IMG submission 87196) | Groundwater microbial communities from Big Spring, Nevada to study Microbial Dark Matter (Phase II) - Ash Meadows Crystal Spring | ecosystem: Environmental > Aquatic > Deep subsurface >... | reverse complement strand
CGAACGACCAGGCCCGCAGGCGCAGCCGCGCTCGCTTGGCGAGCAGCATCGATTACCCGCTCACGTCCTCACGAACGCGGCGATCGCCGGATTCGCGCGGAGCTTCGCGAGGTCGTCGGGCGTTGGCAGCTGCGGCCGGTCGCGCTCGGCGTTGACCATGCACAGGAAGCCGAGCGGCGCATCGCCGGCGGCGACGAACTGGTGCCACGTCATCGCGGGAACGTGGACCAGGTCGTGCGGCGCGACGTCGTGGATCGCGTCGCCCACCAGAACGCGGCCACGACCTCGCTCGATCACCACCGCGTGCGCGTGCTCGTGGCGCTCGAGCGTCGTGTGCCCGCCGGGCTCGACCTCGAAGTACCGGAGCTGGCAGGCGAGCGCCGGGTCGTCGAAGAGCACCTGCCGCGTGACGCCGCAGAACGGTGCCGCGCCCTCGCGCTTGTACGCGAGCACGTCGACGCCGCGCCATCGCAGCGTACCGTCTTGCGGACGGATCGGCGAGTCGGGCATCGGTTCGCGGCTCACACGAGGCTGGCGGTGGCGCGCCCGCCGTGTACGGCCGAGGCGGTGGCGACCGCGTCGACGAAGGCCCGCGTGCGCTCGGCGAGCCGCTCGCCCGCCGCGAGCAGCGAGCCGCCGACGAGCAGCATGGCGTCGTCGCCGTACGCCCGCACGATCTCGGGCGCGCGTTCGACCGACATGCCCCCCGCCGGCACGGGCAACATCGGGCGCACCCCGGACCATACGCGGCGGGCGTGCAAGGCGATGTCGGCGCACGTGCGCGCGCTGTAGGCGAAGCGCCCGCCCGCGTTGGGGAAGATCACCGCATCGGCGCCGAGCAGCCGGAACAGCGTGCCCAGGAGGAACGGCGGCGCGACCCGCGCGGCGCCCGCGTAGGCCGGGTGGGCGAGCACCGGCACGTCGAGGACCTCCTGAACCAGCTCGTGGAACGCCGGCAGGCCGATGAGCGCCGGCGCGACCAGCGCCATCTGCGCGCCCTCGTCGCGGGCGATGCGGGCCTGCTTCGCCAGCGTGCGTGGCGTGCCGACGAGGCTCGGGGCATAGAGGCACCTCCGTCCGGTCTCGCGCTCGGCGCGCTCGAGCGCGCGGCGACACGCGGCGACACGTTCCGCGAACGGGCTGTACGACTGGTCCGCGAGTCCGTGGTCGTCCTTGACGACGTCGATGCCGGCCGACGCGAACGTGTAGGCGATCGTCGCGAGCCGCTCGACCGGCAATCCCTGGGGCTTCAGCGCCGCGCAGGTGAGCGCCCGCCCTTGCACGCCGGCCGCGCGGCGGATGCCCTCGATGCCGTGGCGGGGCCCGGCGAAGCGCTCGACGACGTCCCGCGGGAAGTCCGCGTCGATGAGCTCCACGTGGTCGTGAAGCGAGCTGTTGCCGAACAGCATGTTCACCACCTGCGCGGGATCGCCGCCGGTCGTCGCGGCCGCGAGACGGATGCCGACACGGTAGTGCCCGTCGTCCTGCGGCTCGACCCGCGCGACGCGGCCCATCACCTGCTCGCGCACCCACGCGTCGCGCACGACCTCGTCGGGCACCTCGACGCTCTGCTCCAGCGCGAGCGCCGTCGCCGCCGAGGCGATATCCTCGGGCGTGGCGCGCACGCGGTAGGTGACGTCGATCCAGGTCATGCAATGGCGTGGTCGCCGAGCGGATTCACGGCGACTGAGCGAACGGATGTTACCCCAGTCCGCGTCGTCTCCCGACGAGCCAGGGACGCGAAACGGCCCCCGGCACGGCGGCGCCTGGCGGCGACGATCGCCGCGGCATGGCGGTGCTAGACTCGAAACATGACGCCCCGCCCCGGCATCGATCGTTCGCTCGCGTTCGTCGCGCTGGGCCTCATCATTGTCGGCTGCTTCCTGGTGCTGCGGCCGTTCCTCACCGCGATCCTCTGGGCGGCGATTCTCGCGATCACGTTGTTTCCGCTCCACGACCGCCTGCGCGCGCGCATGCCGGTGTGGTTTGCGTCGCTCGTCTCCGTCACGTTGATCGCGCTCGGCCTGATCGCGCCCTTCGCGATCGTGGGCTTCGAGATTGCCGACAACGCCGAGCGCGTCGGAACCTGGTTCCGGGAGGTAATCAAGGCCGGCCCGCCCGAGCCTCCCGGGTGGCTGGGGGGCCTGCCGGTCGTCGGGCCGCGCCTCGTCGAGTTCTGGGGCGGATTCGCGCACGACACGGCCAAGGTGGTCGTCGCGCTCAAGCAGTTCGTCGAGCCGGCGCAGCGCTACCTCGTGGCCGGCGGTGCGACGCTGCTGAACGGCGTCGTTCAGCTGTCGTTGTCGGTGCTGATCGCCTACTTCCTGTTCCGTGATGGCGAGGCGATCATGCGGCGCATCGAGACCGGCGTCGAGCGGCTGGCGCCGCACCGGGGCCGGCGCCTCGTGCGCGCCGCGATCGACACCATCCGCGGCGTCGTCATCGGCATCCTCGGCACCGCGATCGCGCAGGGCGTGCTCGCGGCGATCGGCTTCTGGATCGCGGGCGTGAAGGCCGCGCCGTTGCTCGGCTTCGCGACCTTCCTGCTCTCGCCGGTGCCGGTCGGCCCGCCGATCATCTGGGGCGCGGTCGGCTTCGTGCTGATCCAGCAGGGCGGCACGGCCTGGGGCCTGTTCGTGCTCGCCTGGGGAACGCTGGTCGTGTCGATGGTGGACAACGTGATCAAGCCGCTGATCATCAGCAAGGGTTCGTCGCTGCCGTTCATCCTCGTGCTGCTCGGCGTGCTCGGCGGCATCGTCGCCTTCGGCTTCATTGGCGTGTTCGTCGGGCCGGTGCTGCTCGCGATCGGCTACTCGCTGGCGCGCGAGTGGTCGGAGGCGGTGCCGAAGGAGACGTAGCGGCGCGCGGATGCGCGAGGATCGTCGTCCCGGGCCGGTTTGCCTCGCGCCGGCGAGCGGACCGCGCGCCGGCGAGCCTTCGAGGGCGTCGCGGCTGCGCTTCCCGGTCAGGCGCCCGAGCCGCCGTCGAGGATCGCGCGGACGCGTTTCGCGTAGAGGTCGCTGTCTCGGTCGCCGGTGACGAGCTCGATCGCCTCGGGCGAGCGCACGCCGAGCCCGAGCTCGGCCGCCCGCGCGATCTGCTCCTGCGCAAAGATCGTCCCGCGACTCACTTCCGGCGTGGTCCCGAAGTGCCGCAGCAGTGCCACGCCCACGGCGTCGATCGCGATGCGGTCGGTGCCGGCCAGCACGACCTCCGCGTCGACGCGCTTGCCGTGGTCGGGGCCGCCGGTGACGAACGCCTCGACGCCGTCCAGCACGACCAGCGCCGGCCGGTAGGCGGCGTTGATCTCGGCGATCATCGCGCGCTGGTGCGACGAGGTGTGCAACTCGCGCATGAAGTCGTGGGGGTTGCCGGGGACACGCTTGGCCGCGAGGCCCACCGAGTTCTTGAGCGAGAGCGTGAAGTGGCCGCCGTAGCGGTGGGTCTTGAGGCAGCACGTCTGGACCACGGCGCCCGCGCCGCGCACCATCCGGGGCAGTGCGAAGCCCTGTTGCCAGTGGCTCTCGGGCAGCTGAATCAGCTCCCAGTCGTCCGCGCGCAGCTCGTCGAAGACGACCGCCTTCGCGCGGTGCTCCTTCGCGATCCGGAGCACCTGCGTCTTCTCCATCACCTCGCGGGTGTCGCCCATGCCGCTGCGGTCGCCCACGGTCATCGGGCCGGCGTCCAGCGCCGCGAGCTTGCGCATCAGCGCGGCCAGCACATCGGGGTGCGTCGAGCCGGGGGCGGGGTCGGCGCTGTTGAGGTTCGGCTTGACGAACACGTCCCTGCCGTCGAAGCGGTCGAGCGACAGGAGGTCGATCGCGCGCGCCACGCCTGCTGCGCGGTCGCGGGTCTTCACGAAGGCTACCCGCGCGGTGGTCGGCGCCGCGTGCGCCGGCGACAGGCCGCCGGCGAGGCCGGGGGCGATGACGGCGCCGGAGAGGCCCGTTGCGTTGCGGATGAAATCCCTCCGATTCATGGCTCGTCTCCGTTCGACGCCGCCTCGGCGGCGCTGGCCCGATAATGATAGTCCGATCATGGGCTTCGTTCTAACTTGAGCTCGGTGGCGCGCCTTGAGACGCGCGCGTTGCCGGCCGCGCCGCTCGCGATCCTGCATCGTGACGCCTGGCTGTGCGCGGTGAACAAGCCGTCGGGCCTGCTCGTCCACCGCACCGAGCTCGACCGTGGCGAGACCGACTTTGCCGTGCAGCGGCTGCGCGACCAGATCGGCTGTCGCGTGCACCCGGTGCACCGGCTCGACCGCGGTACCTCGGGCGTGCTGCTGTTCGCACTGGATCGCGAAGTCGCAGGTGCCTTGGGCGCGCAGTTCGAGGCGCGGGCCGTGGCGAAGCGCTACGTCGCGATCGTGCGCGGTCACCCACTCGCCGAAGGCGTGATCGACCACCCGCTCGCGCGGCAGGCCGACGACTACGGGCACGCGCCGTCGGGGGAGGGGGAGGCTGCGCCGCAAGGTGCCGTGACCCGCTACCGGCGGCGTGCGATCGCGGAACTGCCCCAAGCGGTCGATCGGTATCCCACCAGCCGCTACGCGCTGCTCGAGCTGATGCCCGAGACCGGGCGGCGGCACCAGATCCGCCGCCACCTGAAGCACATTGCCCACCCGGTGATCGGCGACGCCACCTACGGCAAGGGCCGGCACAACCGGCTCTTCTCCCGTCTCTTCGGCAGCGACCGCCTGCTGCTCGCCTGCGTCGAGTTGCGGCTGCGGCATCCGGTCACCGGGGCGCCGCTCGCGTTGCGCGCGCCGCTCGCTGACGCGTTTGCGCGCGTCGTCGTCGCGCTGGGGTGGCAGGAAGCGCTGCTGGCGTACGATGCGCGCAGGTGATCGGCCCCGGACGTTGCCAGCCCCTTTCGCGCGATGCTGTTCGAACCCGACCGCCACGAGCCGCTGCTCGACTCCGCGTGGGATGCGGAGCGCGCCCACGCGGCAATCCGCACCTTCGTCGCCGACACGGAGGACGCCCTCGGCGCGGACGCGACGTGGCCCTGGCATCCGCTCGACCGTGAGAGCGAGATGGAGCCGCGACACAAGTCGATGTACCTCGGCGCCGCCGGCGTCCTGTGGGCGCTGTGGTATCTGCGGCAGGTGGGTGCCACCGCGCTGCGCATCGACCCCCCGGCGCTGATCGCCCGCGTCCACGCGGCGTACCTCTCGGAGCCGGACACCGGCGAGGTCGTGCCATCGTACTTCCTCGGCGAGGCCGGCATCCTGCTCGCGCATTGGCGGATGAACGGATCGCAGGAGGCCGCGGACCGCCTCGCCGCGGCGGTCGCGAAGAACATCGCCCATCCCGCCAACGAACCGTTGTGGGCGGCCCCGGGGACGATGCTCGCCGCGCTGCACATGCTGCGGTGGACTGGCGAGGCGCGCTGGCGCGAGCTCTACCTCGACAACGTCGAATACCTCTGGCGCACGTGGCTGCCGCGGCAGGACCCGCACTGCCACGTGTGGACGCAGGACCTCTACGGGCAGATCGTGCAGTATCTCGGCGCCGCCCACGGATTCGCCGGCAATGCCTATGCGCTGCTGCGCGGCGCCGATCTCATGCCGGCCACGCAGCGCGAAACGCTGTTCGATCGTTGTGTCGAAACGCTCGCGGCCACGGCCATCGCCGAGGGCGACGGCGTCAACTGGCCGCCGACGCTCGAGCCGACGAGCGCGGGCTCGCGAAAGATGCTGCTGCAGTGGTGCCACGGCGCGCCCGGCATCGTGACTGCGTTCGCCGACGTCCCGCGGGGACGATCGCGCGAACTCGACGCGATGCTGGTGGGGGCAGGCAACGCGATCTGGCGCGCGGGGCCGCTCGCCAAGGGTCCCGGGCTGTGTCACGGCACCGCGGGCAACGGCTATGCGTTCCTGAAGCTCCACCGTCGCACCGGCGACCCGGTCTGGCTCGATCGCGCGCGGGCCTTCGCGATGCATGCGATCGGCCAGGGCGAGCGAGCCCGGCGGCAGCACGGCCAAGGCCGGTACACGCTTTGGACTGGCGATCCCGGGCTCGCGATCTACCTTTGGCACTGCCTCACGGGTGCGAGCGACCTGCCCGGCCTCGACGCGCTCGACCCGCCGAGCCCGGCGACGATCGCGCCTGGCCGCGGCGCGGCTGACGCGGGATAGCGCGGCCGCGGCGTCACTCGGCCCGGATCGAGCGGATCGCGAGGGCGAACGCACCCGCTTGGGCGTCCGCGATCACGAAGCCCGCCTGCCGCACGCGCGAGGCGTCGAGGGGCGGCGCGCCGGCCACGCGCCGGCCGCGAAACGTCGCCGCGAAGTCGCTGACGCGCATGCGCACCGTCGTCCACGCGCCGGCCGGCGCATCGAACGCGGCCTGGTAGTTCACGCCGTCGAAGGACTCGTCGGTGCGCAAGTTGAGCTTGTAGCGTCGCCCGTCGCCACGGACCTCGAGCGCATAGGCGACGGCGCCTGTCGCGCCGAGATCGCGCGGCCGCGAGCGCACCGATGCGAAGCCGCCGCCGCGTTCGAGCGAGACGGCGCCTTCAAACACGGCGAACCCCGCCGGATCGTGGCGCAGCCGGCTGCGCGACACTCCGCCCATCACCGCGTCGTCGATCGGGTGCCAATCCCCGACCGACGCGGGGTCATCGAAGGCGAAGAGTTCGCGCGACATCGGCAGATCGTCGCGCAACGCACCGTCCGACGCAACGGCGCTGCGGTCGGCCGCATCGTTGCGGGTGCCGACGCTGTCGACGCCAGGGCAGCCGTCGAGGGCGCGGCGGGTTTGCCGCCGGCGGCGACTCGACATAACATCGCGCCCTGCGCCGGGCCGTTCGCCCGGCGACCGCCAGGAGACGCCTCGTGGACCCCACGCCGCAGCACATCGACGCGCGCATCTACGCGCTCTACGACGAGTACTGCCACGGCCGCATCGACCGGCGCGAGTTCATGAAGCGCGCGAGCGCGCTCACCGTCGCCGGCGGCTCGGCGCTCGCGATGGCGCAGGCGCTGCTGCCGCGCTACGCGCAGGCGCAGACGATCTCGTTCACCGACGAGCGCATGAAGGCGCGGTACGTCGACTATCCGTCGCCAGGCGGCAATTCGGGAACGATGCGCGGCTACCTCGTGCAGCCGTCGGGCGCGGGGCCGTTCGCGGCGGTGCTGGTGATCCACGAGAACCGCGGCCTCAATCCCTACATCGAGGACGTCGCGCGCAGACTCGCGGTGGCGGGCTTCCTCGCGCTTGCGCCCGATGGACTGGCGCACGTCGGCGGCTATCCGGGCAACGACGACGACGGCCGCGCCTTGCAGGCGAAGCTCGACCAGGGGAAGCTGCGCACCGACATGCTGAACGGCGCGAAGTGGCTGAGAGCTCACGCGCTGTCGTCGGGCAAGCTCGGCTGCACCGGCTTCTGCTGGGGCGGCGGCACGACCAACCAGCTCGCCGTCGAGATGGGTGGCGACCTCAAGGCGGCCGTGCCGTTCTACGGCGCGTCACCGGACGCGGCGTCGGTGCCGCGCATCAAGGCGCCGCTCCTCATCCACTACGCCGAGACCGACGAGCGGATCAACGCGATGTGGCCAGGCTACGAGGCCGCGCTCAAGGCGAACCGCCTCGCCCACGAGGCACACTTCTATCCCGGGACGCTGCACGGCTTTCACAACAACTCGACGCCGCGCTACCACGAGGCCGCGGCGAAGCTCGCCTGGGAGCGCACGCTCGCGCACTTCCGCAAGCACCTGGCCTGACCGGCCGCCATGGGCAGCGCCCGCGTGCGGGCCATCCCGGCGCACGCCGTGCGAGACGGCCGGCACGAGGGGCGGCCGCCGGGCGCGCGTGGCAGGATCAGTACGGCGAGCAGAACGCCGCGCCGTTCGCGCCCTTGCCGTCCGGCACCCAGGCGCGGTTGATCATCGCGCGCTTCACCGACAGGTCGATCGTGTGCCGCTGGTTCGCGTCCCGGCGGTTGTTGAAGAACCGGTAGACCGGCAACGTTCCCGCGCGGCACTGCCCGTCGAAGCCGGGCATCTCGACCCAGAAGGCTGCGCTCGACTGCAACTGCCAGCCGGGGCTCTGCGACAGCACGGTGCCGCACTCGACCGGATCCGCCGAGAACCAGTGCGAGTCGATCTGCTGCTCGGGCCCCGCGTAGAAGCGGCAGACCGGCTGCGCGAACGCGCCCGGGGGCGCGTACGCGGCGTCGACCCACGCGTAGAAAACGTGGCCGGTGCGGCGCCAGCGCGGGAAGCTCGCGTCGAGCGACGCGATCTCGAACGCGTCGGAGGTCACGAAGTAGTGGTCGAGCGCCGGGTCGTAGAACTCGACGACCGCCGCGGCGCCGATCGGCGGGTTCGCCGAGGCGGGGATCGTGGCCTGCACCGCGAGGCCCGCGTCGAGCATGCCGGTGCCGCAGAAGCCCCCCACCGCGCAGGTCGAGCCCGCCGGGAAGTCGCGCGCGGTGCCCTGCAGGATCGACAGCGCCTGGCCCGGCGTGAGGTTGGGGTTGCGCGAGAGCATCAGCGACACCGTTCCCGAGACCAGCGGGGCGGCGAAGCTCGTGCCGATCGCGAGCTCGTAGGTCGGCTCGCCGGGCGTCGTGCTGCCGGTGTAGTGGGTCGACAGGATCTGTCCGTCGGCATCGACGTCGCCGCCGGGCGCCGACAGGTCGACGCGGCGACCCCAGTTCGAGTAGCCGGCACGCTCGCCGCTCCGCGCGAGCGCTCCGACGTTGACCACGCCGCTGCAGTTGCCCGGCGCGTAGAGGGTCGCGTCGTCGTTCTCGTTGCCGGCTGAGGCGACGATCACGGTGCCTTGCGCCAGCGCCTCGTCGACCGCCTCCTGGATCGCGGCCGCGCAGCTGCCGTAGCCGCCGAGCGACATGTTGATCACCTTGGCGGGGTTCGGGTTGGGCGGCACGCCGCCGATCGGCACGCCGGATGCCCACAGCATGCCTTCGAGCACGTCCTCGAACGTGCCGCCGCACTTGCCGAGCGCGCGTACCGGCAGGATCTTCGCCCCGCGGTCGAGCCCGGCGATGCCCACGCCGTTGTCCATGTTCGCGGCGATCTGCCCCGCCACGAACAGGCCGTGAAAGAACGAAGGCGTTGCCGGGAAGCCGCCGCAGTCGCCGTCGTCCAGCCAGTCGCCCTCGTCGCGGGGATCGGCGTCGCGGGCGTTGCCGTCGCGTGCGCTCTCTGCGTCGCCGATGAAGTCGTAGCCCGGCAGCAGCCTGCCGGCGAGATCGGGGTGCGGGAGGATCCCGGTGTCGATCACCGCGACCGTCACCTCGGGGTTGCCGAAGCCCTGCGCCCACGCGGCCTCGGCGCCGATGCTGGCGAGCGACCATTGCTGCGCGTAGAGCGGGTCGTTCGGCGCCGCGGCCGGACGCACGCGGCGCACCGCATCCGCGTAGCGCACCGCGGGGTCCTGCTCGAGCTTGCGAGCCATCGCGTCGAGCGCTGCGACCGTGGTCGTCTGGGCGAGCGCGACCACCTGCACGTTGCCGATCGTGCGCTCGATCGTCACGGGCACTCCGGCGAGCGCCGCGAGACGCGGCAGGACGGCGGCCGGCTCGACGCCGTCGGCCAGGCGCACCAGCAGCTTGCGGCCGGTTTCGCGCTCCGCGGCGGCCGACTTCGCCGACTTCGCCGAGACGCTTCGCGGCGGGCCGGCTTCCGCCCAGAGCACGCTGCGATCGCCGCGCAGCCGTCCGGCGATTGCCGCCAGGGAGGCGGCGTCGCGGGGGCCCGCAACGGCGAGTTCAAGCGCGCCGGTGCGGGTGGTGCCGAGCGGGGCGAGCCTCGTGCCGGCGAGCGCCTCGAGGCGTTCGTGGACTGCGGCTGGCAGCGAGCCCCGGGGTGCCGCCGCCGGGTTCACCATGACGCGCAGCGTCGCCTGGGTCTTGACGTTGCGCGCTTCGGCGACCGCCGGCAGGCCCAGGGCGAGGGCGCAGGCGACGGGCAAGGCGAGCGATGCGAGGCGACGGAGCGGCGGGCGGATCGGGCGTGTCATCGGGGCTTCCCCTGGGGCGCGGACGCGACGAGAAATCCACGCGAAACAAGCAATTCGGGTACCAGCCTGGCACGGGCGGCGCCCGCTTGGGCGCCGCCGGGATCGCCGGGCCATCCAGGGTCAGGATAGCCCAATGCCATCGTCATGTTAATGCGACGGCGACGATTCCGGCTTCTGCGGCCGCACCTTGCCCCGGAAAGGCGACAGTTCCTTCACCATCTGGGCGAAGATCTTCGGATTGGCGGCAATCACCTCGCCGCCCATCAGGTAGTCCCCCTCGCCGGCGAGGTTGCCGATCAGGCCCCCGGCCTCGAGGACCAGCAGGCCGCCGGCCGCGACGTCCCACGGGTTGAGCCCGATCTCCCAGAAGCCGTCGTAGAACCCGGCCGCGACGTAGGCGAGGTCGAGCGCCGCGGCGCCGGGACGGCGGATGCCGGCGGTGTGCTGGATCATCGCCCGCATCATCTCGAGATAGGTGTCGAGGTAGGAGCCGTCGCGAAACGGGAACCCGGTGCCGATCAGGCACTCGCGCAGCTGCTGGCGCTTCGAGACGCGCATGCGCCGGTCGTTGAGGAACGCGCCGCGGCCGCGCGAGCCCGTGAAGAGGTCGTTCCTGACCGGATCGTAGATGACGCCCTGCGTGACGACGCCCCGGTGCGCGAGCGCGATCGACACGCAGTACTGCGGGAAGCCGTGGAGGAAGTTCGTGGTGCCGTCGAGCGGATCGATGATCCACACGTATTCCGAGGCCGCGTTCTCGCCCTTCGCCGTCCCTTCCTCGGCGAGGATCGCGTGGTCGGGATAGGTGCCGAGCAGCGTCTCGACGATCGCCGCCTCGGCCGCGCGGTCGATCTCGCTCACGAAGTCCTTCGGCCCCTTCGCGCTCACCGTGAGGAGGTCGAGGTCGCGCGCGCCGCGGTTGATGATGTTGCCTGCGCGGCGGGCCGCCTTGACCGCGGTCGTGAGCATCGGATGCATGGTGCGGGACCCCTCAAGGCGCCGGCGCCACGCTGACGGCCGGCCAGACGCTATTCTAATCGTCCGGCTTTGCGCCTCCGCCGCGACTCCCGTGACTCACACTCCCGCCTCCGACGACGCCGTCGCCCCCGATCCGCTCGCGCGGGTGCGCATCGTGCTGGTGCGCCCGAGCCATCCCGGCAACATCGGCGCCGCGGCGCGTGCGATGCTCACGATGGGCCTCGGTCGCCTCACGCTGGTCGAGCCGCGGCGCTTCCCCGATCCGGAAGCGCGGGCGCGCGCCTCCGGCGCGACCGCGGTGCTCGACGACGCGCGCGTGGTGGCCACACTGGACGACGCGCTTGCGGGGGCGGTGCTGACGGTCGGCTTGTCGGCGCGCCCGCGCGAGTTCGCGGGGCAGGTGCTGCCCGTGCGCGCCGCGGCGGAGCGCGCGGTCGCCACCGCCAAGCGCGGCGACGTGGCCCTGGTGTTCGGCACCGAGATGTCGGGCCTGTCCAACGACGAGCTCGCGCGCTGCGCGCTCGTGGCGACGATTCCCGCCTATCCCGGCTATGCGTCGCTCAACCTCGCCGCGGCGGTGCAGGTCGCCGCCTACGAGCTGCGCGTCGCCGCGGGACGGGGCGGCGTATGGGCCGCGCCGCGCTTCGCGCCGGCGGCGCACGACGAGATCGAGGGGCTCCACGGGCACGCGGCCCGCACGCTCGCGGCGATGCGCTTCCTCGATCCCGCGATGCCCCGGCGGCTGATGCCGCGCCTGCGCCGCCTGTTCGCGCGCGCAGGGCTCGAGCGCGAGGAGGTGAACATCCTGCGCGGCATCCTCGCGCGCATCGACGAGCTGACCGATGGCGCGCGCCGCCGCTGATCCCGCCGCCGTCCCGGCGCCCGGGCGCGCGCCCGCACTCGACGCGCCCGCACCCGACGCGGCGCAACCGCCGCACTGCCGCAACTGCGGTGCCGCCGCTCCCGGCGCCTTCTGTCCGGCCTGCGGCCAGGAGACCGCGCTCGCCCTGCCGACGGCGCGTCAGTTCCTGAAGGAGGCCGCCGGCCGCTACGTGGCGTTCGACGGGCGCATGTGGCGCACGCTCGCTGCGCTCTTGTTCCGGCCGGGCCATCTCACGCGCGAGTACCTGGCCGGACGTCGCCGCCGCTACATCCGGCCGGCGCGGCTGTTCCTCGTGCTGTCGCTGGTGCTGTTCTTCGTGATGCGCATCGCGATCGGCGTGCCGACGCTCTCGGAAGGCATCGTCGAGATCGATCGCAGCGCGTCGTCGCAGGCCGCTGGGGGCGCACGCGCGCCCGCAGCCGACCCCGACGCTCCAGCTGATCCCGGCGCCACTGGGCGCACCGGCGCCGGGGGCTCGCCGCGCGTGCTGCTGCCCGGCCTCGAGCTCTCGTTCGGCGAAGATGACATCGTCAACGTCGCCGGTGCGGGCCCGGTCGCGCAGGCGCTGAAGCAGCGCATGAATCGCTTCAACGCGCTGCCGAAGCAGGAGCGGCTCGAGCAGCTCGTGCTCGGCACGTTGCGCTACGGTCCCTACGCGATGTTCGTGCTGCTGCCCGCGTTCGCTTTCCTGCTGCAGGTGGTCTACGCCGGGCGGGGCGGCCGCTACCCGCAGCGCCCGCGGCGCTATGCCGAGCACCTGGTGTTCGCGGCACACAACCACGCGTACGCCTTCCTGGCCGCGACGCTCGCGGTTCCGCTCCCCTGGGGCCCCCTGCGCTTCACGATCTTCCTGTGGAGCGTGGCCTACGCGCTGTGGTCGATGCGGGCCGTCTACGGCGGGCGCTGGCTCGGCCTTCTCGCGCGGGCGTGGCTGCTAGCGGTCGCGTACCTGGTGCTGTTCGCCTTCGTCACCGTGGGGCTCATCGTCGCCGCGGTAGTGATCCGCTGATGACAGGACGCGCCGCGGTCAGCGCGGCTTCGTCGGCTGTGCCGCGGCCGTCGCGGCGTCGCACAGCGCGCGCGCCTCGGCTTCGAGACGGCCGAGCT
>Ga0114939_10002689_pt1 | contig 12967 bp, 13 predicted proteins | sample AshMeaCrysSpring_FD_87196 | JGI IMG/M metagenome (GOLD analysis project Ga0114939, IMG submission 87196) | Groundwater microbial communities from Big Spring, Nevada to study Microbial Dark Matter (Phase II) - Ash Meadows Crystal Spring | ecosystem: Environmental > Aquatic > Deep subsurface >... | reverse complement strand
CTTGGCGCGGTCGGTGGCGGCGGCTGCCCCGGCCTGGCTTGCCGCGCGCGCGGCGTCCACGGCGGCGACCTGGCGCTTCTGCTGCGAAGCAAGACCGGCGGCCTGCTGGCGTGCAGCCGCGGCGGCGGCCTCGGCGGCCTCGGCCTGCTGCCGAGCAGCCGCGGCCCGCTGCCTGGACTCCTCGGCCTGGCGCCGTGCGGCCTCGGCCTGCTGGTGGGCCTGGTCGGCCACGTCCTGGGCTTGCTTCGCCGCCGCGCGCGCCACCTCAAGATCGTCGAGGACCCCGGAGCTGGTGGTCCCCACCATGCGGACCGCCTGCAGTCGCCGGGCGAACTCGGCCGGGTTGCCGGACTCCAGCAGCGTCCCGTACTGGGCGAGCTGGCCGTACTGGCCCTGCCGGTAGAGCGACGAGGCGTAGCGCCGCAGCTTGGCGCGAGCGTCGTCTTCGCCGGCCTTGGCTGCGGCGAACTGCGCGGCCGCTGCCTCGGCTGCGCTGCGGGCCTGCGCCTCGGCCGCTTGGGCCTGCGCCTCGGCGGCCTGAGCCTGCGCCTCGGCCGCACGGGCCAGGCCGGCCTGCCCGGTCGCGTCGTTGAACTGCTGCAGCGCGGCGCTGGATTGATTGGCGAGGTCCTGCAGGCGCGCCTGGGCGGCGGCCAGCTGCTTGGTCTGGGCGACCGCCTGGGCGGCCAGCTGCGCCGCCTTGGCCTTCTCCGCGGCGATCTGGGCCGGGGTCGGGACCGGGTCCTTCGCCGATGTCGCGGCCGCCGGCACGCCGAGGGTCGCCACCACGGCGAAGGCCGCGGCGAGGGCGTACAAGCGCGTGCGGGGACGTGCGGGCAGTCGGGGCGTCACGCAGAAGTCATCGGCACCTTCGCCGGGGTCCCTAAGCGGGTGTCTCGCGATCCGGACGCCTGCGCCGCCGCCACGGCCGATAATCGCCACTGCGTCTGGGTCGCGGCCCGGGCATCCTTGACCACATGCGCGGAGGGCTCAGTGGCTCAGCAGGAGAACCGTTCGGAGATGCGCGAGCGGATGGATCGCGGCGAGCTCTACCTCGCGGACGCACCTGATCTGCTCGCCGCGCGACTGCGGGCCCAGCGGCTGCAGCACGCGTACAACGCCACCGAGCCGGGAGACGTGGTGGCGCGATCGGCCCTGCTCGCCGAGCTGCTGGGGGAGGTCGGCGAGGGGGTGGTGGTGCTGCCGTCGTTTCGCTGCGACTACGGCTTCAACATCTCGATCGGGGCGGGCACCTTCGTGAACTTCGATGCGGTGCTGCTCGACACCTCGCCGATCCGGATCGGCGAGGCCTGCCAGCTGGCCCCACGCGTGCAGCTGCTCACAGCCACGCATCCGGTCGACCCGGGCCCGCGCCGCGCGGGTTGGGAGTACGGTGCGCCGATCACGCTCGGCGACAACGTGTGGCTGGGCGGCGGGGCGATCGTGTGCCCGGGGGTCACGATCGGCGACGACACGGTGGTCGGAGCGGGTGCCGTGGTCACCCGGGACCTGCCGGGCGGGGTGGTCGCCGTCGGCAACCCGGCGCGGGTGCTCCGCCCGATCGGCCCGGACGATCGAGTCGAGGCGCCCCGCCCCGCCGGGTTCTGACCTCAGGCCCGCTTCACCCCGTACCGCAGGCGGGCCATGCCGGCGCCGAGGTCGTCGCACGAGGTCAGGGTGAAGTCGCGGCGGCCGGTGTGCGCCCACAGCGGGACGCCCTCGCCGAGCAGCACCGGCACGACGGAGAGCCGCAACTCGTCGACGAGGTCGCCGCGGAAGAATGCGCCCGCGACCTCGCCGCCGCCGACCAGCCAGATGGCGCCCTCGGCGCGCGCCGCGAGGTCGTCGACCAGGGCGCGCAGGTCGTGGCCGTCGTTCGCGAACACCCCGGCGGGGGCGTCGCCCAGCGGACGCCTGGTGACGACTGCGGTCGGCTTGCCTTCGTACGGCCAGCCCCAGCCGAGGACCTGGTCATATGTCCGGCGGCCCATGACCAGCGAGCCCACATCGGCGACGAACTCCTCGTAGTCGGACTCCGCCTCACGCATGCTGTCGAGGAAGCCGACCTCGCCGTCGGCATCGGCGATGTAGCCGTCCAGGGAGAGTGCGACGTAGAGGACCACCCGGGTTGGCTCGCTCATGGGTCCAGTGTGCGTCGCGGTGCCGGCCGCCGGGACGCGAGGCCATCGCCGTGGCTCGCTCACCGGCCTTCGGGGGGACGCCGAATAGCATGCCGGGGGAAGCGCGGGGCGACCGTCGAGGCGCCAGCCGATGACCCTCCCCACGCCCCCCTGTAGCTCAGGTGGACAGAGCGGCGGACTTCTAATCCGCGGGTCGCAGGTTCGAGTCCTGCCAGGGGGACCACGGCCAGGCAGGGGGACCGTGCGCCGAGGTCCGTCGGCCGGCGAAGTCATGGGCGCCACCGCCCCGCCGGGTGCGACCATGAGGGCATGACGTCCGGCAACGAGCCTCTGGGCACCCTCCTCGCGGACAAGCAAACCGAGCTTGAGGCCGAGCTCGCGGGGTTGGAGTCGGCGTCTGAGCCCACCGAGGTCTCGGGTTCGATCGCCTTCGGCAAGCGGGTGGGCGACGGCACCAGCATCGCCGTCGAGCGGCTCAGCCAGGTGGCGGCCCACGACCGTCTCCAGCAGACGCTTGCCGACGTCAGACGGGCCCGGGCCAAGCTGGATCAGCAGACCTATGGATTCTGCGACCGCTGCTACGAGCCTATCCCGGCAGCCCGGCTTGAGGCGCTCCCGTGGGCGGTTCGCTGCGTCACCTGCGCCGCCCTTGACTGACGGTCCGCGGTGAACCCGATCCGGCCATTCGCCGCCGCTCGCAGGGCGGCAGAGGGCAGAGTGTGAACCAGTGACCGCTCGGGGACGGAGGAGCCATGACGGACCAGACTGCCGCCGAACAGATTGACCGGGTTCGACGCCGGCGCGCCGAACTGCGCGAGTCGATCGGTGACATGGAGTTGGCGCTCGCCCAGGCCGCGCACGGGCGCGAGGCCGAGTGGACCGTGCTCGTCCGCGAGCGCTGCGCGCACCTAGAGGACGACTTCGCCATCCACCTCGAGGTCGCCGAGGCCCCCACGGGCCTGCACGCCCAGGTGCTCGCCGACGCCCCCTACCTCGCCCCGCAGGTCAACCGGCTGCAGCGCGACCACGCCGGCATCTCCAAGCAGTTCACCGAGGTGCACGGGCTGCTGGACCCCCCGGAGGGCGACGTCGATGTCGACGCCGTGCGCCTGTGCTTGACCGATCTGATCGGGCTGCTGGTGCGGCATCGCCAGCGGGGCGCCGACCTGCTGTGGGACGCGTACGCGACGAGCCTTGGCGGCGAGACCTGACCCACCCGGGCCCCAGTCCGCTCAGGACCTCCCCACGTGGACGTCCAGACCGGTACGTTCGCTGAGTCCGGAACCCTGGGTGAGGAAGTGGCGCGATGTCGGTTGTGCGGGCAGCACTCGTCCAGACCCCTTGGACGGGCGACAAGGAGTCGATGATCGCGCGGCACGAGGACTACGCGCGCGAGGCCGCGGCCGCGGGAGCGCAGGTGATGTGCTTTCAGGAGCTCTTCTACGGGCCCTACTTCTGCCAGGTGCAGGACGCCGCGTACTACGACTACGCCGAGTCGATCCCCGGCCCGACCACCGAGCGCTTCCAGGCGCTGGCCGCCGAGCTGGGCCTGGTCCTCGTGCTGCCGATGTACGAGCGCGAGCAGGAGGGCTTCCTTTACAACACCGCCGCGGTCGTCGACGCGGACGGCTCGTACCTCGGCAAGTACCGCAAGCACCACATCCCGCAGGTCAAGGGGTTCTGGGAGAAGTTCTACTTCCGCCCCGGCAACGGGGGCTTTCCGGTGTTCGACACCGCGGTCGGTCGGGTGGGGGTCTACATCTGCTACGACCGGCACTTCCCCGAGGGATGGCGCGCCCTCGGGCTCAACGGGGCGCAGATCGTGTTCAACCCGTCGGCGACGTCGCGCGGCCTGTCCTCGTACCTGTGGAAGCTAGAGCAGCCGGCCTCGGCGGTGGCCAACGAGTACTTCATCGGCGCCATCAACCGGGTCGGGGTCGAGGAGTTGGGCGACAACGACTTCTACGGCACCACGTACTTCGTCGACCCCGAGGGCGCCTTCGTCGGCGAGGTCGCCAGCGACCGCGACGCGGAGCTGATCGTCCGTGACCTCGACATGGACAAGCTCACCGAGGTGCGCAATCGGTGGGCCTTCTACCGAGACCGCCGGCCGGACGCCTACGACGACCTGGTCCGGCCGTGAGCACGCGAGAAGGGTGTCAGTCGTGACCGTGCTGATCTCCGGTGGCACCGTCATCGGCCCGACCGGATCGTCGGCCATGGACGTGCTCATCGACGGCGAGCGGATCGCCGCGCTGCTGGAGCCGGGCTCGACCCGGTTGGGCAGCGACCTCGCCGCGACGGCTGAGCGCGTCATCGACGCCACCGGCAAGTACGTGATCCCGGGCGGTGTCGACTGCCACACGCACATGGAGCTGCCGTTCGGGGGCACGTACGCCTCGGACACCTTCGAGACCGGCACCCGGGCGGCGGCCTGGGGCGGCACCACGACGATCGTCGACTTCGCGGTGCAGCGGACCGGCGAGCGCGTGCAGGACGGGCTCGCCGCTTGGCACGCGAAGGCCGAGGGGCAGTGCGCCATCGACTACGGGTTCCACCAGATCATCGGCGGCGTCGATGACGACGCGTTGAAGGCGATGGACGAGCTGGTCGCCGAGGGCATCACCTCGTTCAAGCTGTTCATGGCCTACCCCGGCGTGCTCTACAGCGACGACGGCCAGATCCTGCGGGCCATGCAGACCGCCGCCGCCAACGGCGCGATGGTGATGATGCACGCCGAGAACGGCATCGCGATCGACGTGCTGGTGCACCAGGCGCTCTCCCGCGGGGAGACCGCTCCGGTCAACCACGGGTTGACCCGGCCGTGGGAGACCGAGGAGGAGGCGGTGCACCGCGCGATCATGCTGGCGCGGCTCACCGGGGCCCCGCTCTACATCGTGCACATGTCGGCCAAGCAGGGGGTGGCCACCCTGCAGGCGCACCGCGACCAGGGCCTCAACGTGTTCGGCGAGACGTGCCCGCAGTACCTCTACCTGTCGTTGGAGGAGCACCTGGCCGCCCCCGGCTTCGAGGGGGCGAAGTGGGTCTGCTCGACACCGGTGCGGGCGGCCGCAGAGGGGCACCAGCACGAGCTCTGGAAATACCTGCGCACCAACGACCTGTCGGTCGTCAGCACCGACCACTGCCCGTTCTGCATGAAGGAGCAGAAGGAGCTCGGGGTCGGCGACTTCTCGAAGATCCCCAACGGGATCGGGTCGGTGGAGCACCGCATGGACCTGCTCTTCCAGGGCGTGGTCGACGGACGGATCTCCAAGGAGCGCTGGGTCGAGCTGTGCTCGACGACCCCGGCCCGGATGTTCGGCCTGCACGGACGCAAGGGCGTCATCGCGCCTGGAGCCGACGCCGACGTCGTGGTCTACGACCCCAAGGGCCACACCAGTATCGGCTACGGCAAGACGCACCACATGAACATGGACCACTCACCGTGGGAGGGCTTCGAGATCGACGGGCACGTCGACACCGTGCTGTCCCGGGGCGCGGTCGTCATCGACGGGGGCGAGTATCTCGGCAGCAAGGGCCACGGCCGCTACCTGAAGCGCGGGCTCTCCCAGTACCTGCTCTAGGAGGGCCGACGGCGCCTCCACGGGCCGGCCCGCGGCGTTCGGAAGGAGACCGCCCCATGGACCTCGGGGTCGTGCTGCAGTGCAACCCGCCCGCATCCAGGGTCGTCGACCTGGCGCGCCAGGCCGAGAACCTCGGCTTCGGCTGCGTGTGGACGTTCGACTCCCACCTGCTGTGGGAGGAGCCCTTCGTCATCTACAGCCAGATCCTGGCCGAGACCCGCAAGGTCACGGTCGGCCCGATGGTCACCAACCCGGCCACCAGGGACTGGACCGTCACGGCCTCGCTCTTCGCGACGCTGAACGAGATGTACGGCAACCGCACGGTCTGCGGGATCGGGCGCGGCGACTCGGCCGTGCGGGTCCTCAACGGCAAGCCCACCACGTTGGCGACGCTGCGCGACAGCATCCACGTCATCCGCGAGCTCGCCAACGGGCGCGAGGTCGAGCACCAGGGGTCGATGCTGCGCTTCCCGTGGGGCACCGAGTCCCGCCTTCCCGTGTGGGTCGCGGCGTACGGGCCGAAGGCGCTCGCGCTTGCCGGCGAGGTGGGTGACGGCTTCATCCTGCAGCTGGCCGACCCCTCGATCGCGGCCTGGACGATCAAGGCGGTCCGGGAGTCGGCCGAGCGCGCCGGCCGGGATCCGGACGCGATTGCGATCTGCGTCGCGGCCCCGGCGTACGTCGGGGACGACCTGGCCCACATGCGTGACCAGTGCCGGTGGTTCGGCGGGATGGTCGGCAACCACGTCGCCGACCTCGTGGGCCGCTACGGGGACGACGGGTCTGTGCCGAGCGCGTTGACCGACTACATCAAGGGCCGCACCGGGTACGACTACAACGAACACGGACGTGCCGGCAACACCCACACCGACTTCGTCCCGGACGAGATCGTCGACCGTTTCTGCATCCTGGGGACCCCCGCGGACCACATCGAGCGGCTCGAGGAGCTCAAGGCGCTGGGCGTCGACCAGTTCGCCGTCTACCTGCAGCACGACGGCAAGGCGCAGACCCTCGAGGCGTACGGGGAGACCGTGATCCCCGCGGTGCGGGAGCAGATCACCGCCAAGTCCTGAGCGGGCCGCCCTCGCATAACCGCCGTCGGCCCGTACGATGGTTAGGCCGCCGGGTGGGCGGGCGCGCGACGAGGGGGACCCATGGGCGAGCCGCGGCCGATGCGCGTCGGCGGCCGGCTGTCGCTCGACTTCCTCAACACGGTCCACCCGCGCCACGGACCTGACCCGGTCGAGGGCCTGCGTGACTACGCGGCGGTCCTCGACTGGGCCGCCGAGGGCGGGGTGGCCGTGCCCTCGGGGGTGCCCGCCCTGCGGCGGATGGCCGCGGCGGAGCCGTTGGCGGCGGCGTTGGCACATGCGCAGGTGCTGGCGTTCCGTGAGTCCCTGCATGGGGTCTTCGTGGCCTCGATGGGGGGCCTGCGGGTCGCGGCCGCTGGGCTGGCGAGCGTCAACGCGGTGCTGCGCGACGCGACCGACCACCATGTGCTCGTCGCGGCCCGAGGCGGCGGGGTGCGCGATGGCTGGGCGGAGTCCGACGACCTCGCGCAGGTGCTGTGGCCGCTCGCGATCGACGCGTGGGATGTGCTCACCGAGGCGGCGCTGGACCGGGTGCGCGAGTGCCCCGGCTGCGGGCGGCTCTTCCTCGACACCTCGCGGTCGGGGACGCGCCGGTGGTGCGACATGCGCACCTGCGGCAACCGGGCCAAGGCCCGCGCCCACTACGCCCGCGGGTAGCTCGCGCACGGCGGCCGTCCACAGCGCCGCGAGGCGCCGCCCTCGTCCCCAGATCGCAGCGCGGGCCTGTTGACCGGCGGCCGGGCCGGGCGAGGGTGGGCGCAGCCGGCGGATGGCCCGCCGCACCGTTTCGTGGGAGTTGCCGTGTACGAGACCCCTGTCACCGTGGTGGGCAATGTGGCCACCGACCTGCGCCACGGCTCGAGCGCCTCGGGCGCCGACATGGCGACGTTTCGGATCGCCTCGACGGCCCGTCGGTTCGACCGCTCGGCCGGGTGCTGGGTCGACGCCCACACCAACTACGCCACCGTGGTCTGCTGGCGAGGCCTGGCCCGGCACGTGCTGGCCAGCCTGCACAAGGGCCAGCCGGTGGTCGTGACCGGCAAGCTGCACCTGAAGTCGTGGGAGAAGGACGGCAAGTCCGGGCTCACCGCGGAGATCGAGGCCCTCGCCGTCGGGCACGACCTGTCCCGCGGCACCAGCGTCTTCACCAAGTGGCAGCGCGAGGCGGCGCCCAGCGACGAGCGTCCGCTCGCCGACGCCCTGACGGCCGGACCGGAGTCCTCCGCCGCGTCGCCGCCCCTCCCCGGCACGGCGGCGGCCTGACCTCGGCGGGGCCCGTACCCTTGCGCCCATGGCCGAGTTCATTTACGTCATGTCCAAGGCGCGCAAGGCGCACGGCGACAAGGTGATCCTTGACAATGTCACGCTCGCCTTCTATCCGGGGGCGAAGATCGGAGTCGTCGGACCCAACGGCGCCGGCAAGTCCAGCGTGCTGCGCATCATGGCGGGGGTGGACCAGCCGTCCAACGGCGATGCCACCCTCACGCCGGGCTACTCCGTGGGGATGCTCGAGCAGGAGCCCCACCTCGACGAGACGAAGTCCGTGCTCGAGAACGTCCAGGAGGGTGTCGCCGAGACGATCGCGATGCGGCAGCGGTTCGATGCGATCTCCGAGGAGCTCGCCGACCCGGACGCCGACTACGACCGGCTGCTGGCCGAGATGGGCCAGCTGCAGGAGCAGCTCGACCACCGGGGCGCCTGGGATCTCGACAACCAGCTCGAGCAGGCCATGGACGCCCTGCGCTGCCCGCCTGGGGACGCCGACGTCTCGGTGCTGTCCGGCGGCGAGAAGCGCCGGGTCGCCCTGTGCAAGCTGCTGCTGCAGGCGCCCGACCTGCTGCTCCTCGACGAGCCCACCAACCACCTCGACGCCGAGAGCGTGCTGTGGCTCGAGCAGCATCTCGAGAAGTACCCCGGCACCGTCGTCGCCGTCACGCACGACCGGTACTTCCTCGACAACGTCGCCCAGTGGATCCTCGAGCTCGACCGCGGCCGCGCCTACCCGTACGAGGGCAACTACTCGACGTACCTCGAGACCAAGGCCGAGCGGATGAAGGTCGAGGGGCAGAAGGACGTCAAGCGGCAGAAGCGCCTCCGCGAGGAGCTCGAGTGGGTGCGCTCCAACGCCAAGGGCCGGCAGGCCAAGAGCAAGGCCCGCCTCGCCCGGTACGAGGAGATGGCGGCCGAGGCGGACAAGTTCCGCAAGCTCGACTTCGAGGAGATCCAGATCCCGCCGGGCCCGCGTCTGGGCGGGGTGGTGGTCGAGGCCGGCGGGCTCACCAAGGGCTTCGGCGACCGGGTGCTCATCGACGACCTGTCGTTCAGCCTGCCGCGCAACGGCATCGTCGGCGTCATCGGCCCCAACGGCGCTGGCAAGACCACCCTGTTCAAGATGCTGATCGGCGAGGAGGCCCCCGACAGCGGCGAGGTCAAGGTCGGCGAGACGGTCAAGATCGCCTACGTCGACCAGAGCCGTGGCGGCATCGACCCGAAGAAGTCGCTGTGGGAGGTCGTCTCCGAGGGGCTCGACTGGATCAAGGTCGGCAATGTCGAGATGCCCAGCCGCGCCTACGTCAGCGCCTTCGGCTTCAAGGGCCCCGACCAGCAGAAGCCGGCCGGCGTGCTGTCCGGCGGCGAGCGCAACCGGCTCAACCTCGCGCTGACCCTCAAGCAGGGCGGCAACCTGCTGCTGCTCGACGAGCCCACCAACGACCTCGACGTCGAGACGCTGTCGTCGTTGGAGAACGCGCTGCTCGAGTTCCCCGGCTGCGCCGTCGTGGTCAGCCACGACCGGTGGTTCCTCGACCGGGTGGCGACGCACATCCTGGCCTACGAGGGCGACTCCCAGTGGTTCTGGTTCGAGGGCAACTTCGAGGCCTACGAGCGCAACAAGGTGGAGCGGCTCGGGGCCGAGGCGGCCCGGCCGCACCGCGTCACCTACCGCAAGCTCACCCGCGGGTGACCGGCGCCTGATGGCCCGCCACCGCTACGACGCGGCGCTGCGGTGGTCGGACATCGACGCCCTCGGCCACGTCAACAACGTCGCCTACCTCTCGCTGCTGCAGGAGGCGCGCGTCGGGCTCTACGCCGCCCGGCTCGGCACGATCGACTGGCAGGAGACGGGGGCGGTGGTGGCCCGCCACGAGATCGAGTACGCCACGCCGCTCACCTTCCGCCCCGAGCCGGTGCCCATCGACCTGTGGGTGACCCGGGTCGGCATCACGTCGTACACGCTGGCATACGAGATCCGCGACGAGGCCGCCGTCTACGCCCGGGCCTCGACCGTCATGGTCAAGTGGGACCTGGTGGCCGGGCGGCCCGCACCCCTCGACGCCGAGGAGCGGCTGGTCCTGGAGTCGCTGCGCGACGAGGTCGCGCCGGAGTGACGGCCGAAGGGCCAACGGCGGGGCAGGCGCCGACCCGGGGGGCGGTCTTGGCCCCGGCCGGTTCGCACGAGGCGCTGGGCCTGGCTTCGTACCTGGGCCGGCTGACCGCGCTGGACTCACGTGCCGCGGTGCGGATCCAGGCGCGCGGGGCGGTCGCGGGGGTGTTCGCCGGGCCGCCCTTCGAGGTGGTCGCGCTGCGCCCGGTGGCCCTGGCCGCTCCTGTCGACGTCGATGCCACCGTGTCGGCGCAGCGACTGCTGGAGCGCCTCGACGAGGTCGCGCCGGGTGAGGCGATCACGCTGCCGCCGCCCGTGGTCGGCCCGGCCTGGGCCGGGCTGCTGCCGCCGCGCACCGGGTGGGCGCCGGCCGGAGAGGTGGCGGCCGTGGCGGTGGCCGCGGCCGTGCGGTCCGGGATCGTCTCGTTCCGGGAGAAGGCCGATCGCCTTCCCGAGGCCGAGCGGACCGTCGACCGGCTCGACGCGATGGCCCGCGAGGTGTGGCGCACGCCCATCGTCGGCTCGGTGCCGCTGCGCGCGGCCCACGCCGCCGAGGCGCTCGGCCTGCTGGGCCGCGAGGGCGACGTGATCGCGTCGGCGAGCGGCGCCTGGCGGCGGCTGCGCTGCGCAGGCGGCTCGGTCGCCGTGCGCGACCTCGACGTCCCCGGCCTCGCCCTGCTCTTCGGCTGACGCGGCCGCCCCGGCGCCGGTCAGGCGTCCTCGGTGTTCTGCATCGAGAAGGCGGCCATGATCAGGTAGCGCCAGAGCCGGTCGTCCTGCTCCTCGGTGAGGCCCAGGGAGTCCACCGCGACCCGCATGTGCGCCAGCCAGGCGTCCCGGGCCGCCGAGTCGATGGCGTACGGCGCGTGGCGCATCCGCAGCCGCGGGTGGCCGCGCTGGTCGGAGTACGTCGTCGGGCCGCCCCAGTACTGCTCGAGGAACATCCGCAGCCGCTCGGCGGCCGGGCCCAGGTCTTGCTCGGGGTACATCGGGCGCAGTTGCGGGTCGGCGGCGACCTCGGCGTAGAAGCGGGCCACCAGGCGCTCGAAGGCCGGGTGCCCGCCGATCTCGTCGTAGAAGGTCGGCTCCTGCGCTGGCTCGCTCACCCGGCCAGTGTCTCAGGGCGCGCCGCGGCCCTCATCGCCTCCGCCGACTCTGCGCGCGCGAGCGCCTCAGCCGCGGCCCTGATGTTGCGCACCATGGACCCGAAGACCACACCGTGGAAGGGCGCGACCGCCCACCAGTACAGGTGCCCGAGGAACCCGTGCGGGGCGAAGACGGCCCGCTGGCGGTACGTCGAGCGGCTCGGCCCGTCGGGCGCCACCCCGAACTCCAGCCAGGCCAACCCCGGCAGCCGCATCTCGGCGCGTAGCCGCAGCAGTTCGCAGGGCAGCCGCTCCTCCACCCGCCAGAAGTCGAGCGACTCGCCCACGACCACCCGATCCGGGTCCCGCCGGCCGCGGCGCAGCCCGACCCCGCCGACCGCGCGATCGGCGATCCCACGCAGCTCCCAGGCCCAGGGCAGCGAGTAGTAGCCGCGGTCTCCGCCGATCCCCTCGACGATGCGCCACAGCGCCTCGGCAGGCGCGTCCACCGCGGACTCGCGGGCGTCCTCGTACAACGAGCCGCCCGCCCAGTCGGGGTCGCTCGGCAATGGATCGCTCGGGGCCCCCGGTGTGGAGGCCGAAGACCAGCGGGTGGCGACATCAGCCTCTTTGACCCGCTTGAGCGCCAGCCCCACCGCGCGCTCGAATCCGACGAGCCCCTCAGGCGGGTCGGGGATGTACGCGGCGATGTCGTGCTCGTGCGCGAGCGCCTCATTGCGCAGAGATTCGACCAGCGGGCGGGCGATGGCGCTCGGCACCGGGGTGATCGCACCAACCCAGTGCGCTGAGAGCCCCGGTGTCAGCACCGGGACCTGGATGATGAGCCGCTTGGGCAGCCTGGCCACCACCGCGTAGCGCTTCATCATGTCGGCGTAGGTGAGGACGTCCGGACCGGCGATGTCGAACTCCCGCGACACGTCGGGGGGCAGCGATGCGGCGGCCACCAGGTAGCGCAGCACATCGCGGATCGCGATCGGCTGGATCCGGTTGCTGGCCCAGCGCGGCACCACCATGGCGGGCAGCCGCTCGGTCAGGTGGCGGAGCATCTCGAACGACGCCGACCCGCTGCCGATGATCACGGCGGCCCGCAGCACGGCGGTGGGCACGCCGGAGCCGAGCAGGATCCGCCCCACCTCGAGCCGGGACGCCAGGTGCGGAGACACCCGCTCCTCGCGCGGCTGCGGCCCGCCGAGGTAGACGATCCGCCGGATGCCGGCCCGCTCGGCTTCGATCGCGAACGTCTCGGCGGCCCGGCGGTCGCGGTCAACGAAGTCCTCGCTGGCGAGGGAGTGCACGAGGTAGTACGCGACCTCGACGCCGTCCAGGGCCGCGCGAACCGACGCCGGGTCGTCGAGGTCGCCGCGGGCCACCTCGACCTGGTCGGACCACGCGCGTCCGCGCAGCCGAGAGGGGTCTCGGGCCAGGCAGCGCACGCGGTATCCCGCGGCGAGCAGCTCAGGGACCAGCCGGCCGCCGATGTAGCCGGTGGCCCCGGTGACCAGCACCAGCCCGGCCGGGGTGTCGTTGCGCTCATCCGCCACGCAGTGAGTGTGCGCCCCGTACGGCGTCTGCGCACCTTCGACCGAGTGCCCCCCTTTTTGTTGATCAAGCAAAAAGGGCTCGCGCCAAACTTGCTTGATCAACAACGGGGGATGGGGGACGG
>Ga0114939_10002688_pt1 | contig 12970 bp, 10 predicted proteins | sample AshMeaCrysSpring_FD_87196 | JGI IMG/M metagenome (GOLD analysis project Ga0114939, IMG submission 87196) | Groundwater microbial communities from Big Spring, Nevada to study Microbial Dark Matter (Phase II) - Ash Meadows Crystal Spring | ecosystem: Environmental > Aquatic > Deep subsurface >... | reverse complement strand
GAACTGTGGTCGTACCGCTACGAGGCCTTGTTCTGCCGCTGGTTCGTCGTCACGCTCGAGCCCGACGGCGGCGCTGTGCGCGACGCCGGATACCTGCCTGATCCCATGTGCGAGCGCGGCGGTGACGACGACCTGTGGGAGATCCGGTGAGCGCCGTCGTCTACGGCATCGTCCACTGCGACACGGTGAAGAAGGCGCGGGCATGGCTCGATGTGCACGCCGTCCCCTACCGCTTTCACGATTTCAGGCAGGAGGGTGTGCCGCTCGCCGAGCTCGACGACTGGATCGGTCGGCTCGGCTGGCAGCTGCTGGTCAATCGCCAGGGCACGACCTGGCGCAAGCTCGACGAGGCCACGCGCGCGCGCGTGGTCGATGCGGTGCAGGCCCGCGCCCTGATGCGGGCCCAGCCCAGCGTGATCAAGCGTCCGGTCGTTCACTGGAGCGACGGCGCGGTCACGGTGGGTTTCGACGAGAAGGCCTTCGCCGCGCACGGGGCGTGACCGGCCCGCCGCGATGCGGCTCCGGGCTGCGCCGCGATGCCGCCTAGCGACCGGTGCCAGCCGCGCGGCTGCCATCCTTCAACCGGAACGAGGCCTGCGCCGCAACGCGCCCGTTGACGAGCAGGTCGATCCGGTGCGCCCCCGCGTGGTAGCGCCGCGTGGTGACGGGGCGCAGGCTGTGGCGGCGGCTGCGTTCGACCGTTTCGCGCGCCGGCAGTGTCAGCGTCCAGCCCTTGAAGACCTTCGCCGACGTGCCGCCGCGCGCGCCGACGTGATGCACGGCGTAGTCGATGGCCAGGTTCTGCGGACGCGCCGATCGAGAAACCAGCGTGACGGTCAGTCGCAGCGTATCGCCCACCCGGGCCTGCCTCGGTGCAACGTGCAAGCGCGCCTGGCCGCGCAAGGGCGACCCATGTCCCCACAGGGCGAGCACTGTGGCGTCGCCACGCTTGATCAACGTGCGGCAGGCCAGGCGCAGCAGGGCGCGGCGTTCGGCGCTGGCGCCCTCGAGGTGCTCTGCGACCCAGCGCGCCACGAGCGCCGGGTGGTCTTTGGCGATGTCGTTCAGGTGATTGGCGACGCTGCGCCTGACGTAGGCGCTGGGGTCGTCCTGCAGGGCGCGCAGCAGAGGCAGGGTCGGCGATGGGTCGGCGACCAGCGCCTTCAGCTGCAAGCCCCAGGGCAGTCGCGGCCGGCTGCCCTCGCTGACGAGGCGCCTCACGTGCGGGCTCGCGTCGCGCGTCCAGCACCGCAGCGTCTCGAAGGTGAGGGCAGGGTGGCGCACGATGAAGGGGCGGATGGCCCATTCGGCCGAGAAGCGCTGCGTCATCGCATGCAGCGCGACCAGCGCACGTTCGGGGGTGTCGAGGCCACGCCGGGCGACGTATTCCGTCAGCGGCCACACGACCCATCCCGAGAGGCCGGCATCGCTGCGGGCCGGCGGCGCCGCGTCGACGCCGTCGGTCACGGGCGCCAGGCTCGCCTGAAGGATGTCGGCCGCTCGGGCGAAATCGCGCGGAAGCGTCGCCTCCAGCGCGTCGGCGACGCGGTGCGCACGGGCCTTCAGTTCGAGCCCTTCCAGGCCATCGAGTGCCAGACGTTCGAATCGCTCGCGATCGAAGGCCGGCCAGACGCGCTGCAGGTGGCGGCCGGCATCGCCGACGACATCGGCGTTGATGAAGTTCTTGAACGGTTCGGGCATGGTGCGTTCAGGCGCTTGTCGTGCCAGAGGAACCCCGCCGCGGCTTCCGGCACTTTGTCTGTGCGCGCCACGCCCCAAGAAAGTGCGGCCAGGGTCGAGGAAGTCCTGTCGTGGTGCGCATTCGCCCAGTCTGGTGTGCACCACCCTGGTACGTGTCTTGCTCGCTTTGGTGCCTTGAGACCTGACGTGGTGCCGCTCGGCGCCCGCAGTCCGCGACATTGGAGACAGACGCATGGATCAAGTCAAGCAGGGAACCGATGCCTTGTTCATTCTGCTCGGCGCCATCATGGTGCTGGCGATGCACTCCGGGTTCGCCTTTCTCGAACTGGGCACCGTGCGCAAGAAGAATCAGGTGAACGCGCTGGTGAAGATCCTGGTGGATTTCGCCGTTTCGACGATCGCCTACTTCTTCGTCGGGTACTCGGTGGCCTACGGGGTCGACTTCTTCACCGGCGCCGAGTCGCTGGCACAGAAGAACGGCTACGAGCTGGTCAAGTTCTTCTTCCTGCTCACGTTCGCGGCGGCCATTCCGGCCATCGTCTCCGGGGGCATCGCCGAGCGCGCGCGATTCGGCCCCCAGCTCATCGCCACGGGCGCGCTGGTGGGGCTGATCTACCCGGTATTCGAGGGCGTGGTGTGGGGCGGCAAGTTCGGCGTGCAGGCTTGGATCAAGGACGCCACGGGCGCCGAGTTCCACGACTTCGCGGGCAGCGTGGTCGTCCATGCCGTCGGTGGCTGGATCGGACTGACTGCCGTGCTGCTTCTGGGCGCGCGCACGGGCCGCTACCGCCGGGACAGCTCGGGCCGACACCTCGTCAGCGCCCATCCGCCGTCCAGCATCCCGTTCCTGGCGCTGGGCGCCTGGGTGCTTGCCGTGGGCTGGTTCGGCTTCAACGTGATGAGCGCGCAGACGATCGACAAGATCTCCGGGCTGGTGGCCGTCAACTCGCTGATGGCGATGGCCGGGGGCACCTTGGTGGCCGTCGTGATGGGCCGCAACGACCCCGGCTTCGCCTACAACGGGCCCCTGGCCGGGCTGGTCGCCGTCTGTGCAGGCTCCGACGTGATGCATCCCGCCGGAGCACTGGTGGTGGGTGGCGTGGCGGGGGCGATCTTCGTCGTCCTGTTCACGCTCACGCAAAACCGTTGGAAGATCGATGACGTGCTGGGCGTGTGGCCGCTGCACGGTCTGTGCGGGGCCTGGGGTGGCCTCGCCTGCGGTGTCTTCGGCAGTCCGTCGCTGGGTGGACTGGGTGGCGTGGGGTTCGCCGCGCAGGCGCTCGGAACGCTGCTCGGCATAGTCTGGGCCCTGGCCGGTGGCCTCGTCGTCTACGGAGCACTGCGCGTGACGGCAGGCTTGCGATTGACGCCGGAAGAAGAGCACAACGGCGCGGACCTGTCGATCCACAAGATCGGCGCCACGCCCGAGCGCGAGGCGAGCTGGTAGGGATCGATCGCCAACGCGGCCCGAGCTGCGACAGCGCGCTGGAGTCGGTGGTTCACGGGTCGATCGCCATCACGCGTCAGCCGCCGCTCGCCACGGCGTCGGGGATTTCGTAGCGTTCGGTGCCGATGTCGATGATCGAAAGGTCGCCCTGGCGAGTGACCTTGAAGCTGCCCTGATCGGCCTGGCTGGCGTCGTAGCCCGTGGCGCGGCCCTTCTCGAAGAAGATCACGCGCTTGGCGCCGTCGGGCTTGGTCACGGTGACCCTGGCGTTGCCCTGGCCCTGGCGTGCGACGCCAAAGGTGCAGGATCCCGTGGGTTGGCCACCCCCCATGGCGCAGGGTATGGAGCCGGTCGCATGGAATCCGGTGCCGGCCACCTTGGCGTCGCCAGACGGCGCCGCTGCGGTGGCTGGCGCGGCGGCGACGATGACTTCTAGCCGATAGTCGGCCACCTCGTTGCGCCGTGCGGCCGAGCGCATCATGTACACGCGGATCTTGTAGTCGCCGCTGGCGGGCAAGACGCCTTCGTACTGGTTCTGGCGGGTCGAGCCGTTGAAGAACGCTTCCTCGTTCTGGCCCGGCGCCAGGATGTTGAAGTAGGTGGCGCCGTGGCGGGTTGCCAGGCTGACGTTGGCGCTTTGCCCCTGGCGTGCACCGACGATGTAATCGACCGTCTGGTAGCCCCTGATGCGGCCCTGGACCACGGCGCTGGTGGCCCCCTTCTTGAACGGCACGCGCTCGGTGCGGACCTGGCTTTGCGCAGTCATGGGAACTGATGCCAGCAGCGAGGCGGCGGCGACCATCGAAAGCAGATGCGTGGCGAAGCGGGTCATCTGAGGGCTCCTTCGGTTCGGGTGGATGCAGGTCAGTCTCGCCCTGCGCGCGTGGCCAAGTGTGGCGAAAGCGCTGCCGATGCTGCGCCCCGCACCGTCACGACGCCAGCAGCTGCCGCAGCACGTACGGCAGGATGCCCCCATGCTTGTAGTACTCGACCTCGATCGCAGTGTCGATGCGCAGCGTCGCCCCGGTCTCGTGGCGGCTGCCGTCGGCGCGCGTGACGAGCAGTGTGGCGTCGCATTGCGGGCGCAGCGGCAAGGGCAGCTCGATGTCGATGGTCTCGTCGCCGCGCAGGCCGAGCGACTGCCACGACTCCTTGCCCTTGAACTGCAGGGGCAGCACACCCATGCCGATCAGGTTGCTGCGGTGGATGCGTTCGAAGCTCCTCGCCACCACGGCCTTGATGCCCAGCAGCTGCGTGCCCTTGGCGGCCCAGTCGCGACTCGAGCCGGTGCCGTACTCCTCGCCCGCGAACACCACCGTGGGCACGCCAGCGGCGACGTACTTCATGGCGGCGTCGTAGATGGACATCTTTTCAGCGCCCGGTTGGAACAGCGTGAATCCGCCTTCCTCCCGCGAACCGTCGGCCCGGGGCGGCAGCATCAGGTTCTTGATGCGCACGTTGGCGAACGTGCCGCGCATCATCACCTCGTGGTTGCCGCGGCGCGAGCCGTAGCTGTTGAAGTCCGCCTTGACCACGCCCTGGCCCAGCAGGTACTGCCCCGCCGGTGAGCTCTCCTTGAACGAGCCGGCCGGCGAGATGTGGTCGGTGGTGATCGAGTCGCCGAACAGGCCGATGACGCGCGCGCCCTTCACGCCCGCGGACAGCGGCGGCGGCTGCATCGAGAAGCCGGCGAAGAAGGGCGGCTCGGCGATGTAGGTGCTCTCGGGCCAGGAATAGACGTCGCCCTTGACGCCGCGGATGTGCTCCCACAGTTGGCCCGGATTGCGGCTGACCTGCCGGTAGTTCTCGCGGAAGGCCTTGGCGTCCATCGCGGTCTTCATCAGCCGGTAGACCTCGTCGCTCGACGGCCAGATGTCGCCCAGGTACACGGGTCGGCCCCTGGTGCCGGTGCCCACCGGTTGCGTCATCAGGTCGACCGTCACGTTGCCGGCGATCGCGTAGGCCACCACCAGCGGCGGACTGGCCAGGAAGTTAGCCTTCAGGTTGGGGTGGATGCGCGCCTCGAAGTTGCGGTTGCCCGACAGCACCGCGGCGCACACCAGGTCGTTGCCGGTGATGACCTCGTTGATTTCGGGTGCCAAATCACCGGCGTTGCCGATGCAGGTGGTGCAGCCGTAGGCCGCCACCGCAAAGCCGAGCTTCTCCAGGTAGGGCAGCAGGCCGGCCTTGGTCAGGTACTCGGTGACGATGCGCGAGCCCGGCGCGAGCGAGGTCTTGACGTGGGGCTTGACCGTCAAGCCCGCCTCCACGGCCTTCCTGGCCAGCAAGCCGGCGGCCAGCAGCACGCCCGGGTTGCTGGTGTTGGTGCAGCTGGTGATGGCGGCGATCAGCACGTCGCCGTTGCGGATGTCGATGCCGCTGCGGGTGGGGTAGACGCGCGCCAGCTTATCGGCCGGCTGGTTGAAGCCGTTGTCGGCCACCGGCCGGCTGAACAGTTCGGTGAACTTCGAACTCAGGTGCGTGATCTCGATGCGGTCCTGCGGGCGTTTGGGGCCGGCTAGGCTCGGTGCGACGGTGGAGAGGTCCAGCGTGACGACGCTCGAGTAGTCGATCTCGCCGGCCTGCGGGACGCCGAACAGCTTCTGCGCTTTGAAGTAGGCCTCGAAGGTCTCGATCTCGGCGCGCGTGCGGCCGGTGCCCCTGAAGTAGTCGATGGTCTTGTCGTCCACCGGGAAGAAGCCCATCGTCGCGCCGTACTCGGGCGCCATGTTGGCGATGGTGGCGCGGTCGGGCACCGCCAGGCTGGCCGTGCCCTCGCCGAAGAACTCGACGAACTTGCCGACGACCTTGTGCTTGCGCAGGATCTCGGTGACGGTGAGCACCAGGTCGGTGGCGGTCACGCCTTCGCGCAGCCGCCCGGTCAGCTCGAAGCCGACCACGTCGGGCGTCAGGAAGTAGACCGGCTGGCCGAGCATGCCGGCCTCGGCCTCGATGCCGCCCACGCCCCAGCCGACCACGCCGATGCCGTTGATCATGGTGGTGTGGCTGTCGGTGCCGACCAGCGTGTCGGGATAGTGCACGCCGTCAGCGCTACGGTGCACGCCGCGCGCCAGGTATTCGAGGTTGACCTGGTGCACGATGCCGAAGCCCGGCGGTACGACGCCGAACGTCTCGAACGCCTGCATGCCCCACTTCATGAACTCGTAGCGCTCGCGGTTGCGCTCGAACTCGAGCTTCATGTTCAGGTCGAGCGCCTTCTTGTTGCCGTAGTGATCGATCGTCACCGAGTGGTCGACCACCAGGTCCACCGGCACCAGCGGCTCGATGCGCCTGGGGTTGTGACCCATGCGCTGCGCCACGCCGCGCATCGCGGCCAGATCGGCCAGCAGCGGCACGCCGGTGAAGTCCTGCAGCACGACGCGCGCGACGACGAACGGGATCTCGTCGATGCGTGGCGCATTCGGCTTCCATGCTGCCAGCTGTCGCACGTGCTGCTCGGTCACCTTCTGGCCGTCGCAGTTGCGCAGCACGCTTTCCAACACGATGCGCAGCGACACCGGCAGCCGCGCCACGCCGGGGTGGGTCCTGGCCAGCTCCGGCAGCGAGTAGCAGCGACCGGCGGCACCGGAAGTGGTGCGCAACGTCTTCAGGGTGTGGGCAAAGGGGTGATTCATCGAAGGGCTCCTGCAGGGCGTGTCGACGCATCGATTCTGCGCCCGCGCCCATGTCACCGCGGCCGCACGGGAAAACGGCCCGCCAGCAAGGCGGGCCGCAAGAGGGGGCCGGCTGCGCGGGCCGCCGGCCGCGGGTTGGCCGGGGTCAGTTCGTCTTGAAGTAGTCCGACACGGTCTTCCAGCGTGCGTCCTGCAGCATGGACAGGCGCGAGGCGTTGGAGCCCAGCCGCTTGGTCGGGCTGAAGGTCATCTCGGCGCTGCCGAAGATGTCCGGCGGGATGACCATGGTGTCCATCGCCTTGATGAAGCTGTCGGTGCTCAGATTGGCGCCTGACTTGCTCGCAGCGCGGATGAAACTGTCGATGGCGAGGTAGCCGTACACCGAGAAGACGGTCGGATCCTCGTTGAACTTGGTCTGGTACTTCTTCGCCCAGTGGCTGACCTGTTGCGACGTGGCATCCAGGTAAGGGTGCTGCACCGTCATGGTCGCGTACAGGCCGTCCATGGCCTTGCCGCCGAGCTTGTGGATCAGGTCGGTGTAAGACGCGCTGGAGCCAAGGAACGTCGGCGAGAAGCCCGTCTTGCGGCTCTCGGCGATGGCGCCGATGGTCTCGCGAATGATGGTGCCCAGCACGACGAAGTCGCAGCCGGCCGCCTTCATGCGCGCGACCTGGCTGGAGAAGTCGGTCGCGCCGCGCTTGTAGGTCGTCTTCTCGGCCAGGTCGACGCCGATCGTCTTCAATCCGGCCTCCGCGCCGCGCATGACCTCCAGGCCGAATTCGTCGTCCTGGTAGAGGGTGCAGGCCTTCTTGGCACCCTTTTCCTTGTAGAGCATCGGAGCGGCGACGCGGATCTGGTCGAAGTAGGTCGCGGCAAAGCTGTACTTGAGCCGGTGGAACGGCTCGTACATCTCGCGCGCGGCGGTGATCGGGAAGAAGTTGATGACGTTCTTCTCGAACTGCACCGGCATCGCCGCCATGTTCTGCGCGGTGCCGATGTGCCCGACCATGACGAAGATCTTGTCCTGGTTGACAAGCTTCTGCGCCGCCAGCACGGCCTTGCGCGGGTCGTAGCCGGAATCCTCGACGATCAGCTTGAGCTTGCGGCCGTTGACGCCCCCTTGCTCGTTGGCCTCGTCCACCCGCAGCATCATGCCCAGGCGGATCTGCTTGCCGAATCCGGCCAGAGGACCCGAAAGGTCCTGGATCGAGCCGAGGACGATCTCGTTCTTGCTCACCCCCTGGCTTTGGGCCGTGGCGATGCCGGTTGCCAGCGCCAGCGCGGCGGCAGCGAGGAGTGCGGGTGTCTTCATGGACGTCTCCGTGCGTGGATGAATCGTGGATCAGGGACGGTACATGGACTCGATCAGCTCGGCGTACTTCTTCTGCACCAGGCTGCGCTTGAGCTTCATCGTGGGCGTCAGTTCCTCGTCCTCGGCGCCGAGTTGCGTCTCGAGCAGCCGGAAGGCCTTGACCTGCTCGACCCGCGCGAACTTGGCGTTGACCTTCTGCACTTCGCCTTCGATCAGGTCCTGGACCTCACGCGCCCGTGTGAGGCTGGCGTAGTTGGAGAAGGGGATGTCGTGGTCTTGGGCAAACTTCTCGACGTTCTCCTGGTCGATCATGATCAGCGCCGTGAGGTAGGGGCGCTTGTCGCCGATCACCACGGCGTCGGTGATGTAGGGCGAGAACTTCAGGTCGTTCTCCAACTCGCTGGGCGTGATGTTCTTGCCGCCAGCCGTGATGATAATGTCCTTCATCCGATCGGTGATGCGGAAGAACCCTTCCTCGTCCACGGTGCAGACGTCGCCGGTGTGCAGCCAGCCGTCGGCGTCGATGGTCTCGGCGGTCTTGTCGGGCATGTTCAGGTAGCCCATGAAGACGTTGGGTCCGCGCACCAGCAGCTCGCCCGTGGTGGGGTCGCGGCGTGCCTCGCAGCCTTCGGCCACGATGCCGATCGTGCCCGGCCTGATGCGGTGGGGCGGCATCACGGTGCCGAGCGCCGCGCTTTCGGTCATGCCCCAGCCCTCGAGCATCGGCACGCCCAGCGCCAGATACCAGCGGATCAGGTCGGGCGAGATCGGCGCCGCGCCGGTGAGCAGGTAGCGCGCGCGGTGGATACCGATGAGCTTGCGCACGTTGTCCAGCGCCAGCCAGCGTGCCAGCTGGAACTGCGCCTTCAGGGAACCGGGCACGGGCTGGCCGGCCAGCACGCGCTGCGCCACCTGGCGGCCGACGCCGAGGGCCCAGCCGTAAGCCAGCTGCTGGGTGCGGCTGGCCTCGGAAACGGCGATGGCCACGGCCGAGTAGAACTTCTCCCAGATGCGCGGCACCGCGAAGAACACGGTGGGCGAGATCTCACGCACGTTCTCGGGGATCGTGTCCGGGTTCTCGACGAAGTTGAGTACTGCGCCCGTGTACATGGCCGAATAGGCGCCCACCAGCCGCTCGGCGATGTGGCACAGCGGCAGGAAGCACATGCGTTCGTCAGACTCGAAGAGCGGCAGGCGCACGGCTGCGTTGCGGGTGGCGTGGACCAGCCCGCCATGGCTGTGCATGGCACCCTTGGGCTTGCCCGTGGTACCCGACGTGTACACGAGGATCGCGAGGTCGCCCGGGCCACGGCTGGCACGGCGGCGCTCGAAGTCCCCGGGGTGTTCGTTGTCAAAGCGACGGCCGCGTTCGCGCAGGGCGTCCAGGCTCACCACCATCGGGTCCTGGAAGCGGTGCAGCCCCTCCATGTCGAAGACCACGATGTGCTGCAGCGACGGCAGCCGAGCGCGCGTCTCGAGCGCCTTGTCGAGCTGCTCCTCGTCCTCGACGAAGAGAACCCGCGTGGCCGAATCGCTGCACAGGTACTGCACCTGCACCGGCGCGTCGGTCGGGTAAATGCCGTTGGTGACGCCACCGGCGCTGAGGATGCCCAGGTCGGCCAGCACCCACTCGAGCCGGGTGTTGGCCAGCACCGAGGCTACGTCACCGGGCTGCAACCCGAGCGAGGCCAGCCCCATCGCGATCTCGCGCACGGCGGCGGCGGTCTGGCCCCAGGTCCAGCTCTTCCACAGACCGAGGTCCTTCTGGCGCAGCCAGACCTTGTCGCCTCGCGCGGCCACGCCATTCCAGAACATCTCGGTCAAGGTCTCGCCCGGCAGCCGGATCTGGCGGTCCAGCGGCGTCTCGCGCGTGAGGGTCCACAGGTTGCTCATCGCCAGGTCTTCTTCTTCTTCCAGCGGCGCTCGCCGCGTGCGCCGGCTTCCTTCATGCCCAGGTAGAACTCCTTGATGTCCTCCTTCTCGCGCAGGCGCTCGCAGGTGTCCTCCATCACGATGCGCCCGCTTTCCAGCACATAACCGTAGTCGGCGGCGTTGAGCGCCATGTTGGCGTTCTGCTCCACGAGCAGCATCGTCGTGCCGCGCTCGCGGTTGATGCGCACGACGATCTCGAAGATCTCCTTGGTGAGCTTGGGCGACAGGCCGAGGCTGGGTTCGTCGAGCAGGATGAGGTCGGGCGCGGCCATCAGCGCCCGGCTGATCGACAGCATCTGCTGCTGCCCGCCGGACAGCAAGCCGGCCTCCTGGCGCTCGCGCTCCTTGAGGATGGGAAAGTAGCCGAACACGGCCTCCATGTCGCGGGCTATGCCGTCGCGGTCGCGGCGGGTGTAGGCGCCCATCAGCAGGTTCTCGCGTACCGTCAGCAGCGGGAAGACCTCGCGCCCCTCGGGCACGTGCACCAGACCCCGCTGCACGATGTGCGCGGGATCCTGGGCGGTGATGTCGATGCCCTTGAAGTGGACGCTGCCCTTGCGCGGGTCGATGATGCCGCTGATCGTCTTGAGGATGGTGGTCTTGCCCGCACCGTTGCTGCCGAGCACGGTGGCGATGCGTCCCTTGTCGACCTTCAGGCTCACCCCGCGGATCGCCTTGATGGGGCCGTACGCGCTCTCGACGTTGAGCAGCTGCAGCACCGTCTCGCTCATGATGGCCTGCGCAGCGAGGAGACGTCGTCGGCCGTGCCCAGATACGCCTCGACGACACCGGGGTGCGACTGCACCTCGGCCGGCGTGCCCAGCGCGAGCACCTCGCCCTGGTTCATCGCCAGCACGCGGTCGGACACCCGCGAGACCAACGACATGTCGTGCTCGACCATCAGCACCGTGATGCCCAGGTCGTCGACGATGTCCCGGATCCAGAACGCCATGTCACCGGTCTCCTCGACATTGAGGCCCGACGAGGGTTCGTCGAGCAGCAGCAGCTTCGGGCCAGTGGCCAGCGCGCGCGCCAGTTCGACCACCTTGCGCACGCCGTAGGGCAGGCCTGCCACCATGGTGTCGCGGAAGTGTTGCAGATCGAGGAAGTCGATCACCTCCTCGACCTTGGCGCGGGTGTCGCGCTCGGCCTGGCGCACCGCGGGGGCAAACACCATCTCGCTCCAAACGCTGCTGCGCCGGTGGATGTGTCGGCCGATCAGCAGGTTCTGCAGCACGGTTGCGTGCTCGAACAGTTCGATGTTCTGGAAAGTGCGCGCAATGCCCATGCCGGCGATGCGGTGCGGCGCCACGGCCAGCAGGTCCTGCCCGTCGTATTGCAGGGTACCGGCCGTGGGCGTGTAGATACGGCTGATCAGGTTGAACACCGTGGTCTTGCCCGCGCCGTTCGGACCGATCAGCGTGAACACCTCGCCCGGCCGGACGTCGAAGCCGACGCCGTTGACCGCCAGCACCCCGCCGAAACGGACCTGCAGGTTGCGCGCCGAAAGCAGGGCGTCACCTCTCATCGCAGCCGATCCGACCTGGTGAAGGCCTTCTGCCGCTTGAACATGCCCTTGCGGTAGAAGGGGAACATCTGAAACCAGGTGCGCACCTTCAGCCAGCGCCCGTACAGGCCCAGCGGCTCGAACAGCACGAAGGCGATGAGCACGGCCCCGTACACCACGGCTTTCAGCCCCGGCGCCTGACCGATGGCGTCGGGCAGCCAGTCCTTCACGGCGGCGATCGCCTGCGGCAGGCCGATGAGGAAGATGGCCCCCAGGAACGCGCCGTGCACGCTGCCCAGGCCGCCGATCACCACCATCAGCAGCAGGTCGATCGACTGGATGATGTTGAACTGCTCGGGCGACAGGAAACGGATCTGGTGCGCGTACAGCGCCCCGCCGATGCCGGCCAGCGCGGCGCTGGTCGCGAAACTCAGCGTCTTGTAGCGCGCGAGGTGGATGCCCATGCTCTGAGCCGAGATCTCCGAATCGCGGATCGCGACGAAGGCGCGGCCGGTGGGCGATCGCAGCAGGTTGACCACCACCAGCGTGCACAGCACCGTCACGACGAGACAGACGAAGTAGAACGGCGTGCTGCCGTCCGCCGTCCAACCGAACATCTGCACCTGTGCGACAGACAGGCCGGCATTGCCGCCCGTCACCGACTCCCAGCGGGCGAACACCTCCTCGGCGATGAAGCCGAAGGCCATCGTGGCGATGCCCAGGTAGACGCCCTTGACGCGCAACGCGGGCAGCCCGACCACCACGCCGACCGCCGCCGAAAGGCCCGCCGCCAGCGCCAGCGAGGCGGGAAAGGGCCATCCCTGCGAAGCCAGCAGCCCCTGCGTGTACGCGCCCACGCCCAGGAAGGCCGCGTGGCCGAGCGAGAACAGGCCGGTGTAGCCCGACAGCAGCATCAGACCGAGCCCGACCGTGCCGTAGATGAGGATGAAGGTGAGCTGGGCCAGCCCGTATTCGCCCATCCACCAGGGAGCGGTGAGCAGGGCGAGGAGCAGAACGGCGTACCAGAACACGTGGCCGCCGTGCTGGGCCAGGCGGATGTCCTGGTCGTAGCTGGTCTTGAGGATGAAGCGCATAGGCCCTACACCTTCTTGCGCAGCTTCTCGCCGAACAGTCCGTTGGGCATGACGACCAGCACGATCAGCACGACGACGTAGGCCGCCACGTCCTTGAATCCCTCGGGCAGGTAGAAACCGGCCAAGGACTCCACCACGCCGATGAGCAGACCGCCCACGATCGCCCCCGGCAGGCTGCCGAAGCCGCCGACCACCGCCGCCGGAAAGGCCTTCAGGCCGATGAAGCCCATGTTGGCGTGCACGAACGTGATCGGCGCGAGCAGCAGCCCGGCGATGGCCGCCACCGCGGCCGCCAGCCCCCAGACGAGCGCATTCAGCGACTTGACCGGGATGCCCATGTAG
>Ga0114939_10002687_pt1 | contig 12974 bp, 10 predicted proteins | sample AshMeaCrysSpring_FD_87196 | JGI IMG/M metagenome (GOLD analysis project Ga0114939, IMG submission 87196) | Groundwater microbial communities from Big Spring, Nevada to study Microbial Dark Matter (Phase II) - Ash Meadows Crystal Spring | ecosystem: Environmental > Aquatic > Deep subsurface >... | reverse complement strand
CGTGAGCACCGGCTTCATGAGCGTGGCGAGATCGAGCGTGCCGCCCGTCGTGGCGCCGGCGCCCACCGTGGCGTGGATCTCGTCGATGAAGAGGATCGGCTTCTTGCGGCGGGCGAGGGCGTGGATCACCGCCTTGAAGCGCTCCTCGAAGTCGCCCCGGAAGCGCGTGCCCGACAGCAGCGCCGTCGTGTCGAGCGCGAACACCTCCGCGCCCTCGAGCAGCGCGGGAACGTCACGGTCGAGCAGCCGCAGGGCCAGCCCCTCGGCCATCGCGGTCTTGCCCACGCCCGGGTCGCCGACGAAGACGGGATTGTTCTTCCGCCGGCGGCAGAGGATCTCGAGCGTGCGCTGCAGTTCCGTGGTGCGGCCGATGAGCGGGTCGAGCTGCCCGGCCTTTGCGCGCGACGTGAGGCTCTGGGTGTAGGCGCCGAGCGGGTCCTTCGCCGTCGAGCTGCCTTCCTCCCCCGCACCGCCCGTGGCCGGCTGATCCGCCTCGCCCCCCTCGGCCGCCTCGCCGGGCGGCATCGGCACCTTGGTCACGCCGTGCGAGATGAAGTTCAGCACGTCGAGCCGGGTGACGCCCTGCGCCGTGAGCAGCTGCGCCGCGTGGGACCGCGGCTGCTGGAGGAGCGCGGCGAGCAGGTCGCCGGCCTCCACCTCACCCTTGCCTGCGCTCTGCACGTGCAGCACCGCCGCCTGCAGCGCCCGCCGGAACGCCATCGTCTGGTCGGGGTCGCGCTGCGTGCCGCGGGGGTACTGCTCCACGTGCTTCTTCAGGTAGGCATCGAGTTCCGCGCGGAGCCTCGGCAGGTCGGTCCCGCAGGCGGCGAGGATCTTCTCGCCCTCGAGGTCGTGCGCCAGCACGTAGAGCAGGTGCTCGAGGGTGAGGTGCACGTGCCGGCGCGCCGTGGCCTCGCGCCAGGCCACGCTCAGGAGGACTTCGACGGCCGAACTGAACACGGACCTACTCCTTCTCGAGGCTCGCCCGCAACGGGAACCCGGCCTCCCGCGCCATCTCGTGCACCGTCGCCACCTTCGTCTCGGCGATGTCGAACGGATACACGCCGCACAGCCCCAGGCCCTGCGTGTGCACCAGCATCATGATCCGGAACGCCTCGGCCGGGGTCTTCAGGAAGACCGACTCGAGCACCAGTACGACGAACTCCATCGTCGTGTAGTCGTCGTTGAGCAGCACCACGCGGAAGAGCTCGGGCTCCTTCGTCTGGTTGCGGGTGCGTTCGAGCACCTCGCTGCCCGTCTTGCGTTCGATGTCGGACACGGTACGCCTTACGCCTTACGCCCTACGCCTTACGCCGCCTTACGCCTTATGCCCTACGCCTTACGCCGCCCTACGCTCTGCGCCCTACGCCCTACGCCTTACGCCGCCTTACGCCTTACGCCCTACGCCTTAAGCCGCCTTACGCCTAACGCCCGGGCCTCCGGGTCTCAGGCGGGCATTCGGAATCGCGGCTACTGCCAGTATAGGGGGGACGGGCCGGCACGGGGCCGGTGACCGGCCGGCAGCGGGGCGTGGACGGGGCCGGCACGGGGGCCCGGGGGTTCTTGCAGCCCGGGTGGGGGTGGGCACCCGATGGCTGCCGCGGCGGACTTGTCGCGCGGAGGCGCAGCGACGGCGGGTGCCCGATGTAGACTGCCCCCGTGGGGGGCGCGGGAGGGACCATGACGCGGGTGGCAGGCGGGTTCGAGCTGATCGACCTCGGGTTCCAGGCGACACGCTCGGTGATCGCCACGGCCGTGCTGCGTGGGCCGGACGGCGTGGCACTCGTGGACCCCGGGCCGACGACGTGCCTCGAGCACCTCAGGGCCGGGTTGATCGCGGCAGGCACGGACCTGCGCGAGGTCACGACGCTGCTCGTGACGCACATCCATCTGGATCACGCCGGCGCGAGCGGCACGATCCTGCGAGAGCGACCCGACATCACGGTGTACGTGCACGAGCGCGGGGCGAAGCACCTCGTGGACCCCGGCAAGCTGCTCGACAGCGCGGCGCGGCTCTATGGCGACGCCATGGATCGCCTGTGGGGCGCGGTACTGCCCGTGCCGGCCGCCAACGTGCGGGCGCTCACGGGCGGCGAACGGATCGAGGCGGGCGGGCGGCGGCTCGAGGTGGCCTACACGCCGGGTCACGCCTCGCACCACGTGAGCTACTTCGACACGGAGGGTGGCACCGCGTTTGTCGGCGACACCGCGGGGGTCCGGATCGGGGCCGGCGGGCTCATCATGCCGCCGACGCCGCCGCCCGACATCGATCTCGACGTGTGGCAGGAGAGCGCCGATCGCATCTTGGCCTGGCGGCCCGAGCAGTTGTTCCTGACGCATTTCGGGCCCGGTCACGCGCCAGCGGCGCACTTCGCGGAGCTGATGACGCGCCTGCGGCACACCGCGCAGCTCGCCCGCACGGCGCTCGAGGCGGGGGGCAGCGACACCGAACAGGCCGCCGCGTTCCAGCGCGCGGCGCGCGCGGAGCTGCGGGAGCACGCCTCGGACGCCGAGGTTGCGCAGTACGAGCTGGCCGTTCCGCTCGACCACTGCTACCTGGGCCTCGCGCGGTACTGGAGGAAGAGGAGCGCCGGGTAGGAGTGCGAGGCGGGTCCGTGCCTCGTGCCTGGTTCCTCGCGCTTCGGTGTACTTCGGGCCTGGAGCCTCGTGTGCGGTCACCGCCGAGCTCCGAGGCACGACGCCCGTCGAGACCCGGGGCACGCAGCGCGAGGCACCGCGAGCGCAAGGAGTCCTTGTGACTGATTTCGAGAAACTCGGCATCTTCTACCTGGGGCGTGAGCACGACCTCGCCGCGAAGAAGACCGGCGACACACTGCTGCTCTACGAATCGCGCGACCTCGTGACGCACGCAGCCATCATCGGGATGACGGGCAGCGGCAAGACGGGGCTGGCGATCACCCTCCTCGAGGAGGCGGGCATCGACGGCGTCCCCGCCCTGGTGATCGATCCCAAGGGCGACATGGGCAACCTGCTGCTGGGGTTCCCGTCGCTGTCGCCGGAGGAGTTCCGGCCCTGGGTCGACGCCGACGAGGCCGCGCGCCAGAACCTGTCGGTGGAGGAGTTCGCCGCGCGGCAGGCGGCGGCGTGGCGGGATGGGCTCGCTGCGTGGGGCCAGGACGGCAGCCGCATCGCGCGCCTGCGCGAGGCGGTGGATCTCGCCATCTACACCCCCGGCAGCAGCGCCGGCCTCGGCCTCTCGATCCTCCGCTCCTTCGCGGCGCCGCCCGCCGAGATCCGTGACGACGCCGAGCTGTTCGCCGAGCGTGTCGGTACCACCGTGACCGGGCTGCTCACGCTGCTCGGCCTCGACGCCGATCCGGTCCAAAGCCGCGATCACGTGCTGCTCTCCACCATCGTTGGCGCCGCGTGGCGCGCGGGGGACGACCTCGACCTCGCGGGTCTCATCGGCCGGATTCAGTCGCCGCCGGTGTCGAGGGTCGGCGTGCTCGACCTCGAGTCGTTCTACCCCGCGAAGGACAGGTTCGCGCTCGCGATGCGCGTGAACGCGTTGCTGGCCGCCCCGTCCTTCGCGGCGTGGTCGGCGGGCGAGCCGCTGGATGTCGGCGGCCTGCTCTACACGCCGGGCGGCAGACCTCGCATCAGCATCGTGTCGATCGCCCACCTCGCCGAGGCGGAGCGCATGTTCATCGTGTCGCTGCTGCTCAACGAGGTGGTGGCCTGGATGCGGCGGCAGCCCGGCACGACGAGCCTGCGCGCGTTCCTCTACATGGACGAGGTGATGGGCTACCTCCCGCCGGTGGCCAACCCGCCCTCGAAGATCGGCTTCATGACGCTGCTGAAGCAGGCGCGGGCGTACGGCCTCGGCGTGGTCCTCGCCACGCAGAACCCCGGCGACCTCGATTACAAGGCGCTCGGCAACCTCGGCACGTGGATGATCGGCCGGCTGCAGACCGATCGTGACCGCAGCAAGGTGCTCGACGCGCTCGAGGGCGCCCTCGGCGCCACCGGACGCTTCGATCGGGCGCGCGCCGACGGCGCCATCGCGGGCCTGGGCAAGCGCATCTTCCTGCTCAACAACATTCATGACGAGGCGGCCGTCGCGTTCGAGACGCGGTGGGCGCTGTCGTACCTGCGAGGGCCGCTCACGCGCGATCAGATCAGGGCGCTGACCCAGGCGCGTGCCGCGGGAGCCGGCAGCCGAGAGGACGCGGCGGCTGCGGCCCCGGGCGGCGCGGCGCCTCCGGCAGCCGGCGAGCAGGTACCGGCACCGGCCGCGCGTGCCGCCGGCGCGGCCGAGACGCGCCCCGTCCTGCCGCCCGACGTGCCGCAGTTCTTCGTCCCGCGGCGCGCAGGCGGCGCCGGGCTGGCCTACGATCCACAGGTGTTTGCCGCCGGGCAGGTGCAGTTCGTCGATGCGAAGCTCGGCGTCAACGAAGTGAGCGACGTCGCCGTGCTCGTCCCCTTCATCGATGCGCCGGTGCCCGTCGATTTCGAGCAGGCGCAGCCGAGCGAGGTGGGGCTGGCCGAGCTCGAGGCCGAACCGGAAGCCGGTGCCCGCTTCGGCAGGGTCCCGGCCGCGGCCGCGCGCGCGAAGAACTACGTAGCCTGGGAGAAGGTGTTTGCCAGCTGGCTGTACCGAACGCAGGCACTCCTGCTGATGAAGGACGCGCAGACCGGGCTGACCTCGATGCCGGGTGAGGCCGAGCGCGAGTTCCGGATTCGCGTCCAGCTGGCCGAGCGGGAGCGGCGCGATGCCGAGAAGGCCCGCCTGGAGCAGAAGTACGCCCCGAAGATGGCGGCGCTCGACGAACGCATCCGCAAGGCCCAGGAGCGGGTGGTGCGCGAGGCGGACCAGGCTTCGACCACGAAGATGGCGACGGCGATCAACGTCGGGACCTCGCTGCTCGGCGCGCTGTTCGGCCGGCGGCGGCTCACGGCCACCAACGTGGGCCGCGTGGCCTCGGCTGCGCGCTCGGCCACGCGGACAATGAAGGAGGCCAAGGACGTGGGCCTTGCCGAGGAGAACGTCGGGGCGCTGCAGCAGCAGCGGGCGGACCTGGACGCCGCCCTGGCGGCCGAGCTCGCCGCGCTCGAGACGCAGGCCGACGCGAGCACGCGGCCGTTGGCTACCGTGGAGGTCAAGCCCAAGAAGACGCTGATCGCCGTCCAGAGGGTCGTGCTGGCCTGGGTGCCGGGAGGCAGCCTGGCGCCGAGCGCCAAGGCCAACGCCTAGCCGGCTGGCGCCGAGCGCCTGGCGTCTGGCGGCTGGCGCCCCGATTGGGGCTATGCTGGCGGCGCCGGGCAGGGTGGGCCCGTGTCAGGCGGGCACAGGGCCCCGCTCACCACTCATCGCTCACCACTCATCGCTCACCACTCACACCCGAGGTTCCCTCCCATGTCCGAACCGATTCCGCCTCCCATCGCCGCCTTCAGCGGCCGCCGTCGCGTCCCGCCGCCCGTCAACGAGCCCGTCCGCGGCTACGCGCCCGGCAGCCCCGAGCGCGCGGCCCTCAAGGCGCGTCTCGCGTCGATGGCCGCCGAGAAGGTGGACATCCCGCTCGTGATCGGCGGCAAGGAGATCCGGACCGGCAACACCGGGAGGTCGGTGATGCCGCACGATCACGCGCACGTGCTCGGGGAGTACCACAAGGCGACGCCCGAGATCGTCGCCGAGGCGATCGCGGCCGCCAAGGCCGCGCAGCGCGAGTGGGCGAGCTGGCCGCTCGAGGACCGCGCGGCGGTGATGCTCAAGGCCGCCGAGCTGCTCACCACCACGTGGCGCGACACGCTCAACGCCTCGACGATGCTGGGGCAGAGCAAGACCGTGTTCCAGGCCGAGATCGACTCGGCGTGCGAGATCATCGACTTCTGGCGGTTCAACCCGCACTACGCGCAGGATCTGTTTGAGGAACAACCGGTCTCGGACCACACGATGTGGAACCAGGTCGAGTACCGCGGCCTCGAGGGTTTCGTGTACGCGATCACGCCGTTCAACTTCACGTCGATCGCGGCGAACCTGCCGACGGCGCCCGCGCTCATGGGCTGCGCGGTCGTCTGGAAGCCGGCCTCGAGCGCGATGCTCTCCGCCTACTACATCCTGCGGCTGCTCGAGGCGGCCGGCATGCCGCCGGGCGTGATCAACTTCGTCGCGGGCGACTCGGGGATGATCTCGCGCGTCCTGCTGTCGCACACCGACCTCGCCGGCGTGCACTTCACCGGCAGCACCGGCGTCTTCAACGACATGTGGAAGACGATCGGCGCCTCGATGTCCTCCTACCGCTCCTACCCGCGCATCGTCGGGGAGACGGGCGGGAAGGACTTCATCCTCGCCCACCCCTCGGCGGATCCCGACGCCCTCGCCACCGCGATCGTGCGGGGTGGCTACGAGTACCAGGGGCAGAAGTGCTCGGCGGTGAGCCGCGTCTACATCCCGGCGTCCATCTGGAAGGGGCTGCGCGACCGGCTCCTCGCCACGATCGACGGGCTCGCGATGGGCGACATCCGCGACTTCCGCAACTTCCTGGGCGCGGTGATCGACAAGAAGGCGTTCGAGAGCATCACCGGCTACATCGAGCACGCGAAGCAGCACGCCAGCATCCTCGCCGGCGGGCAGTACGACGCCTCGACGGGGTACTTCATCCGGCCAACGCTCGTGCAGGCGCCCGACCCCGGCTACAAGCTGATGTGCGAGGAGATCTTCGGTCCCGTCGTCACGGCCTACGTCTACGACGACGACAAGTGGGCGGAGACGCTGGCGGCGGTGGACTCGACCTCGCCCTACGCGCTGACGGGTGCCGTGTTCTCGCAGGATCGGCGTGCGGTGCGCGAGGCGATGTCGGCGCTGCGCAACGCCGCGGGCAACTTCTACGTGAACGACAAGCCGACGGGCGCGGTGGTGGGGCAGCAGCCCTTCGGCGGTGCGCGGGCGTCGGGCACCAACGACAAGGCCGGCTCGAAGCTGAACCTCGTGCGCTGGGTCAGCGCGCGCTCGGTGAAGGAGACCTTTAATCCGCCGGCGCGCTACGAATACCCATTCATGGGTGCGGAGTAGGGGAAGGCCTCACGCCGTACGACGTACGCCCCACGCCCGGGTCAGGCGTAGGGCAGACCCAGGCGCACGGCGCAGGCCGTAAGGCGAAGGGGGCGTTCTAGCAAGCTCCCGGCTTGCTTCCGACCCCTCAACCACCGCTGAAGGTGACCGGAACGTGGCCGGAACCGCCGCTGCGGTTGCCGAAGCCGAAGGTCGAGTACTGCTTCTCGACCGAGTCGCTGTCGCAGGACGGGCAGGCGGGTGTGCTCGCGGCGCGGACGGAGACGAGCGCCTCGAAGCGGCGCCCGCAGCTGGTGCAACGGTATTCGTAGAGTGGCATGGCCCTGCCGATCGGATGCAGGCCCGCGAAAAAGGTGACACTTTCCTTTTCACCCTTTTCTCAAGTCCACCACCGTCCTGGCCTGCATCGGCAGCCCGCGCAGCCGGCCCATCTGCTTGATGTAGTAGGTGCCCAGAATCTCGGCCGCCACCTTGTCCTTCTGGAAGAGCGATTTCACGGCGCCGGGCAGCGCGAGGAAGTTGAGGTCGAACCGCGAGGAGATCTTCTGCTCGGTGAAGGCGGCGATGTCGAGCGCCTGCGGGTAGTAGCCGTGGCCCACCTTCTTGCCGTCGACTAGCAGGTCGTACTCGAACCGTTCGATGCGCAGCGGGTTCGGATCGGTGTTCCGCATGCGCAGCGAGATGTCCAGCACCGCGCCGGTGACCCCCATGTCGGCGATCTTCATGCCGTCGATGGCCAGGCTGGGCGGGCTGGGCGGGCGGCAGGCCGCCCCCGTGGCGAGCACGGCCGCGACGGCGGCCAGCAGTGCGAGTCGGCGCGCGGAACCGGTGACAGGCGAGGAGGTGGGTGTCATGGGCGGCGTCCCCGGGGCAGGCGGATTGGGATTGTACGTCAGCCGTCCCCCTGCGCTGCGCCTCCGCGGGGGACGGCGTCTCCGGCAACGGGACGGCTCGTCGGGTCGCGGCGCCCGTCGCCGACCCGGGCGCTCGCCGCCAGGCTGCCCCTATAATCGCCCCATGTTCCTCGACGAGACCCAGCGGCGGCAGGTGGCCGAGATGCTCGCGCCGATGACGCGGCCCGTGCGGCTCGCCTTCGGCACGCAAGCGTTCGGGTGCGAGACCTGCGACGACACGAAGCGCCTGCTGCGGGAGCTCAGCGAGGTCGAGCCGCGGGTCTCCGTCGAGGAGGTCAACCTCGTGATCGACAAGGACCGCGCCGGCGCCCTCCACCTGGAGGTCGCGCCCAGCGTGGCGCTGCTGGCCGTCGGCGACGACGGCACCGAGTGGGATCCCGGAATCCGGTTCATCGGCATCCCCGCCGGTTACGAGTTCTCGTCGCTGCTCGAGGCTGTCCTCCTGGTCTCCACGGGGCAGGGGGTGCTGGCCGACAGCAGCCGCGAGCAGCTCGCCCGGGTCACGGAGCCCACGGCCATCCAGGTGTTCGTGACGCCCACCTGACCGCACTGTCCCCGGGCGGTCAGCCTGGCGATGCGGATGGCCCTCCTGAACGAGCACGTCACGGCCCAGGTGGTCGAGGCCACCGAGTTTCCCGACCTCGTGCGGCGCTTCCGGGTCACGGGCGTGCCGAAGACGGTCGTCAACGGACAGGTCGAGATCCTCGGGGCACTGCCCGAGGAGGCGTTTGTGGCGCAGGCCCTGGCGGCCCTGCCGGGCCGCCGCCCCGGCACCGAGGACGCCACGCTAGAACCGAGAGCTGAAGGCTGACGACTGATCACCGAAAGCTGAACCGCCATGTCCGAGCGCAAGTACCGCCAGCGTGGATACCAGGACGACGACCGGGATCGCGCCCCGAGCCGGGGTGCGGGCCGGCCGGGTGAAGGGCGGCCGCCGCTGGACCGGCCCCGGGGCCAGCCGCCGGATGCGCCGAAGACACCCAACCTGATGGCGAGCCACGAGGTGATCCGCTGCCGCAACTGCGCGCAGGTGGTCACTCCGCCCGTCGGCACGCTGGCCACGTGTCCCAAGTGCCGGGCCGCACTGCACAGCTGCGTGCAGTGCACGCATTTCGACCCGGGCGCGCGCTTCCAGTGCGCGCAGCCGCTCACCGCGGCGGTCTCGCCCAAGGACACCGCCAACGACTGCCGGCTCTTCGCGCCCTCGGTCCGGCTCGAGCGGCAGACGAGCACGGCCGGCCCGCCGAGCGCGAAACAGGCGTTCGACGATCTGTTCAAAATCTGAGGCCGCCTTGCGCCTGACGCCGTGGGCCTTGCGCCCTGGTGTGGCGTGGGTCAGGGCGCCGGACAACCCGGCGGCGGGACCGGCGTTCGTCAACGTGCTGAACCCGCCGTTCATCCCGTTCTCGTCGAGTGGGAGCCACCTCGACGGGGCGTTCACCATGCCGTGACGCCGGGGCGGACAGGCCAGCGTTGGGCGCAGGAGGCTTCGGGATTCTGCGGGGTGGTCCGCCCGGTCTGGGACCTGGGCTGAAGCCGGCGTGCCCGCGGGGGTGCCGGCAGCAGGTCGACGGCCGCAACGGGGGTGGTCGTCTGCCAGACCCGGCCGCTCGGCACTAGGCGCTCGACGCTCGGCTGATCTAGAATGCCCACCGGCGACCAGCGGATTAGGCAAGACCACATCTGTAACGGCAGTTGTGCCCAAGGGCGGCCTGCCGGTAGCGCGCGGGCGTAACTGTCCCCCGTCTCAGACCGTTCCCGGGCGAGGTGCCCCGGCGAGCCGGATGCCGGGGGAACGGGCGGCGGTTCGTGAAGTGTTTCACATTCTCCTCTCTGCGTTCTGAGCCATGAGCCAGATCTTCCGTCCGCGCGCGAACCAGATCGTCCACGCCGTCCTGTTCTTCCTCGGGCTCGTTGCGGTGCTCGGGGCCGTGGCCGCGCCCGCGGTGATGCGCTCCGATTGGGTGACGGGCGCCAACACCAACATCGAGCAGCCCGTGCAGTTCAGCCACGCCCACCACGTGGGCGGCATGGGCATCGACTGCCGCTACTGCCACACGGCGGTGGAAGTGTCGGCCTCGGCGGGCATCCCGCCGACCAAGACGTGCATGAACTGCCACTCGCAGATCTGGGTGACGAGCCCCTACCTCGAGCCGGTGCGGTCGAGCTGGCGGACGGGCGAATCGATCCAGTGGGTCCGGGTGCACAACCTCCCCGACTTCGTCTACTTCAACCACAGCATCCATGTGAAGAAGGGTGTGGGCTGCGAGACCTGCCACGGCCGCATCGATCAGATGGCGGGCATCTACCAGGCGAAGTCGCTGCAGATGGAGTGGTGCCTCGAGTGCCACCGCGCGCCCGAGCGGTTCGTGCGCCCGCGTGAGGCGGTCTTCACGATGGGGTACCGGCCGGAGCGGAGCCAGGCCGAACTGGGCGCATCGCTCGTGCGCGACTACAAGATCGCCGACGAGCACCGGCTCACCAGCTGTTCGACGTGCCACCGCTAGGCCCGGGCCTTCGGACGTTTCCGACGCGTACGCGACCATGAGAGACATCGATCTGTCAGGGATTCGTGCCCGGCTCGAGGCGAGCGGGCAGACGTGGTGGCGGGGCCTCGACGAGCTCGCCGATACGCCCGAGTTCCGCGAGCTGCTGCACCGTGAGTTCCCACCGGGGGCCGCCGAGCTCGATGACGACCCGGCAGGGCGGCGGGACTTCCTGAAGCTGATGGGCGCGAGCCTGGCGCTGGCTGGCGTGACGGGCTGTACCCGCCAGCCGCCCGAGAAGATCGTCCCCTACGTGCGGCAGCCCGAAGAGATCGTCGCCGGGCGCCCGCTCTACTTCGCCACGGCGCTGCCCGGCCCCGGCGGGTCGACGCCCGTGCTCGTCGAGAGCCACATGGGGCGGCCGACGAAGGTCGAGCCCAATCCCCAGCACCCCTTCTCGTACGGCACAGACATCTGGGCGCAGGCGTCGATCCTCACGCTCTACGACCCGGATCGGTCGCGGGCGATCAGCAGCGCGGGCGACATCGCGCCGTGGGGCCAGTTCCTGCAGGCCATCACGGGGGCGCTGACGGCGCAGCGCGCGCTGCAGGGTGCCGGCCTGCGCATCCTCACCGAGACGGTCACCTCGCCGACGCTCGCCGAGCAGATCCAGCGGCTGCTCGCCGCGATGCCGGCGGCGAAGTGGGTGCAGTGGGACGGCGGTGCGCGCGATACCGCGCGGGCCGGGGCGAAGGCGGCCTTCGGCGACTACGTCGAGCCGCACTACCGCCTCACCGAGGCCGCGGTGATCCTGTCGCTCGACGCCGACTTCCTCTACAGGGGGCCGAGCCGGCTCCGCCACGCGCGCGAGTTCGCCGACGCGCGCCGGCTCGTGGGCGGCCGCACGGAGATGAACCGCCTCTACGTGGTCGAGAGCACGCCCACCTCCACCGGCGTGAAGGCCGACCACCGGCTGCCGCTGCGTGCGGCCGACATCGAGGGCTTCGCCCGGGCGGTGGCGGCGGGCGTCGGCGTGGAGGGCGCCGCCGCGCCGGCGAGCGTGCCCGGGCTGCCGGCGAGCTACCTCGGCGCCGTCGTCGAGGACCTGCTCGCGCACCGCGGCAAGAGCGTGGTGATCGCCGGGGAGGAGCAGCCGCCGGCCGTGCACGCGCTCGCGCACCTGATCAACGCGGCGCTCGGCAACCACGGGACGACGGTGGTGTTCACGCCGACCGTCGAGGCGGTGCCGAGCGAGCAGCTCGCCGGGCTGCGCGATCTCGCCGCCGATCTCGACGCGGGCACGGTGGACCTGCTCGTCGTGATCTCGGCCAATCCGGTGTACACGGCGCCGCCCGACCTCGCCTTCGCCGAGCGCCTGCAGAAGGCGCGGCTGCGCGTCCACCTCGGCCTGTTCGAGGACGAGACGGCGGTGCTCTGCCACTGGCACGTGCCCGAGGCGCACCCGCTCGAGGCCTGGAGCGACACACGCGCGCACGACGGCACGGTGTCGGTCGTGCAGCCGCTGATCGCGCCGCTCTACGACGGGCGGTCGGCGCACGAGCTGCTGGCGGTGCTCGTGGGGCAGCCCGACCGGACGGCGTATCAACTGGTGCGCGACTTCTGGCAGCGCGCCTGGCAGGACCGTGCCGCGGGCGTCTGGGGGCCGATGCGCCGGGCCGACGGCGCCGAGCACGCCGGGTTCGAGGAGTTCTGGCGGCAGGTGGTGCACGACGGCTTCGTCCCCGACTCCGGGTTTGCCGCCGTCCCGGTGTCGCTCGGCGGTACGGGCGTGCCGCCTCAGACCGCGCGGCCGGCGGGCGACCTCGAGCTGACGTTCCGGCCCGACGCGAACGTGCTCGACGGCCGGCATGCCAACAACGGCTGGCTGCAGGAGCTGCCGCGACCGGTGACGAAGCTCACCTGGGACAACGCGGCGATCGTGAGCCCGGCCACCGCCGCGCGGCTGGGCCTCGCCTCGGGCTACTACAGCGGCGTGGTCGGCATCCGGCAGGCGAGCGACCTCGTCACCATCAGGGCCAACGGAGCCGAGGTGACGCTGCCGGCGTGGATCCTGCCCGGGCAGCCCGACAACTCGGTGGCGCTCGCGCTCGGCTTCGGCCGCGCGCGGGCCGGCCGCGTCGGCAGCGGCGTCGGCGCCGACGTCAACCCGCTGCGCACCTCCGCCTCGCCCTTCCTCACCGGCGGCGCGGAGATCCGGAAGGCCGGTGGGGGCTACACGCTTGCCTGCACGCAGGGGCACTTCGCGATCGAGGGGCGCAACCACGTGCGCGCCGGCACGTTGCCGGTCTACCGGGACGATCCCGCGTTCGCGCACCACCTCGGGCACGAGCCGGCGAAGGACATGACGGTGTACCCCGACTGGAAGTACGAGGGGCACGCCTGGGGCATGTCCATCGACATGAACGCCTGCGTGGGCTGCAACAGTTGCGTCGTGGCGTGCCAGTCGGAGAACAACATCCCGGTCGTCGGCAAGGAGCAGGTCGCGCGGCAGCGCGAGATGCACTGGATCCGGATCGACCG